>OHKL01000215.1_pt1 | contig 47575 bp, 38 predicted proteins | sample 1568721 | NCBI WGS metagenome assembly OHKL01 (sample SAMEA3879543, study PRJEB24766) | human gut metagenome | biome: human-associated habitat; feature: feces | place: USA | collected 1985/1987 | reverse complement strand
GCATCTCCTGCACCGCTTCATAAGCTAACTTCTGTACGTGAAAGCGATCGGTAACTTCATTCTTTTTCTTGAGCCGTAAAAACCTGAGGGCTTTTCATTTTATGCATATAACTTAGTTAGCCTGTATAAAAAGAATGCCTTTCTCTGACGACTCCTCTAAACTTGTGCTCTGAACGCTTTAATTTTAGCATTGAATGATTCTGCAAATACATTCGTTTCCCTGTTTACGAAATAGTTGGGTCAATCCGAAAAAGGAATCAATGTAAAAAGTAGTAAAGTACTAAGGGAAAAGTGTAGAGGATTAGCTATGAAAACTTGTAGGAGTTAAGACAAATCTCTGTTCAAAGGTTGCGAATACATATTCACAGGCTTTGAACATATATTCACAAGCTTTGAATACATATTCTCAGCATTAGAATAAAGATTGGATATCTGATACGCTGAAGTCTAATAAAAAAGCCCTGCTTTTTCAAACAGGACTTTTGCTTCTTTCAAGAAAATATTTTAGCACTTGATATTCAGTTCATCCAATATCTTACGCATTGCTTCGAAGGTTGTGATTCTGGTGGGCACCAATGGGAGACGAAGTTTGTTCTCAATCATTCCCATTACATTCAGCATAGCCTTAACGCCGGCAGGATTGCCGTCAACGAACAGAAGCTTGAACAATTCGGCAAATTTATGGTGGATGGTCAATGCATTGGCATAGTCACCTTGTAAAGCCAGGCGTACCATGCGGCTGAATTCGCGTGGAAATGCATTTCCGATGACCGATATGATACCAACGGCCCCTAAGGTAATCAAAGGGAAGGTGATGCCGTCATCTCCCGAAATAACGTCAAAATTAGACGGTTTGTTTTTTATGATATCATCCATTTGGGTGATATCGCCGGAAGCTTCCTTAATGGCTATTACATTCTTGAAATCACGTGCTATGCGCAGAGTGGTTTCAGCTTTCATGTTAACTCCGGTACGCCCCGGAACATTATAAAGTACAATCGGTAGTTCAGTAGCTTCGGCAATAGCCTTATAGTGTTGGTATATACCTTCTTGTGAAGGTTTATTATAATATGGAACAACGGAAAGGATAGCATCCACTCCGGTGAAATCATCATTTTTCAGCGTTTCTACTATGGCGCGTGTGTTGTTTCCTCCTACACCGAGTAGGATAGGTATTTTTCCATTCACGCGCTCAATGACCATTCTTTTTATTTTCTGCTTTTCTTCTTCCGTCAGGGTCGGAGTTTCTGCAGTAGTACCCAATACGCATAAAAAGTCGGCATTATTTTGCAGCAAATAGTCCACCAAACGCATCAATGCATCGTAATCAACGCTTTCATCCTCTTTAAACGGAGTAATCAGCGCTACCCCCATTCCTTTCAATCTTGTCTGTATCATGAGTATTATTCAGTAATCTCTAATTAAATGACTCGCAAAAGTACGATTTTTTTCGATTTACCCTACAAATATAAGCTATAAAAAAGCTTTTTGTAGAAATTTGTTATGATATCAAGGTCAAAAACTCATCTTCGCTCATAATTTTCACTCCCAGTTTTTGGGCTTTTTCCAATTTGGCAGGTCCCATATTCTCACCTGCCAGTATGAAACTGGTCTTGGCAGAAATACTGCCAACATTCTTGCCTCCATTCTTTTCAATGAGTTCTTTGTATTCGTCACGGGAATGATGGGTGAATACGCCACTGATTACGATGGACTTTCCTGTCAATTTGTCGGTGTATCCGCTTAAATCCTCTTCTTTCCGAAAAAGTTGCAACCCGGCTGCTTTCAATCGTCCCACCAATTCCCGGTTGGATGGGTTGGAGAAATAAGTTATAATGCTTTGCGCTATTTTTTCACCGATTTCATCGATGTTTTTCAGATTTTCAAGATTTGTATTAATCAACTCTTCAATGTCTGTGAACGACTTGGCTATTTTCTTGGCTACGGTTTCTCCCACAAAACGAATACCTAATGCAAAGAGAACCCGTTCAAAAGGAACCTCTTTACTTGCCGCGATTCCATTTATAATATTCTCTGCGGATTTTTCCCCCATGCGATCCAGATTCTTGATATCATCTGCCTTGAGATCGTATAAGTCCGCAGTATCCTTTATTAAGCCTAATCGATAAAACATATCTACCGTTTCGGGTCCCAGCCCGTCTATATTCATGGCTTTACGGCTGATGAAATGCTCTATTCTGCCTTTTATTTGGGGAGGACAAGCTGTTTCATTAGGGCAATAATGTGCCGCTTCTCCTTCGTAGCGTATGAGTCTGTTGCCGCATTCGGGACAATGGGTGATGAATCTCACTTTTTCTCCCAGCAACATACCTCGTGCATTTTTGTCAACGCCGGTGATTTTCGGAATGATTTCCCCACCTTTCTCTACATAAACCATATCTCCGATATGCAGATCAAGCCCTTCAATGATATCCGCATTATGCAAAGAGGCTCTTTTTACGACCGTACCTGACAGTTGCACCGGATCCAGATTGGCAACCGGGGTAACGGCACCGGTACGTCCCACCTGATAACTAACCTTATTTAAGCGAGTTAACGCCCGTTCTGCCTGAAATTTATAGGCAATGGCCCAACGGGGAGATTTTGCGGTGAAACCGAGGTTTTTCTGTTGTCTCAAACTGTTGACTTTCAAAACGATGCCATCTGTTGCTACTGGTAGGTTCTTGCGTTCGGTATCCCAATAATTTATATACTCAAAGACCTCTTCCAGGCTACTTGCCTTTTTTGTGTGCTCTGATATCTTGAATCCCCAGCTGCCTGCCATTTGTAAGTTTTCATAGTGACCGTCACAAGGCAATTCTTCCCCCAACAGATAATACAGGTAGGCATCCAGCTTACGTGAGGCGACAACTGCCGAATTCTGGGATTTCAATGTACCGGAAGCTGCATTGCGGGGATTGGCAAACAAGGGTTCTTCACGGGCTTCTCTTTCCCGGTTCAGCATTTCAAAAGACTCCCACGGCATTAATATTTCGCCTCTGATTTCAAATGACCGGGGATAATTTCCATGGAGTACAAGCGGTATTGTCCGGATCGTCTTTACATTGTCTGTAACGTCATCTCCTTTTTCACCATCTCCCCGGGTGACGGCGCGTATCAGTTTACCGTCTTCGTAAGTCAAAGAGATGGAAGTCCCGTCATATTTCAGTTCACAACAGATCTCAAAGTCCTCATTCAAGGTTTTCTTTACCCGGTCATAAAAATCTGTCACCTCATTTTCAGAATAAGTGTTTCCCAATGAAAGCATAGGATATTTATGCGCCACTTGCGTGAAGTTTTTGTTCAGGTCACTGCCTACACGCATTGTCGGTGAATTTTCATCTTGATATTCAGGATGTTCCTTCTCCAAATTCTGGAGCTCATGCATCTTGTCATCAAATTCTTTGTCGGATATTTCGGGAGCATTCAGCACATAATAATTGTAGTTGTGCTGATGGAGTTCGGCACGGAGCCGGTCTATCTTTTCTTTAGCAGTCATAACGTTTCGGATTGTTTGGGCGCAAAAATACAGGTTTATCCCCGAATATTTGTGCTTTTGTTGCACGAAAATAGGTTAGGTTTTGGTAAAAACAAAATAATCTTTTGCTTTTACTCTCAACTTGCACTACTTTTGCGGAAAATTAAAGTTTTATGCGTATTGATATCATCACAGTTTTACCGGAAATGATTGAAGGCTTTTTCAATTGTTCCATTATGAAACGTGCTCAAAATAAAGGGCTTGCAGAAATATATATTCACAATCTCCGAGATTACACGGAGGACAAGTATCGCCGTGTGGATGATTATCCCTTTGGTGGATTTGCCGGAATGGTCATGAAAATAGAACCGATTGAGCGTTGTATCAATGCTCTGAAGGCACAACGGGATTATGATGAAGTGATTTTCACTACCCCTGATGGTGAACAGTTCAGCCAACCGATGGCCAATACATTGTCCCTTGCACAAAATCTTATTATTCTCTGCGGGCATTTCAAGGGGATTGATTACCGTATCCGCGAACACCTCATCACGAAGGAAATCAGTATTGGCGATTATGTGCTTACAGGCGGTGAACTGGCTGCAGCCGTTATGGCGGATGCCATTGTGCGCATCATACCGGGGGTTATATCAGATGAGCAATCCGCTCTTTCCGATTCTTTCCAGGATAATTTATTGGCGGCTCCGGTCTATACTAGGCCGGCAGATTACAAAGGATGGAAGGTTCCGGATATTTTACTATCCGGCCATGAGGCCAAGATAAAGGAATGGGAGTTGCAGCAGTCATTGGAAAGAACCCGTAAGTTGCGTCCGGATTTGCTGGAAGAATAAAATTATCAATGTAAATAAAAAGAAAAAGGACATTCATAATAGAATGTCCTTTTTATGAAATCAGATTGCGAATGGCAATCTTTTGTTTTTAGTTATAACTCCAGTGCACCGATTATGTCTGTTACAGACCTGTATCCATGTCTGTCAAGATAGTCATTGATACCTTCTGTCACCTTTACGGTAACTGTAGGATCAATGAAATTTGCAGTGCCTATCTGGATGGCCGAGGCTCCGGCGAGCATGAATTCTACTGCATCTTTCCAATCCATGATACCTCCTAACCCTATGACGGGGATTTTTACCGCTTTAGCTACTTGCCATACCATGCGCAATGCAATGGGCTTCACGGCTGCACCCGACATTCCTCCTGTAACCGTAGAAAGGATCGGGCGTCTGCGTTCTGCGTCTATGGCCATTCCAAGCAGGGTGTTGATTAGGGACACGCTGTCTGCACCACCATTTTCTGCTGCCCGGGCTATTTCGGTAATGTCGGTCACGTTGGGTGATAACTTTACGATAAGTGTCTTTTTGTAAACTGAGCGCACGGCTTTAACCACCTCTTCGGCTCCTTTGGCTGTGACGCCGAATGCCATTCCACCTTGCTTGACATTGGGGCAGGATATGTTCAACTCTATGGCAGGAATTTTGTCAAGTTCATTAATGATTGCAGCAGTTTCCGCATAATCTTCAATGGCAGATCCCGATACATTTACAATCATATTGGTTTGGACGTCTTTGATGCGGGGATAGATATGTTCAACAAAGTAATGTACACCTTTATTTTGCAGTCCCACAGCGTTTAACATACCTGATGGAGTCTCTGCCATACGCGGATACGGGTTGCCTTCACGTTTGTGAAGAGTAGTTCCCTTTACAATTATACCGCCTATTCGCGATATGTCTATAAAATCGGCAAATTCTTCACCATATCCAAATGTTCCGGATGCCGTCATGACCGGATTCTTCATTTGTAATTCACCAATCTTTACACTTAAATCTGCCATAATAGTTTGTTTATATTAAAAACCGGACCTTCTTTACATACACATAAATGACCTTCTGTCGTATTTTCCACACAGCATAAGCATGCACCTATACCACATGCCATCATGTTTTCCAAAGACACTTCGCAATTTATTCCTTTACTTTTGGCATATTTGGCTACAGCCATCATCATGGGTTTCGGACCACATGTATATATATGTTCGAAATTTACCTTATCTAATATGGAGTGCTGGGTTACGTAGCCTTTCTCTCCGTGGCTGCCATCTTCTGTTGTAGTATATACTTCGCCATAAGCTGCAAATTGCTCCAATTGCAGTAAATCCTTGTCGCTTCTTGCTCCGAGCAAGAAAATCGGTCTGCTGCCCCTTTTCGCCAATTGCTCACCTAGATATAGCATTGGGGCAGTACCTACGCCTCCGCCTACCAATAAAAGCTTGTCTGAGGGATTTTCAGGCATTGTGAAACTGTTTCCCAATGGAAGTACCACATTGATAATGTCGCCTTTATTCGCTTCTCCTAAACGCTTTGTTCCGTCGCCTACGAGCTGGATGAGGAACCATACCTCATTCCGTTGCCTGTCAATGTAATTAATGGAAATAGGGCGACGCAAGAAAGTAGTTGGAGAACCATCCACGCGGAGTTCTGCAAATTGTCCCGGCAACATTTCCGGAAGTGGAGACGGAGAAGTCAGTTTCAGCAATACATAGTTTGTATGCAAGCGGACATTCTCGGTCACTGTCAGGTCTAAAATGTATTTTTTCATATTGTTTATAAAGAGGGATGTTTATCTTTCGGCTACAAAGATAGTGCAAACCGGATACAAAACTCCAAGCTTGCTTGAAAAGTTTTGTTGGGATGCCGCCACCTTCCAAAGTATGACATCAATTTCTCAATTTTCGGGTTTGAATGTTTCGTAGGTGTTATCATCAAAAAAGATTCTTATTTCAGTTATTTTTCTGGGAGGTCTTTCTTTGTAGATAATCTCTTGTTTTACAATCTCTTTAACCTGTTTTTGGGGCGTTTCTAACGCAATTTCCTTGCGATTTTCAGTTTCTCCCGTCCCTTCGGACAAATTTTCGGGATTCTCGGCGAATAGAGGGTAGTCAAATCCTCCGTTTTCGGTTGAATCGGAATCGTTGCTCATATTGCCTTTTCCGGTGAGTAGCCATTCAAGGTTTATATCATCGTACCGTTGATGCAATCGGAGGATTACTTCGGTACTTGGATATTTGTTGCGAGGACCTAAGATATGGGAAATCGTAGCTTGAGCCACTCCAATGCTTTCGGCAAAAGCACCGGCAGTCAATTTTTCCCGATCCATAACCATTTTGAATCTGTCTTTTATACTCATAGCAAGTGTTATTACAATTGTACTTATTTTATATTTGATTACAAAAGTAAAAAAACAAAATCACAATCGCAAATTATAAATGTAAAACATGAAATATTACAAAAGTATATACAGTATTACATGTGTTACATATACAAATGTCATATTGCAAAATTTCCTATTTTACAATCGATATACCAACTTTAATAAAATTCAATAATTAACTGATTATCAACAGATACGCCATTATACATTTTCCGTTTTTATGAAATATTACATTTGTTTTGCCTGTTGTCGACCTATATTTTAAACATTAATCAAACAAAATCATATATATATCTGATATATATTGAATTATTGTTATAATCTGCCCGTGTTAAGCCTGCTACATATACTTTTGTGAAATGGCAAATTATTATTGGAAACAGGTATCTTTACAATTGTATACAAGCTTACATTATTACTTTAGGAAAGTATATTCGTTATGTGATTAACATTGTAATATCCTATATTTACTTTAGTAAATATAGATAGTTGATTAATGCAACTATATTAATACCTGCCATGTTTTACCATGACATAAAAGTCTTCTATAGGAAAGAAAATCTGCAACATGAATGAAGGTCATGAATTCCTTTTTCTTGTTTCACCTAAGGAATTCTAAAATCCTTGCTTTATTTCCGTATGAAGGGTCGGATGAATGAAAATAAGCGATTCTAAGAGGGTTAAAATCGATATATTTATCTGTATTATAATAGGTTACACCTATTTTAAAGGTTAAGTATATCAGCTGAAATAGAAAAAGGGGGATAAAATCCCCCTAATCATGACAAAATGATACAAAAGTATCCATTTTATGTTTTTTCCATTTGAATAGGATTTGGCTTATAAAGAGCTAATGCAAGATTTTAAAGACAAGTTCCCTAAGTATGTCTCCATCGTTTAAGGATGAGTTTCCTACCCCTTTAGACTTGGCATCCGCATATCTGATTTCTCCGATTATTTGCATCGTTTTTACGCCGCTATAGCGGCGCATGGCGCTTAGGTATTCGCGAGACTGCCACGGGCTTTTTAGGCCCAAGAAATTGGCAATACCCTGCTCAGATTTTTCTGGTGCATAATATGCCAACATTAGATTGGAGAAGAAACCAAAAAGTAAAGATAAAGTCATCTGAATAGGATTCGTTTTGGGATTTTCTTCAAAATATTTTATTATTTTATTGGCCTTTAAAACATCCTTTTCCACTATGGCTCCACGAAGTTCAAAGTTATTGTAATCTTTACTGATGCCGATATTCCGCTCTATCTGCTCCGGAGTGATACGTGTCTGACCTTTTGGAAGTGTTATGATCAGTTTTTCCAGCTCTCCGGTCAGTCTGCTGAGGTCAGTTCCTACAAAATCCGCAAGCATGGAAGTAGCTTTAGGTTCAAGATCCACACCTTTGCGTTTCATGTACGAGGTGATGAATGCAGGCAACTGGGCATCCTTTATTTTTTTAGATTCGAACAAGACGCCAACTTTCTCTATTTCGGCAGCCAATTTCTTTCTTCTATCCAGTACGCCATGCTTATGGCATATTACCAGAATGGTCGAATTCAGAGGTCTTTGCAGATAGTAAGACAATTCATCCATGTTACGGATGGACTGTGCTTCCTTGACGACAACAACCTGATGCTCGGACATCATCGGATAGCGTTTGGCTGCATTGATGACGGTAGCTATATCTACATCCGCCCCATACACTATGCTCAAGTTAAATTCCTTCTCAGTATCGGTGAGGACATTGTCAGCGATATAGTCTGCAATGAGGTCAATATAATACGCTTCCTCGCCCATCAGATAATAGACCGGACGGTATTGTTTGGCTCTCAATTCTTTAAGTATGTCGTCACATGTTATTTCTTGTTTTGCCATATAGAAAAATTAGGTGTTTGTTGATGAATGTGTCTGTCCTGCTGTTGCAGAAACAGCGTATCACCAGTCAAACTTCAAGTGTTTTACAGTCTTTTTCTCATCAATAATCATACGCAGGGAGGCAATTCCGATTTCAACATGCTCATTTACATAGTTTTGGGTAACTATATTGTCACTTTTATCGGTTTTTACGCCTTCAGGAATCATGGGCTGGTCGGAAACCAGCAGCAAGGCTCCGGTCGGGATATGATTGGCAAAACCGCAGCTGAATAAGGTAGCGGTTTCCATATCGACGGCCATGGCACGGGTTTTCTTGAGATATTCCTTGAAGGTTTCATCATGTTCCCAAATCCGGCGGTTGGTGGTATATACCGTACCAGTCCAGTAATCGCGGGCATAATCACGGATGGCGGAAGAAACCGCACGTTGCAGCATAAAAGCGGGAAGTGAGGGCACTTCGGGCGGGAAATAGTCATTGGAAGTACCTTCGCCGCGGATGGCGGCAATAGGAAGGATAAGATCCCCTATTCTATTTTTCTTGTCTATGCCGCCGCACTTGCCCAAAAACAGGCATGCTTTGGGATTAATGGCGCTGAGCAAGTCCATGATAATGGCAGCATTGGGGCTTCCCATACCGAAATTGATAATTGTCATTCCTTCTGCGCTGGCAGATATCATATTGGCGTCTTTGCCGAGGATGGGAACATTGAACTTTTCTGCGAAAATCTCTACGTACTTGTTGAAGTTGGTCAACAGGATATACTCTCCAAAATCTTCCAGGTTACGTTTTGTGTAACGGGGCAGCCAATTAGCTACGATTTCTTCTTTTGTTTTCATAAGATTTCATTAAATTTGTGTTCCCAAAAGGCGGGAACCATTATTTAACTTACAAATGTAGTAAATGTTATCATTAAACCTACCAGCATTCGATGCTAAAATTGCCGCAAGGAATGGAAAAAATGTTATTTTCGATGTGATACGTCGTCGATATGTCGCACTGACTCCGGAAGAATGGGTGCGGCAACACTTTGTTCACTTTCTTATCGCCCATAAGGGATATCCACAAGCATTGATGGCAAACGAAGTGCAGGTGCAACTGAACAATACCAGGAAACGTTGTGATACGGTACTCTACCGCCGTGACCTCACTGCCCGTATGATAGTGGAATACAAAGCTCCCGAAATTGAAATCACACAGAAAGTTTTCGACCAGATAACCCGTTACAATATGGTGTTGAGAGTGGATTATCTCATCGTCAGCAACGGGTTACAGCATTATTGCTGCCGAATGGATTACGAACGCAATACATACGCTTTTCTGCATGACATACCCGAATACCGGAGCCTATAGGAGAGAACTGCCCTTCTTACTGCTGAACTTCTCCTGCAACTTCTGCATCAATTCGTAGAAATTCGGGATATAGACCGTGGCGAGCAAGGTATTCAGCGCCATACCGAATACTACGGCGGCTCCCAGTGCAATACGGCTTCCCGCTCCTGCCCCTGTGGCAAACAACAACGGCATTACACCGAGCACAAAAGCCAACGATGTCATTAGAATCGGACGTAAACGAATATGGCCTGCCTGGAATGCAGCGTCACGGATGGAGTTGCCCTGCGCACGGAAATCGCGTGCAAACTCTACAATCAAGATACCATTCTTGGCAGAAAGGGCTACGAGCAGAATAATACCGATTTGAGTATAAATGCTGACAGGTGTTCCCATGGCATAACACCCCAGCATGGCACCGAGCAGAGCTACCGGAAGCCCCATAACCGCTGCAACCGGGCTAGTCCAGCTTTCGTATTGGGCTGCAAGTACCAGGAAGGCAACGAGCAATGCCATGACGAATACTATAGTCGTGGTAGTACCTGCCTGCGTTTCTTGATAGGCTACGGATGTCCATTCATAGCCGAATTCATTCCCAAGTTGAGCTTTTATCAGGCTTTCCATCTGTTTGATAGCTTCGCCGGAACTGCTGCCTGGCGCCACGTTGCAGGTGATGGCTGCCGTGGAATACATGTTATACCGGTTAATCTGGTCCATACCCAATTGCTCGTCCACATGGGTGAAGGAAGAAAAAGGAACCATCTCCCCCGAAGCATTCGGCACACTCAGCTTCAGTACATCATCTATGACCCGCTGGGCATTATCACCTGCTCCTAATTTTACTTGGTAGATATGACCGAATTGTACGTAATCGTTAACGTATGCTTCTCCCATGTAATACCCTAAGGTTGTAAATACACTGTTTAGCGGGATACCCATCAGCTGTACTTTATCCCGGTCTATGTTCAGGAAATATTGCGGTACATTGGCTTGGTATTGGCTGCTGACGGATGCCAGGGCCGGATAGTTGCGGTAATTCTCCATCAGTGTCCCGACGGCCTGCTGCATTTCAGTAGCCCCCAGGTTGTGACGGTCCTCCAATTGCAGTTGCAGTCCTCCGGTAGCTCCCAGACCGGGGATGGCAGGCGGAACCATGGCGAATATTTCAGCCTCCTGAATACTGTATGCTTCCATATTGAATCGTTGTACAACGGATGCCGCCGTATGTTTCTTGCCTTTACGCTCATCCCAGTTCTTCAAGACGATGAAGTACGTGGCGGCATTGCTTTGCTCTCCGCCTCCCATGATAGAAAATCCGGATATGCCGATGTAGTCTTTTACTTCGGGATAACCGTCAAGAATGGCATTGATCTGCTTTCCTACATCTTGCGTGCGTTCCAGGCTGGATGCGGGAGGCAGCTGTGCCACTGCAAGAAAATATCCGTCATCTTCTTCGGGAATGAAGGTGGACGGCCATTTCGCAAACAGCAGGACAGCAATCAGTGTAAAGACTGCGTAAGATATGATTGCGGCAGAGGGGCGTTTGAGAAGGTAACTTACCATTTTGTCATATACTCCCTGTGTCTTGTCATACAAGTGGTTGAATCCTTTATACAGGAGGAACTTGGAAGGCTTGGTGGGTTGAAGCATCAAGGCGCAGAGTGCAGGAGTCAATGTCAGTGAATTGAAGCCGCTTAATATGGTACTGGCGGCAATGGTCAATGCGAACTGCTTGTACAGCTGTCCCGAAATTCCGCTGACCAGAGTGGTAGGTATGAATACTGCCAGAAGTACCAATACTACCCCCACGATAGGTCCGGTAATCTCTCCCATCGCTTCCGTGACGGCTTGGCGGGCAGTGTATCGGCCGGTGTCGAGCAGTCGTGTGGAATTCTCCACCACTACGATGGCATCATCCACAACAATGGCCACGGCAAGTATCAGTCCGAACAACGTCAAAGTGTTGATGGAAAAGCCGAACAGCGCCATGACAGCCAGTGTACCGATAAGCGATACGGGAATGGTGATGCAAGGAATGACGACCGCCCTCCAGTTCTGCAGGAAAAGGAAGATGACGAGGACCACCAGCAGGGTCGTTTCAAGGAACGTCACCATCACTTCGTCTATGGAAGCATGGATGACGTCCGTGGTATCCAGTGTTACATTGTACTGTATGCCTGCGGGGAAATTCTGCGAGAGTTCCTGCATCTTGGCTTTGACACCTTTGGATACATCCAGTGAATTACTGCCCGGTTGCTGATAAATGGCAATGGCGGCGGTAGGTTTTCCATCCAGTTGGGAAACAACACTGTAGGATGCGGATCCCAAGTCGATATGGGCTACATCACGCAGGCGGAGCACTCTCCCTCCTGCTTCGGTGCGCAGGATGATATTGCCGAATTCTTCAGGCGAAGTAAGGCGTCCTTTGACTGTCAGACTGTATTGATAGGAATTCTTGTTGCCTGCGCCGACAGGTTGCCCCACATTTCCGGCACTGACTTCCACATTCTGCGTCTGGATAGCCTGGTAAACATCCGCCGGTGAGAGGTTGCGGATACGCATGGCGGCAGGGTCGAGCCAGACGCGCATGGAGTAGTCCCCCGCCCCCATTACATTGACGGCCCCCACACCGCGCACACGTGTCAGCTGGTCCACAAGATTCAGTTTGGCATAGTTGCTGAGGTAAAGTCCGTCATAGTCTTTGTTGTCGGACTTCATAGTCAGGAACATCACGATGTTGCTTGATTTTTTCTGTACTGTAACCCCCTGCACCACTACCGGAGCCGGCAGTGAACTTTGTGCCACACTGACACGGTTTTGCACTTGTACGGTAGCCATGTCGATGTCTGTTCCTACAGCAAATGTAATTGTCAGCGAGTATGCACCCGATGAGGATGAATTGGAAGACATGTATAGCATGCCGTCCACTCCGTTTACTTGCCGTTCGATGGGGATACCGACAGTTTGTGCCACAGTCTGCGCATTTGCTCCAGGATATACGGCACTGACCTGTACGGTGGGCGGCGTGATTTCCGGATATTGCGCAATAGGCAGGATTCCCAATGTGACCAATCCCGCCACGACAATAAGCAACGCCAGTACGGTGGCAAATATGGGACGGTCTATAAAGAATTTAGAGAACATAGTTAGTTGATATTTAGTTGTTTAGTAAATAAAGTAAGCATCACTTGAAGATGGGCGAAACTTTCATCCCCTCCCTTACTTTCATCAATGCCTTGGTGACGTAGCGTTCCTGGGGAGAAAGCCCTTGTATGACTTGGCGCAGGCTGTCACCTACCAGTTGTCCCGTTTCAATGTGGCGGTAGCGTACGATATCCGAATCATTGACTATATATACGTATTTTCCAAGCTGGTCCGTACCGATGGATGCGTCAGGTATCAAGACAGCCTGTTTCTGTTCTCCGTACGGCAAGGTGATGCTGACGTACAAACCGCTTTTCAGTAATCCTTCGGGATTGTCCAGACGGGCACGGATGTTCAGCGTTCCGGTATTCAAGTCCACATTGGGCGATAAGTAATCTAAAGTGGCGGGATAACTGAGTGCGCCGTCTTTTCCCAAGCTGACGGTTACTTTCCGGGGAATGCTGTCCCCTCCTTGCATCAGCATGGAAAGCCACTGGTTATCGGCTACGTTGAAATAGCTGTACAAGCGGTCATCCTTATAGATGGTAGCCAGGGGGACCGGCTGCACGCCGCCGCTGACGTAGCCGCCTGCATCGACAAGGTTACGACTTACAGTTCCGTCAAACGGGGCACGTACCGTACAGTAACTCAAGTTAGTACGTGCCGTGTTCAAGGCAGCTTCGGCATTGCTCACCGCAGCTTGCGAACCGGCTACATTCGATTTGGACTGCAATACTTGTATCTGGCTTACCGCATCCGTCTTTACGGCCTCCAGCATACGCGCATAGTTGTTCTGTGCATATTCCAGATTGGCACAGGCCGTTTTCAATGCGGCTTCTGCTTGCGACACATTATCTTGATATACAGTAGGCTCGATGACAAACAATACTTGCCCCTGGTGTACGCGGCTTCCCGGTGCATAGGCTACGGTCTGTAATGTGCCATTGACTCTGCCTACTAAATCTACGGTCTTTTCTGAAGTCAAGTATCCCGGATATTCTTTTGTCAGCGCGATGTCCTGTATGGATGGGCGGGCTACGCTTATTTCGGGAACAGACATGGTCCTCGCTGTTTCTTTCTTTTCCCCGCACCCCGCTAAAAGCGTGAGTATAAACAGGGTAACATACATTTGATTCTTCATATATGGTTCGGTTTAGTTTTTATTCTTCAGTTCTCATTCCCCTCCGTATCCTCCGCCCAATGCCCGGTATAAGGATATGAGATTCAGCAACGAGCCTCCCCGGGCCTGTACCAACTGATTTTCGTAGCTCAATAGAGAGCGCAGCGCATCCAGTACATTCTGGAAAGGAGAAAGCCCCTGCTTGTAGAGGTCAAGAGAGAGTTTCAGCGTCTCCTCCCCCTGATTGCATACTTCACGCAGGGCGACAATTTGCTGTATCGAGTTACGGTAAGAATTCATGGCATTGTCTGTTTCCTGAACGGCTGTCAGTACAGTCTGGTTGAATTGATGGATGGACTCGTCCAGTTGGGCACGTGCCAGGCGGGTGGAGCTTACCAGCTTGGTACCGCTGAACAGGGTCCAACTGATGCTCGGGGCTATCTCAAACGTCATGCTGCCACGTTTGGCAATATCTTTCATATCACGCGAGGAATAGCCTACGGAGCCTTTTAGGAACACTTGTGGCAACCAGTCGCTTTTGGAGGCGCCAAGTAAGGCAGCTTGTGCATTGACTTGCCGTCCGGCCTGCCGGATATCGGGACGGCGAAGCAGCAGGTCGGCAGGAATGCCCATGCCGACGGGCTCCATATAATCGGGAAGTTTTCCGGCCCGTTCCAGGACCGGACGGACATATTGGGGATAAGTGCCCAACAAGATGGCCAGTGCCGTGATGTATTGGTTTATTCCTGCTTCGAGTTGCGGTATAGACGCTTTGGTACTATAATATACGGATTTAGCCTGGGCTACATCCAGTTTGGACACCAGTCCCGTTTTGTAACGCGTTTCAGTGATACTGAGCACTGCTGCCTGGGTATTGCAGTTGTTGGCGACTACGCTCAGTTCTTGTTGCAATTCCCGCAGGTTGATATAGGCAGATGCCAACTGGGCGCAAAGGGAAATCATGACAGAGGTATATTCCTCCTTGCTTGCTGCAAAGTTCTCCCGTCGGGCCTTTACTCTCTGGCGGATACTGCCGAATACGTCAAGTTCCCAACTGGCGTTAAGCGAGGCACTATACGCTCCGGAGATGGATTGGGGCAAGTCGCTGACATTACCGCTGCTTTGCTGGCGTGTCCAGCCGCCATTGAGTGAAACGGCGGGAAAGAAGTTCCCGCGTTCTATCCGCAGATTGGCTTTGGCCATATCCATGCGGTCTATGGCGGAGAGTACGGAATAGTTCCGGGTAGATGCTACAGTGATGAGTGAATCCAGCATCGGGTCGTTGAAGGCCTTCCACCACTGGTCATCTACAGGCGGTATTTGTCCGCTGAACAGATTGTCTTCTCCTGGAATGGCATGGGAAAGGCCGGTCCCCCAGCCCTGCGGAAGCGGCTTCTCAAGATAACGGTCCGTTTTCTGTGCTATAGCCGCAGGGCACAGGCATACTATGAGCAACGCAGTGCTCCAAGATTTTATATTCATAAATAAAGGTTTAGGTGGTTATCTTTTTATGGGAGTGATAACAACCTAAACCTTTATTTGTTTATACTGATTCTTAGAAGGCGTATCCGAAACCTACATTCAAGTAGATGGGATACATGGCAAAGGTAATTGTTTTAAAATCTTTCTTGAAAATATCATTCAAGCCCCAGGTAAGATCAGCAAAAACATTCAGATGTTTGAAAGCACGCCAATCTACTCCGGCTTGTGCACCCCAGGCTATTTTACGCAGGTCGTCAGAGAAGTCATAAGTGGCAATGGCGCCATCGGAGAAGTTCACCTTTTCTCCAGTAGGATTTCCTTCACGTAAGTAACCTTCATATACATAGCCAGAAAACTCTTTATCCATTAAATAGGATACATACACTCCTAATTTGGCTCGTAGTCTTGAATTTATTTTATACGCACCGAGCAAAGGAATGGTAACATAAGCATTGCGTACTTTTGTTTGCACTCCTCCAGTCCAGTTTCCCTTTAGGCGATTGCCATCGTTTCCAATGATTTCCATACCATAGTTTTTTACGGTTGCTTTGGTAATCATATTCTTCGTTTCCAGTCTTACCCCGGTTATTACACCCCATTTCTTGGTGGTTCCTAACCACTTGATGGCATTTCCTTCCAACATAAAAGCCAAGGTAGGATTGTATGAGTCTATACTTCGTATTTCAACGGGTAAAGGCAAAGGAGAAGTACCGCCAATGCTGACCCCGGCTCTTATCTCATATTCCCATCCGTGCAAAGCTGCATTTATCAATGTCTGGTTTTGATTTTTTTGGGCGTACAGGGTCATTTGCATGCATCCTGCCAATAATATTATAGATGCTATTATCTTCTTTATCATATTCTGAATTTATAAAGTTCTTATTCGTAAATCAGTTCTACTTCGTCTATTAATAGCGTACTTCCCGGTGCACCTTCAAAAGTTGCCCCATCTTTACTTGAAGCAAAAATGATACCGATCTTATACTCACCGTTAGCAAGCTTGGTTTCATCTATTTTTTTTCCGTACCGTTGGTAGTCGAAAGGTATATCAAAGAATTCCCAATCATTAGTTTCATGCGGATTAGATACCAAAGCAAGGGCTACCATGCTTTCATGCTGATAATTTTCATTAGGCAGATTTCCATCCAATGTAACATCTATAGCTTTTCCGTCATTGTCATAGGCAACACCATCATAGAAGATAGCATAGATATTGTATATATCTTTCCGAGAAGTATATTCTCCGTTCTCATAAAATCTATCTCCTGCCTTGTACTTATAATACCCCGTTAGTCGTATGGGTTTATTATAGAAAGGTGTTCCGAAACGGGTGGCGCTTAATGGGCTGGTAATGGCATTCTGCATGTTGAAACTACCGATAAAAAGGTTGCCGGCAGCAATAGGCATTCCTACCATATTACCCAACGAGCCGGTGAGGCGTGTTTCTAATTTGACACATTTTCCCACTTTCCCATTCTCGTACTGTACAGTTGGATAATCGGCTGTTTTGGAATTACTTGCAGCCCAGTTAAATCCTTTGTTTCCACTAGCCCATGTCAGTTCTTCTTCATTCTGTTTTTCATAGAATTCATGATAATAAAGTTCTTTTTCAGGGTCATTTGTTGATGAAATGCCTTTTATGAGCCTTACATTTTCAAAATGAAATACTGTCGGAATATTACTTGCCTTCTGCTCTCTGACACTGATGGAATAAGTACGTTGCCATTTCTTGTCTGCTGAAGTTACAGTATAGAACACTGATGTTGTAAAATCCTGATTGCTTCCACTGGCCGGATTGATGGTAGCGCCTGGAGTGAGTTCAAACATAGGTGACAGATTTGTCACATCTGTCCCTTCCTTGACATTAATCTGTATAGGATAAGCGTTCAGAACTTCATCATAAGAAGGATTTAAATCTATATATGAATTCGCCAGAATATCAGTTTCAAAAGATATTCCTGTTATATCTGCTTCAGCATTTGGTGCTTCATCCTGTATGCACGATGTTATCAATATTCCCAGAAGCGAATAAAGTATGAATAACTTGTTTAGTCTCATGTTTCTATATTTAAATCTATTGTTTCTGATTGGCAAAACTACACCTTTTTTCTTTAATTATAGAGCTTTGTGAGTTTATTTAACAAAAAATCGGCAATAGATGTTTCACTATTGCCGATTTAAATATAAAAATGTTCTATTTTTAATCTTCCGATCCGATATGTACGATTTTTCTTTTGGCTCTTACCGGCTTTTCCTTCACGACTTCTACCTTCTGTTCGGGAGCTATACCTGCCAATTCCGGGTCAATCATGATACGTCCGCAATATTCGCAAACAATGATTTTCTTACGGGAGCGGATATCCAGTTGTCTCTGGGGCGGAATTTTGTTGAAGCAACCGCCACAGGCATCGCGTTGTACATATACGATACCCAACCCGTTGCGTGAGTTTTTGCGGATACGCTTGAAGGACTGGAGCAGACGCGGTTCAATTTTGGTTTCAAGCTCTTTTGCTTTGTCTCTCAGCTTTTCTTCTTCCTGTTTGGTTTCAGAGATAATCTCATCCAATTCGTTTTTCTTCACCTCAAGGTCTTTTTGTCTTTCTTCCAAAGCACTTGTGCTTTCGGCGACTTCCTTGGACTTTTCAGCCTCCTGTTCGGAAAATTCTCTGATACGCTTTTCGCACAATTCGATTTCCAAAGTCTGGAATTCAATTTCCTTGCTTAGGAAATCATATTCGCGGTTGTTGCGTACGTTTTCTTGTTGATCCTTATATTTTGCTACGGAAGCCTTTGATGTTTCAATTTCCACTTTCTTTCCTGCGATGGCGGATTTTAAATCGGCAACTTCTGTCTTGATTCTATCTATACGGGTGCTCAAACCTGCAATTTCGTCTTCCAAGTCTTGTACTTCCAACGGAAGCTCACCTCTTAAAGTCTTGATTTCATCAATTTTAGACAGCATAGTCTGCAACTGGAACAAAGCCTTTAACTTTTGCTCTACAGTCAATTCCTGGGGATCTTTTTTTGCTTCTTTAGCCATTTTATTTACATGTATTTTATGGGATTTGTATTCACTTTAGTCAATTGGACCGCAAAATTAGGAAATAAATCCCGGATTATAGTATAAAATATCTCTTTTGTATATTGTTCGCTTTCATAATGTCCTATCTCGGCCAATAGAATATCGCTTTCGTGCCCGAAATAGTCATGGTACTTGATTTCACCGGTAATGAAAACATCCGCGCGGTTCCTTATGGCAAGAGGCATCAGGAAAGCTCCGGCGCCACCACATAAGGCTACTGTCTGGATTTCGCGTCCGGTCAGTTTATTATGTCTGAGGCACTCTACCTCAAAAATTTTCTTGATACGTTTCAAGAATTCCGATTCAGTTTCAGGCGCTTCCAGTTCACCGATAACCCCTGCCCCAGCCTGCGACCAGGTATTCTGCAAAGGATAAATATCGAATGCGGGTTCTTCATAAGGATGTGCGGCGACCAATGCCTTGACTGCCCCGGCTTTCCTGTATGCAGGCAGTACAGTTTCAATACGCACCTCCTTTTCCGTGTGCAACTCACCAGTTTTTCCGCAGAAGGGATGTGTGCCTTCCTGGGCACGGAATGTCCCCTCGCCCTCTTGGTTATAGCTGCAAGAGTCATAATTGCCGATACAACCGCAACCTGCTGAAAATAAAGCCTTTCGCACTTCTTCCGCTTGGGCGGACGGTACGAAGGTCACCAGTTTTACCAATGCGTTCTCCTTGGCTTCCAGTACACGTACGTTTTTTAAGCCGATCTTTTCAGCGATTTTGAAGTTTACTCCCCCCGGGGCGTTATCCAGATTGGTATGGGCGGCATAAATGACGAGGTCGTTCTTGATGGCTTTCAAGATACAACGTTCTACATAATCTCTACCCGTAATGGATTTATACCCTTTAAAGATGAGGGGATGGTGTGCTATGACAAGGTTGAATCCTAACGCAATCGCTTCATCCAGCACGGCTTCAGTAACGTCAAGACACAACAAAGCCCCTGTTGCTTCCGCATCTGTCAATCCGATTTGCAGGCCGGCATTATCAAATCCGTCTTGCAATGGCAGAGGCGCGAACCGTTCAAGGGCGCTTACTATCTCTTTAATTTTCATTATAAAACAGAAAATTTGCGTGCAAATATAGTAAAAAGCCGTGAAATGGATCTATTTTTTTCATTCTTTTTATGAAAAACTCGGAAGTAACCGATATTTATTTTATCTTTGTCCTACACGATATAAAACGAAATAGTATGAAAACATTACTTGGCTTATTCTTCTTGTTCTTCTCATTTTTCCTGCTTTCCTGCCAGCAGTCCGGCCGTGCCCAAGCTGCCGGTGACGAAGGTGAGGAAGAGTGGATGGATACCACTCCGAAGGCTACCGCTATCTTTTGGATAGACAAGAGCAAGGATCCGTTGAAAAAAGAGTTCCCCCTTCCCATACGTAGTGTAAAAACCAAGGTGGATATTGATGCTGCGGGCAAAGTCAAGATATTATCCTATGTCAAGCCGCAGGACGGGAAAGTCAGAAAATACATCCAACATAGGATGAAAACGTTCCGTGTCTCTAAAATGATGCTGGACAGTGGTTTTGTAAAGACGGGCGAACAGTATGTACAGCTTCGGTATATGCCGGAAAAAATGCCGAAATAGTGTCAGTGTTCTTTTTTCTCCACGGAAATCGGTAATAATTTGCCGTATGCGTCAAATGATTTGCGGGAGGCCAGAGAAATTGTGATCATCAATGAAAGCATGGATGCCGTAAAAGTGATGACCATAATCATCATCTGATATTTGATGGCGACGTTCGGGCTGCTTCCCCCCAAGATCTGTCCGATCATTGTTCCCGGAAAAGCCACCAGTCCCATGACGGAAATATTGGCTATCAGCGGGCTGAATGCCTTGATAATGGCCTGGCGTATGAAAGGGGCTTGTGCCTCTGCCCTGGTAGCACCGTTGCCAAGCAGGTAACGGTACAATTGTTGTTCCCTTTTCAGTCCACTGTAATATGTGTTGAGGGCTATCACATTACTGGACAGCATATTTCCCATCAGTATGCCGAATATCGGAATGAAATACCGGGCACTGAATACGTTTTCCAATCGCAGGACTACTCCGATGAAATACATGCCTACGCATACCACACTGCATAGAAACCCCACGGAGATGGGAATGAGCAGTACTTTCCTTTTCAGCCCGGTACGTGCCAATGCTGTCTGCGAAGCTACAAAAATCATGACTATCACCCATAGGAAATTTATCCACGGATTATCCCATAGGAACAGGTATTTCAGGTAAATACCGATAAAGAAAAGTTGTACAATCATTCGTGCCGTACCGATAAGGGTGGCGCGCAGGAGTCCGGTTTTGAACTTCCAGATGTAAAACAGCGGTATCAGCAACAATAAGAGTCCGATTCCCAAACTAAAATATGATATGTCTATTGTTCCCAATCTTTTATATATTTATTCATGCGAACCGGCATTACATTCCGCAATCCCAGTGTTGCCTGCCATTCCGTAATTTGACACAAAGATAAGCATCAGCAAGGTTATTCCGTTGATGTTTGAACTGTTTTTTTTCGCATAAGTCTTTGTTGTTTATTTGTAGTTGCTAATTTAAATACCTGAAGTTCGCATTGTGATGTACCTGAATTTCCCGCCTGTCCGTATTTTTATGCCTACAAAACATGTATATTGCGTTCCTGATGCAAACTTACCTCTTTCTGCAAGGCTGTTTAAATGAGCAACAGCCTGCTTATTCTGTCGTTTCTTCCTCCGCGGAAGTAAGGAAAAGAAAGGCAACTATTAAATCGTTCCACCATAGAGAAAAAATCATTCCACCACGGAAGAAAAATCGTTCCGCCATGGTGGAACGATTTTTCTTCCGTGGTGGAATGATTTAATATCAGCATGCAAGCATACTAATCGAAAGGAGGAAAAATAGGAGAATATTCTATTTGATAAACATGAGTACCAGTAATGAAGCTGTCAGAATACATATCCCCAATATTATCAATGTCATCTTGGTACTGTAATTCAGCTCTGCCTTTTCTTTTCTTGCCGTTTGCTGTTGTATCTTTTTCATGTCTTCAGCTGTGGTATTTCGGGGTATATTGTTATGCCCTTTATACATTTTGTCTAAACGGCTGTCCAGGCGTTCCTTACGAAGGTTGCGTAAATCGCGGTTTTCCTTGTCACGCCGTATCATATCAAAAACAAATCCTGCAAAACTCATGATACCTGTTTTATAAATTTTATTGCATTCTAATGTGTTGGTCGCATCCGGAAGAGAATCCTTCGTCATGTGAAACGGCCAATATACTGCTTCCTTTTTCGGTTTGTTGCCGAAAAAAGGAAAGTACCTTCCCAGTGGAGTCCGGATCCAGGGCAGAAGTCGGTTCATCAACCATAATCAGAGGTTTCCCGATCATGGATGCTACGGCTATCATCATGCGTTGGCGCTGCCCGCCCGAAACTTCATTGACTCGCTTGTGATACAATTCCGGCTCAAGCCCCAACTCTTCAAAATAGGTAAATAGCAGGGACTCGGAAAAAGGACTCTCCCGGTTGGCTTTCAGACCGAAGGGTAACTGTACCATATCCTTCACCCACTCCAGAGGCAATGCCAGTTCTTGTGGAATCCATGCTGTCTGTTTACGGATCATATCCACGCTTCCTTTTTCCAGCAAGATGCCGTTCAGTGTGATGCTCCCTTCTTTCAAGGGCGTGAAACCCAATACCGCATTCAACAAGGATGTTTTTCCACACCCCGAAGGGCCGGAAATGCTTGCAATCTCTCCCCGGTTCAGATGCAGGCTGAATCCTGAAAAAAGTACATGATTGCCATAGGCGATACAGGCATTTTCTATTTGGAGCATGTCGTTTCTTTAATTTATCTTGGACAAAGATATAGAAAAAAATATTTGTACTATCTTTGTCTCACTAATTAATTCAGAGAACTATGATACAGAACGAACGTGATTGCCGCCATGAACATGTACTGGATGTGGCAAGGCAAATGTTGACCGCTGCACGTACAGCTCCTAAAGGCAAGGGTGTGGATATCATTGAAGCAGCATTGGTTACTGGTGAAGACATAAAGAAGCTGGCCGAGAAAATGGTTGCCATGGTTGAAGAACATGGCATGAAGTTTTTTCTGCGGGATGCGGACAATATCTTGCAGTCCGAATGTGTAGTTATAATAGGTACGCGCGAGCAAGCCCAGGGCTTGAACTGTGGGCATTGCGGTTTCTCCACTTGCGCCGGGCGGACCGACGGGGTTCCGTGCGCCTTGAATACCATTGATGTGGGTATCGCCATCGGTTCGGCCTGTGCCATGGCAGCCGATATGCGTGTAGATACCCGTGTCATGTTCTCGGCGGGGCTTGCCGCCCAACGTCTGGACTGGCTGAAAGGCTGTAAGAATGTGTTTGCCATACCGGTCAGCGCATCTTCCAAGAATCCGTTTTTTGACCGTAAACCGAAAGAAAAAGAATAACCGGACTGATTATGGGAATTATCGTCGGACTCCCGATGGGGGGAGCTACAGAGAAAGATTACCAAGTGCGCTTTGGCAAGAACATGACCGTACAGGTGGAGATGCGCGCTCCCCTGCTGCCTGCCGAGTGGGCGCTTCAGAGTGGCGTACAATTGACTTGGCCCCATGCCGGAACCGATTGGGCATATATGCTGGATGAAGTGCAGGAATGTTTCGTGGCTATTGCCCGTGAAATAGCCTTGCGTGAAAAACTGCTTGTCGTAACTCCGGAACCGGAAGATGTGAAGCGGCAAATTGCGGCTGTGGTCAATATGGATAATGTGCGTTTCTTCAAGTGCGGGACAAATGATACCTGGGCGCGCGATCATGGAGCCATAACCATGTTGGATGCCGAAGGCCCTTCCCTGCTCGATTTTAAGTTCAACGGATGGGGACTGAAATTCGCTTCTGACAAAGACAATCTGATTACACGGCATGCCGTGGAAGCCGGCATGTTGCAAGGACGCTACACAAACCGCCTGGGTTTTGTCCTTGAAGGCGGCTCCATTGAAAGTGATGGCATGGGTACGCTGCTCACCACCTCCGAGTGTCTTCTCTCTCCTAACCGCAACGGGCAGATGAACCGGGTGGAGATAGAAGAATACCTCCGTTCCGTTTTCCACCTGGAGCGTGTGCTTTGGTTGGATCACGGCTATTTGGCAGGAGATGACACAGATAGCCACATCGATACTCTTGCCCGTTTTTGTTCGCCGAATACCATTGCATACGTACAATGTACTGATGTGCGGGACGAACATTATGGGGAACTTCACAAAATGGAAGAGCAGCTTAAGACTTTCCGTACGCTGGACGGTGAGCCCTACCGCTTGCTGGCCTTGCCTATGGCTGACAGAATAGAGGAAGACGGAGAACGCCTCCCGGCTACATACGCCAATTTCCTGATCATGAATGATGCTGTGCTCTATCCTACTTATGGGCAGCCGGAAAACGATGCACGTGCCAAGGAGGTATTGCATGAGGCCTTTCCGGATCATGAGATTGTAGGCATCGATTGCAGGGCCTTGATCAGACAGCATGGCTCGCTGCATTGTGTGACCATGCAATATCCTGTGGGAATATTATAATATTCAGCACTCCGTGCAAAATTAAGTCGTAAAACAGTAAATATTTTGATGATGAGAAAAATAAAAGTCGGTATTGTTCAACAAGCCAATACGTCCGACCTTCGGACCAACCTCATGAACCTGGCCAAGAGCATTGAAGCCTGTGCCGCCCATGGGGCGCAACTGGTGGTATTGCAGGAACTGCACAACTCCCTGTACTTCTGTCAAACGGAAAATACACAGTTGTTTGATCTGGCGGAACCTATTCCCGGCCCTTCTACCGGATTTTATTCGGAATTGGCCGCGGCCAACAATATTGTGCTGGTTACTTCCTTGTTCGAGAAACGTGCACCGGGCCTGTACCATAATACAGCCGTAGTTTTCGAACGTGACGGAAGCATTGCCGGAAAATACAGGAAGATGCATATTCCGGATGATCCCGCCTATTATGAAAAATTCTATTTTACTCCCGGTGATATAGGTTTTGAACCTATCCAGACATCTCTGGGTAAATTAGGAGTATTGGTGTGCTGGGACCAGTGGTATCCGGAAGCCGCTCGTCTGATGGCGTTGAAAGGTGCGGAATTATTGATTTATCCTACTGCCATCGGTTGGGAAAGCACCGATACGGATGACGAGAAGGCACGCCAGCTCAATGCCTGGATAATTTCACAGCGCGGCCATGCCGTGGCTAACGGATTACCGGTGATATCAGTCAATCGTGTGGGGCATGAACCGGACCCATCCATGCAGACTAACGGTATCTTATTCTGGGGAAACAGTTTTGTTGCCGGACCTCAAGGTGAGTTTTTGGCACAAGCAGGAAATGACCGTCCGGAAAACATCGTAGTGGAAATAGATTTGGAACGTTCGGAAAACGTACGCCGTTGGTGGCCGTTCTTGCGCGACCGCAGGATAGATGCATACGACGGACTGACGAAACGCTTTCTGGATTAGCAAAAGGTGAACTTCTTGTTCATCAGGAAGTTCACTCCTCCATATACAAATAATCCCAGGAACTGGGCCAGATACTCGTCACAATCCAGTCCTTCCACCAATCCGATAAGGAAGGTGAACTGTGCTCCGTATGCCATTCCGAAAGCTATGGAAAAGAGCAGCACTTGTTGCCAAGTGTTGCTCTTCTTTTTTGAAGGGAATATCCAATACTTGCACCAGATGAAGTTGTGAATCTGTGCAAGTATGTAAGCAGTTACATTGGAAAGCATGTAATTGATATCCAATTCATCCATCATTACCCAGACGGTAGCGGCCATGATCAAGGCATTGAGCGTACCGATTACTGCAAAACGGAAAATGCGTGTGGACTCTTTCACTCTTTCCTGCTTTATATACCGCCTTTATTCTTTTACCTCGACAACAAGGTTCAGCTCATCCAGTTGCTTCTGATCAATGGCAGAAGGCGCATCCAACATCACATCGCGTCCGCTATTGTTCTTCGGGAAGGCGATACAGTCACGGATACTGTCAAGACCGGCAAAAATACTTACCCAACGGTCAAGACCGTAAGCCAGACCACCGTGAGGGGGTGCACCGTACTTGAAGGCATTCATCAGGAAGCCGAACTGCTCTTGCGCCTTTTCGGGAGTGAATCCCAGAATCTCGAACATCTTGGCCTGCAACTGTGCGTCGTGGATACGGATAGAACCGCCTCCTACCTCGATACCGTTGCATACCATGTCGTATGCATCTGCACGGACAGCTGCCGGGTCGGTATCCAACAAAGGTATATCTTCCTCTTTCGGATGGGTAAACGGGTGATGCATAGCCATCAGACGGCCTTCTTCTTCGCTCCACTCGAACATCGGGAAATCAACCACCCACAAAAGAGCGAACTGGTTCTTGTCGCGCAGGCCCAATTGGTTACCCATCTCCAGACGAAGCTCGCAAAGTTGCTTGCGGGTCTTCATGGCATCGTCACCGCTCAAAATCAGAATCAAGTCACCCGGTTTTGCACCGAATGCAGCTTTCATTTCCTGCAACACTTCCTGGGTATAGAATTTATCAACGCTTGACTTTACATTTCCGTCCGCTTCTACACGGGCATATACCATGCCTTTTGCTCCGATTTGCGGTCTCTTCACGAATTCAGTCAGTGCATCCAGCTGCTTGCGGGTATAACTTGCGGCACCCTCTGCACAGATACCTCCGATGTAGGCGGCATTGTCGAATACGGTGAAACCGTGTCCTTTCAGTATACCCATCAACTCGACAAACTTCATGCCGAAGCGGAGGTCGGGCTTGTCGCTTCCGTAGTACTTCATGGCGTCTGCCCACGGCATGCGAAGGAAGGGTCCGGTCAATTCCACACCGCGGATTTCTTTAAACAGATACTTCGCCATTCCTTCGAACAGGTTGATGATGTCATCCTGTTCCACGAAAGACATCTCACAGTCTATCTGGGTAAATTCGGGCTGGCGGTCGGCACGCAAATCTTCATCACGGAAACATTTGGCAATCTGGAAGTAACGGTCAAAGCCGGAAACCATCAGCAGCTGCTTCAAAGTCTGCGGACTCTGCGGCAGAGCATAGAACTGTCCCGGATTCATGCGTGAAGGAACAACGAAATCGCGGGCACCTTCCGGGGTGGAACCTACCAGAATCGGAGTCTCCACTTCAATGAATCCTTGGCTGTCAAGGTATTTGCGTACCTCGATGGTCATTTTATGGCGAAGTTCCAGATTGCTGCGTACATTGGCACGGCGCAAGTCCAGATAACGGTATTTCATGCGGATATCGTCACCACCGTCCGTATTTTCCTCAATAGTGAAAGGAGGAGTCAACGAGGAGTTCAGGACATTCAGCTCTGACACGATAATTTCAATGTCACCGGTAGGTATATGGCTGTTTTTACTGAAACGCTCGTTTACCGTACCTTCTATCTGGATGACGAATTCACGTCCCAGACGGTTGGCACGTTCGCAAAGTTCAGCGTTTACTTCTTCGTTGAATACCAATTGGGTAATTCCATAACGGTCGCGAAGGTCAATGAAAGTCATGCCTCCCATTTTGCGGCTGCGTTGTACCCAGCCTGCAAGTGTCACTTGCTTGTTAACATCGGAGATCCGGAGCTCTCCGCAGGTATGTGATCTATACATAATTTATATATATAATTTAAATTCTACAGTTCATTATTTACTGTCAACTTTATAAATGCATTGCATGAATATTGTGCAAAAATACGCAAAACATATTATATGACGCACCAATCAGCGACAGTTTATTTTATAAAATAGCTTTGCAGGGCAGCATTATAGTAAAACGGCTTCCTTTCCCTTTCTCCGACCATAGCTCAATCCTTCCGTTTAGCCTTTCAACTATACTCTGGCATATTGACAATCCCAAGCCCGATCCCTTGGCAAATTCATTATGCTTATAGAAGCGGCTGAAGATAATTTTCTGCTCGGCAGGGTCTATTCCTACCCCTGTGTCTTCCACATATATTGCCGCTTCTTCCGTTTCCGGGTGGTAATCATAACCTATAGTGATGCTCCCCTCTTTGGTAAACTTGCAAGCATTGCCCACAAAGTTTGTCACTACTTGAACAAGCCGGTTTTTGTCAACGTCCACTTCCAGCGGAATTCCTGCTTTTGCCTCTTTCCGAAATTCCAGCTGTGAAGGTATCAGCATCTGTTGGGTAAGATATATCCCTTCTATGAGTTCTTTTACCCGGCATTTCTCGATAATAAAAGACATTTGTCCTGATTCAAGACGGGACAGGTCCAGGATATCATTGATGAGTTTCAGCAGAAGTTCGTTATTTTGGTTGATGGTTTGTATGAATTCTCGCCTCTCATCTGCAAGCAGCTCCTCATCAGATGCCAATATGGTGGAAAAGCCCACGATGGCATTCAGCGGCGTACGGATTTCGTGGCTCATATTAGCAAGGAAAGACTCCTTCAGTTCTGCCTTTTCAGCCAATTCACGGGCCTCTTCCAACTCTTGCTCACGTTTTTTGAACGCATGAATATTAATCAGCAGCCCGGCGGTACGGAACTTTCCTGTGCTGTAAGTTGTGGTTGTATATCGGAATTCCCACCATTGGTAGCCTTTTCCGTTGAAATCGCATAGCACCTGGGAGGTTTCTTCCTGTGCTTCGGGCAGACGTTTCCAGTTGGCGATAAAAAGTTCTTTATGGTCAGGATGAATGAAGTTAATCAAGTTGTCTATTTCCACATCCTGTATTTCTATATTTACTTTTTCCCAAAATGCTTTTTCAAATGAAAATGTCTTTCCTTCATATTTCCAGGCATAGGTATTGCTTCCTTTGATGGCCAGTGCCAATGCTTCTTTTTCGCTGGCCAATGCGTGCAACACCCTTTTCTTTCTGTTTTGTTCGCGCTTGTATAAAAACACCAGCCAAGTGATGAGAGATACGAATGATAGGACGGAGACAGTTATGATTATAATCCAGAGTGTCCGGTATTTGACACTGAAAGGCATATTGATGACCGTATATTGAGGGGGAATCTGAGTCAGAGGCATATTGATCTGTTGCATGATTTTCCAGTCAACCAGATATTTTTTGGCACTTTCACTGACAGGGATATTTTCGGGAGCCTCGCCACGCAACAGGCGGACTGCCGCTTCCACTTCCTCTTCGACTTGAGTGGATAAAGGAGTAAAGTACCCTCCCAACAACTTTTCCCCGAAAGAAAATCCTTCGTTGATGGTTGTCAGGCTTAAGCATGATGCCATATTGCTGATGTTAGCGGTTGTAAAGTCGCGCTTGAATTGCAGATAGCAATGTTTGTAGAGGTTTCTTAAAAGCCAAATGAGACTGGCGTCATTTGACTTGTTTTTCAGACGGACATGAACGGCGGTAAAAATGGTATAGCCTTTTTCTACCAAATCTCTACGCTCTTTAAACTTATATTCGTGGAGTTCCGTTATTTTTTCATTTTTTATTTGTTCTGAAAAGTCAGCACGCAATTTCATATCTATAAAAGTACTGTCGATGATAGTGAAGAAGTCGATATTTGACTTCAGAATATTGCGAGCCATATCAATGTTAGCCTTGAAGTCTATTTTATCATGAAACCCCGTAACATTGGGGTATTGCCCAATCAGATTCCAGTCCGGATAGTTTACGCCGCCAAAGACAATCGGTATCTCCCGGGCCAGCCGATGGTTGCTTTTCAGCAGCGAATAAGTGGCCTGGTCTTCGTTTACGAGGATAATTTCCGGCTTCCAAGTTGCCGCAGAATCCAGTATGCCTTTTATTTTTGCTATTTCACGGTGACTTTGGTGGTTTTCGCAATCAAGATAAACGATGCGTAAATCTGGCTCTATGCCTCTTTTCTGGAAAGCTCTCTCTATGAGATTGTTGAATTCGGGATATCCGGCATACCCTTCTTCGTAGGAGTGTATGACCAAAATGCGCCTGTGCTCCTTTTTCGTACAGCATGTACACAGCATCCCCACTAATATAAAAGAAAAGAACAATTTAAAGTGTCTTGTTTGCATGCCTGCTATATTTTTGTCAGTTTTTTTATCTGTTCTTTTCCTTTATCAATAATCATTTTGTTTTTCTGCGTAATGTCTTCTACAAAAATTTCATTGAGTTGTTTGAGCCCGTTGATATAATCCTGCGCCCGTTGCAAAACATTGGAAGCCTCTTTTCCAGTTGTCCGTGGAACGATTACCTGCAATCCCTTTTGGATAATCTTGACGTCAATATTATTCCCCATCATCATGGGATCTCCATCAAAATGTACAACTCCCGGTTTAGAACGGTGAATGCGCAACGTCTGGCAGCGGAAAGTCTTGATACGACTGTTCTGATCAATGGTCTTGTTGAATAACTGGAAAGATAATGACGGTACATCAAGCACGGTAAAGGGCTCCAGTATCGTGACATCCAGCAATCCATCGGTCAGAGTAGCCTGAGGGGCAATATAGGCATTGTTCCCGTATTGCGACGCATTTCCGCAAGCTATCAGGAACGCCTTATAACGCAAGGTGCTGCCATCCATTTCCAGTTCGTATGTTTCCGGACGGTATTTCAAACTTTCGAGCAATGTTTTTTCCAGATAAGTAAGCGGCCCTCTCCTCCCTGCTTTTGAAAATTTCAGGCTGACAAAAGCATCGAACCCTACTCCACAAGTACAAAAAAACGGCACTTCGTTGATTTTTCCATAATCAATGACGTCTATCAGCCCTTCATTGATAATGTCTATGGCTTTTTTCGGTTCCATCGGAATTTGCAGATGGCGTGCCAGTCCGTTGCCCGAGCCACAGGGAATGATACCTAAAGCCGTCTGGGTATGTACCAACGAACGTGCTATTTCATTGATGGTGCCGTCTCCTCCGATGGCAACCACCGCATGTACCCCTTCCCGGGCTTTTTGTGAGGCTATTTCTACGGCATGGCCTGCACGCTCGGTATAGACAACCTCCTGCGCATACTTTTCTTTATCCAGCCTTTCATCAATCCATTTTAATACTTGCTCTTTACCCTGTGTGCCGGATATCGGATTTATTATAAATGATATTTTTTTCTTTTCGTCCATGCAAAAGGATGTTATTATGCAATTCTTCTGACCTGCAAAAATAATATAAATCCTTTATATTTTGACCATCCGGGCATTTTAAAACGAGTCCGAACAGTTTTTTTAGAGTAAATGAAACATTTAACCACATATTTTGCTATCTTTGCCCCCTGTTTTAAAAAGACATGTATTTAATAGAATTAAATATTCATAATATAAAAGACATTTCATGGGTTTACTACAAGACAAATTTGCGAAATACGATTTGCCGCAACAGTTTATGGCGAAAGGCGTATATCCTTATTTTCGCACAATTAACAGCCATCAGGATACAGAGGTAATGATGGATGGCAAAAAGGTCCTGATGTTTGGCTCTAATGCATACATGGGGCTGACTTACGATAAAAGAATCATTGACGCTTCAATCGCTGCCACAGAAAAATATGGTACCGGTTGTGCGGGTTCCCGTTTTTTGAATGGTACGCTCGACATACACGTTGAATTGGAGAAAGAACTGGCTGAATTCGTAGGTAAGGATGAAGCGCTCTGTTTCTCTACCGGGTTTACGGTGAACGAAGGTATTATTCCGGCTGTAGTGGGGCGTGGAGACTACATTATTTGTGATGACCGTGACCATGCTTCCATCGTGGACGGACGCCGTCTTGCTTTTGCCACACAGTTGAAGTACAAGCATAACGACATGGAAGCTTTGGAAAAAGAACTCCAGAAGTGTGAGCCGGATGCCGTGAAACTGATTGTGGTGGACGGAGTATTTTCCATGGAAGGTGATTTGGCCAATTTGCCCGAAATAGTCCGCTTGAAGAAGAAATATAATGCCAGTATCTATGTGGATGAAGCTCATGGCTTGGGCGTATTCGGCAAACAGGGTCGTGGTGTTTGCGATTACTTCGGTGTGACGGAAGATATTGACCTTATTATGGGTACGTTCAGTAAATCATTGGCTTCTATCGGCGGTTTTATTGCCGGGGACAAGGAAGTTATCAATTGGTTGCGCCACAATGCCCGTTCTTATATATTCCAGGCAAGCAGTACGCCTGCCGCTACAGCAGCTGCCCGTGAGGCACTTCATATCATCAAGTCCGAGCCGGAACGTATCCAGCGTCTGTGGGACATCACCAACTATGCATTGAAAAGATTCCGTGATGCCGGTTTCGAGATTGGCGAGACCGAATCTCCTATCATTCCTTTGTATGTGCGTGATACCGAAAAGACATTCGTGGTAACCAAGTTGGCTTTTGATGAAGGTATTTTCATCAATCCGGTAATCCCTCCCGCATGTGCTCCGCAGGATACTTTGGTGCGCGTCGCACTGATGGCTACCCATACCAAGGAACAAGTGGATTATGCAGTGGATAAACTGACTAAATGTTTCAAGGCACTGGAAATCATCAAATAGAAATTTGACAAACAAATCAATATGGAAAAAGAACCGTCAGTCTGAATTGGATAAACGGTTCTTTTTTTATGTACGCATTACTCTACACAATATTTATTAAGATAGGTATGTTGTATGAAGTAGTTATGCTGTGATTAGTATGTGATCCGCATATGCAAGTGTGTAGGTAAAAGCTGTAAAATCAATATATATTGATTTTACAAATAGTCTTTCTAATCTAAATATTTTTCGTATGTTTGTCAAACTATTCATGAAAAACACATCTTTTGTATGAAAAAGCAGGATTTTATTTTCATTCTGGTTTTAGCAGCCATTTTTCTACCGTTCTTTGTAAGTGATGCGGTGTACGATTGGTATAAATCCTTCAATGCGGCCCATGGCATGGTGATGAGTTTCATTAAATTCGGAATTCTTGCTACATTGGGTGAGATGTTGGGGCTTCGCATCAGTGCCGGAGTCTATAACCGAAAAGGATTTGGCATACTGCCGCGTGTCGTCGTGTGGGGACTGTTGGGAATGGGAATCAACACGGCCATGATTATCTTCTCCAAAGGTGTACCGCAATTCATGGAATATATGGGAATGACAGATGCCGCTGCTATCATAAACGGGGAGTTTTGCTTTGATAAATTATGGATAGCTTTTGCTATTTCAGTGGCCATGAACACAATATTTGCTCCGGTATTCATGACATTCCATAAGATTACGGATACACATATTCTGGATTGTGGCGGCTCTCTTCGCAGCCTCCTCACCCCTATCCCAATGACCCGCATCATTACCCATCTGAACTGGGATGCACAATGGAATTTTGTCTTCAAGAAAACAATTCCCTTTTTCTGGTATCCGGCACACACCATCACATTCCTCCTGCCGGGAGAAATGCGGGTGCTGTTTGCAGCGATATTGGGTGTAGTGCTCGGGGTATTATTAGCTATTGCGGCACGGATGAAATGAGGTGACGGCTGCCCGATATCCATTCAGGCATATCGTAAAGCAGGTGATGCCTATAGTAAAAAGCAAGGGTAGCAGAAAGTGAAAGACGTTTAGAGTGGCATGGTATGCAAATTGCTGTAGCCAATATGCCATAAAGAGATAAATGACAGGGACGGCTACGACGAATGCGATGCCTACATAGCTAAGGAACGGATAATTGATTAGCCATAGAATCTGGCGGGCGGATGCACCGTGAATTTTACGGATGCTTATTTCACGTTTACGCTGCGAGATGGCATAATGTGTGATGCCAAATAATCCGAAAAGAGTAAGGAATATACTGATACAAGCGTACATGAATAAGATATGTGAGAAGTTTGTTACATCCTGATTGTAGGACATAAATTCCTGATACATATCATCATATTCAAAAGGAATGCCCGTATTTTTCTTTTCGTATGCTTCTCTCATACGGTTAATGACTTTATCTTTATATCCTTTTTTTACCTTTATAACCAAAGTTGAGAAATTATCTTGTGGGGTATCATAAAGGAGTATGCGTAAGGGAGCTACATGGTCTGTCATGGAGTACTTTTTGAAATCCTTTACTATACCGATTATTGTACCTTTTGTGAGCTCTTCCCTTTCGTGTACATACTTGGAAATGGGTTGTCCAATAGGATTTTCTCCTTCGGGCACCAATAAATCCACGAATGTTTCATTGATTAGTGCAGGTTGTGGAGTGCGGGACATTAGATGGAATACTTGCAGGGAGTCTTGCAGTTCAATGTGATGCATTGTCAGGAATTCCGGACAATCCTCGTATAGTTCCAACATGAGCAGATTGTCACCGGAACCATCCTTGGCCGGGATTCCTAAACTCATCGGATATATTCCGGTATTGGAGGTTATTGCTGCTTCTACCCCTTCTATATTCTTCACCTCATCTACCCAGGTTTTTAGCGCCGGTTGTACATTGGCATCTGCATATACATTAATAATATCCTCATAGTGCCTTTCTTCCTGCTTAATCAGATACATCTGTGAACGGATAATCATGAATGTACTCATCAAGCCAATGGAGATGATGAATTGTATGGTTACCAATAAGGCCACAATGAAACGTTTTTTGCGTCCGGTAAAGAAATGACGGTAATTAGTTTCGGATATGGAATGCAACCTTCGGCTCATATAACTTGCTGGTATGACAGACAATATAATGATAAACAATAAGATAAGAGGGAACACTTGCCATGAGAACAGATATCCCATTGTCAGCTTGGCAGAAACAATATGATTGAATGCAGGCAATAAGTCATTCATCAGCAATAAAGATAAAAGGAAAGCGACAAGAACCATCAGAAAAGTATCCAAGAAAAGCTGTTGGCGCGTTTGTGACCTTGTAGCTCCCATTATGGATTCAATGTGAAGCATGTGCACTTGACGCAACAAACGGGAGAAACTCAGATTTATAAAGTTGAAACAACCGATGAATAGAATCAGCAATGCAGACAACAGCCCTACACCCAACAAGGTGCTCTGCTGATGTTTGATAACTTGATTACTGTCTTTTACCGTAGCATCGAAATAAGATTCCTGCAATGTTTGGGTACGAAGGTGTCCGTTTCCCAACAAAGTAGGCAGTTCCGTTTCTCCGAAACGTTGGCGGAATTTCTTTATATCCGTACCTTCTTTCAGCAATAGCATACAATCAGAACTTTCGGTAGCTTCCAATGGTAGGAGCATGTCTGTCTGCATCATGCTTTGCTCCAGTTGGCTGAATACGGCAACGATGCGCCTGATGCCTATTCCGCTCAATAGTATATCTACATTTTTTCCTATACAATCTGTTGTACCGAAACATTTCTTGGCAAACAGTTCACTTACGGCTATGTCTCCTGGTTTCAGCAATGCGTCTTGAACTTTTCCGGCTATATTATGGAAAGGGAAAAAAGCCGTTAATGTTGAATCTGCTGCTACCAAGCTCCAACTTTGAAATTCTTGTCCATCAATCTTTACCCTTACATTCTTGAATGTTTGCGTACGTAAGTAAGACTCTATTTCCGGGAACTGAGCTACTATTTGAGGAACAGTTCCACCGTATATGAATGTACCTTCCACTGCCTGCTGAGCAAAAGGCAGAGTCTGAACCAACCGCAGAATACGATTTTTGTTGGGGTTGTTGTTCTCAACGTTATATTCGTGTATCACAAATGCCATCAACAAAGTGGTGCAGGCAATACCGACGACCAGACTGACAAGGGAAATGGCAACAAACAGTTTATTGCGTTTCCAGCTTCTCATGACTAATTTCAAGGAAAGATAAGAGTTCATATCATGTATATAAAAGGTTCAGAAAATCTATAGTTGACGATGTACGACTGAAATTTGTATTGCCAAACGCCCGCCTGCTGACAGACAGTTAGTAAATTCAGGAGTGACATCAATCGTACATTGCCAACTCATAAATAGAACAAGGGTTATCACAAATTGGCTTCTGTCACCACTTGTCCGTCAAACAGATTGATGACGCGGCTTGCGAATCCGGCATCATGCTGTGAGTGTGTCACCATAACAATTGTGGTACCTTCTTTATTCAACTCACTCAGCAGTTCCATCACCTCTTTTCCATTCTTTGAATCGAGGTTACCGGTAGGCTCATCGGCAAGTATCAGCTTCGGATTGGAGACCACGGCACGGGCAATGGCTACACGCTGTTGCTGCCCACCGGACAACTGTTGCGGGAAATGCTTGCTGCGGTGCATGATTGCCATACGTTCCATGGCGGTTTCCACCCGGCGTTTTCGCTCGACAGCAGGAATACCCATATAAAGCAGCGGCAATTCGATGTTTTCGTATACGCTCAGTTCATCAATCAAGTTGAAACTTTGGAATACAAAGCCGATAACTCCTTTGCGCAAGTTGGTACGTTGGGCTTCTGTATATTTGGATACTTCCGTCCCATTCAAGTAATATTCCCCGGATGTAGGATTGTCCAACAGACCGAGAATGTTCAGCAAAGTGGATTTTCCACAACCGGATGGTCCCATGATAGCGACAAACTCACCCTCTTTCACTTCCATGTTCACATCGTTCAAGGCCAGAGTCTGTACCTCCTCGGTTTTGAAAATCTTTTGTAGATTTACTGTCTTAATCATAATGCTTTGGTTTTATGGTTTATAAATATTTCATTTCTTATTCGTTTTTAATGACTTCTGCCGGATTTGTCCTTGCTATTTTCAGAATACGGAAAATAATAGTCAGAGTAGTAATGACAGCTACGATTATAAAGATTGAAATCCAAAATAGCAGGCCGTCATTAAAGAATACGATATACATGCTTTTCCATAACTGTAGTATGGCATAACATAAAGGAAATGCTATTGCTGCCGAGAGTACAAGCTGATAAATATACGTACGGGCAAACAATATGATAATCTGTTTCAATCCCGCACCATTTACTTTACGGATTGCCACTTCCTTTTGTCTGCGTTCCGTATCCAGTGTGATTGCCGAATAGACGCCTAATAAAGTGATTATAAGGCTGACAAATGAGAAGAATAAGATTATCCCTTTCATGTTGTTCTCGATGGCTTGCGCTTGGTGAATGTCTTCCAGCAAGGTCGAAATGTGTAATTGTATGCTCGGTGGAAGATTCTCTTCCAGCATTTTCTTAACGAAAGCCTTTACTACTTCTACTTTTCCGGGTACACACTTCAAATAGCAATGCCCTACATAATATTTGAAATCACAAGGCAGAAAGACGAAGCCCTGGCTCTGATTGTAAGTGTCGGCTACAAAATCGGAGCAAATGCCGCATACCGTGTAGCTGTCTTGATAATTGTACAAGGTGGTTCCCAGTAAATCTTTCTTCATACGCTCTACCAGTTTACGGTCTGCTACCATGTCACTATTTGTCTTCAGGGCATGTCCGGAGAAAATAGGGATATTCATAAACTCGAAAAAGTTATTAGGAACATTCATTATATTGACTTCAAGGCTACTTTCCCGGTTATCTTTTTCTGTCTGCATGCTTGTTCCCGAAATACCTTTCAGATAATTAATATCTGTCAGCATTTTATCTTTTACATCCGGATGTTGACTGATGCGCTCTATGAGAGCAAGCTTTTCGTCATTTTTCAAAAAACGGTAATCCATAGGAATACTGATGATTTCGGACTTTTCTTTTTCTGTCAGTGTGTTAAACAGTGTGGAACCGGTCTTATCAGCCTGCAAATATAAAGCGACTGTAAAGACTATGAATAACCAACAGATGAAAAATTGGATACCCAAAAGACAATTTCGTATCTTCTGTTTGTGGCGTTTGGATTTGTTCTTGTAGATACTTGACTGGATGGAGGCATACCTCATTCTCCATACGGTAAACAAGCATAGTAATAAGCATAGCAAAATAATGCCTGCCATATATTCTATTGTCTGTATCAATAATGAGTCCCGTTCAATGACTAATGTGAAATCAAATAAAGAGAATGAAAGGTAGGGATTAAATATTTCTATCAGACAGAAAGTCAATAAGAAGGCTATGAACGAAATGATAATGGCTTGGGTAAAAAGTAACCAGAATAGTTGCTTACCATTACTTCCATTTACTTTACGAATGCCGAACTCGTGCGAACGGTTCAGATAACTCCCCGTCAAAAAATGAAAAAAGTTGAGTAGACCAGTCAGTAGAATCAAAAGGCCGACAATGAATGTGATTCCGGCAAAGTAAGGAGCAACGGATTTCTCCCGAAAAAGTTTCCCGAAATTCGAAGCTGATACGGTATTTTTCTCATTGAATATTGTGTGCTTCAAGTCCATTGTACGGAAACTTGCTTCGAGTTGTGCAGATGTTTTGCCCGGACGAAGAAGAGCAAAAGTAAGTCCACCGGTCATACTGTCTCGTCCATCGAATTGTATAAGTCCTTCGCTATCGTTCAATATTAACATATCAATCTTTTGGAGAAAGCTAAGGCTGGTATTCAATGGAATATCTTCTATTATCGCTTGTATGGTATAGATGGTACCTCCTGTTCGTGGTGTGGTATCAGGTGAAGAGAAAAGCCGTTGTGCTAAGGTCAGTCGCTTTCCTATCGGATTCTCTCTGAGACCAAATATTTTGTGTGCCAGAGAGCGTGTCAGTATCACGGCATTGGGAGTTTGCGATGCTACAGCCCATGAACCTTGTAATACTTCCGGGGTGAACACGCTATGGTAGGCTGTATCTACTTCCATAGCATATAAATCTTCGTAAGGCAGTTCTTCCTTGTCGATAGTTTCCACATTGTAGCTACGTGGGCGGGGATAGGCAACGAAAGTAAATGCTTCTACTTCTTGGAATTGCAATTGGCGCAGACTTTCAAACAACGTAGCGGGAGTTCCGGAATAAGGTTCTTCTGCTGGAGTGTATAAGTTTATATCTGCAATCCGTTCCCAATGGGTAAAGCACTTGTCGGTAGAGTTTATATAGCGGCTGCAATATAGGCATATACTAAAGCAAAGTATGCCTACTGACAGTCCGATAATAGAGATGATATTCTGTGTCTTGTACTTCAACAAGTTCCTAAATGCTGCTTTTAGATAATGTATAATCATGATTTCTGTTTTTTATTTGTCTTCAATAGGCTTCCATTATAATCTTAATCTAAATATTATGCCAGATAGTTAAGTGTTTTATAATTAAATAATTAAATATTGTAGCGTCTTACTGTATCTGTGCGGTATAGCACACATATTGTACGAAAGTACACGCTTTTATTCGCTCTTTATTACTTCCGCCGGATTTATCTTCGCAGCCTTGTGTATTTGCCAAAACAATGTTCCCAGTGAGATGAAAGTCACTATCAGCAACGATATAACATATATTCCTATACCTACGGATGCCTTTACTGCGAAATCTTGTGTATATAGGTATATGACATAGTAAGTCAGAGGAGCAGCTATAATAAATGCCACGGCTAATACAAGAATATATTTGCAGAACAATAACCGGTAGAGATCACACATTCCGGCCCCATTGATCTTGCGAATGCCTATTTCCCGATAACGCTGACGAATGTCAAAAAGTGAAATGCCAAATAGCCCTAAACAGGATATCAAGACAGCTATCAGTGCGAAACAAGAATAGATAACCGCTATCTGACGGTCCTTTTGATATAGTTTATGCCATTCATCTTCCAATAAAGTATATTCGAAGTCTGTACAACCATAGATGCGCAGCTCTGTGTCGCGCAAATAGTCAAGTACATCTTTAAGTCGTCCGGGGGTATAGGCTATTTGGCACATATCGTCACTGCGCTGTTTGCATACATTGTAGATAATGGGACGATGTCCTGCACTCAAGTGGCGGTCATAGTAATCCTCAACAACGGCAACAATAGGATGCAGAGGAGCATTGGGGTTTAACCGGCGCTCATTCTCTTCCTGTACCAAGGCTTCAGACAGATTATCGTAGTGCAAGGCTTTCATGGCTGCCCGGTTGGCTACCAAAACCTCTCTTCTGCTTCCCTCTCCTTCAAAATCGGGAATGTTGCCTTCTACTATCTTGATACCGTATAACTTAAAAAAGTTGGGAGTGGCATACCAAAACTTCATCTCTACTTTCTCCTCTTTATTGTTATAGTAGGTTACTTTAAAGCCTTCGGAAAGTATATGCCGTTTTTCCATTTCAAAATGTTCAATAAAAGGACACTGTGCAAGTGCCTCCCATAGTTCATGTCTGCGTTGCCACATGGCTTCTCTGGCTTTCTGCCATTCCTCGCGTGGCATCACCGATTCCGATTCATACCCTAACTTGGCTATCAGTACATTTTCTATGTGAAATCCTGGCTGCGTGTGTAATAAGAGCGAAAGTTGCTTGTTGAAATAAAGAGAAAGACTGATGAGCAGAAACGTGAAAATGTACTGTATAAAAAGGAAAAGAATGCGTGTGTGTATAGCACGTTTGTTTTGGGTGACATCACGGATGGAGCTGACGGGTGATGCATAATTGTATTTTACAAACGGATAGATAGAGGTCAATATGGGCAATACTACCAAAATCCCGGCAGAAAGCCAGAAGTCGAAAGATGTATAAGTGAAAGGATATTCCAACAAACGGCTGACAGGGATTATCGTTATCTCTATCAGTAACCAGGCCAGTAATAAAGCGCAACCAACTAAAAGCCCGTTTTCGGTTAATATCTGCAGGAAAAGTGCCGTCCCCCTTATACCGAACATTTTTTTAAGCCCATACTCTTTTCCTCTCCGTTGTGTGCCTATCAAATAGAGATTGATGAAGTTGATAATACCGGTAAGCAATAACAATAAACATACACAGGATAAAATGTAAAGATGGGAACGGTTTCCATAAGTAAGCATGGCGGGGCAACCGGCATTTTGCACATAAGCGGGTTCCCAATAGATATCTGCTATGGGCATGAACGAAAATGTATATTGCCGTGCATCTATATTTTTCCAGTTCGGATTTACCCAGCGCGCCTGTTTCCCGAGTTCGTTCATTTTCCTGATGCTTGTACCCGGCATGAAACGGACGAATTCAATAGGCATACGTCCCCAAAATGAGGAAAGCGTATTTGACACCACAATGTCAAATTGTATCATTGTCTTGCAAGCCGGTTCAGCTATAATGCCACTTACGGTGATATCTTTTCCATTTGAATAATGCAACACTTTGCCTATGGGGTTGTCATAGCCAAAAATACGACGTGCACATGTTGCAGTCAGCAGTGCGGATTCAGGAGATTTTATAGGGGCTCCTTGTACTATGCGGTATGGAAAAAGCTGAAAATAACAACTGTCTGCTACAAGTGTCCGCACTGTGTAACGGGATGCTTCATCACTCACAAAATCTTGTTCCATCAGAATCAAAGAAGTGCGCTTTTCTATGTAACGATGGTCAATGTATATACTGTCTTCATTGGTGTTTTCTATGGTTGCCATTCCTCTATTGCCATCCATGTCTTGAATGACACCATATACATGATTGCGATCCACGCAATGTGTATCTACCGTCAATTCTCTATGAATATATCGCGTCAGTATGATGCAGCACGCCAGACTGAAAGCCAGACCCGCCAAATTTATGACTGTGTATGATTTTGAGCGCATCAGGAAGCGCCAAGCGTATTTCAGTGTTTTCATGTTTCGTCGTTTTATTTCAGTATCAATTCTTCCGCCTCGCCAAAGGTATCATATCCCGTTGTAATTACCCAATCTCCGGGCTGCAAACCTTCCGTAATTTCGTATTGTTGCGGGTTTTGGCGACCGATGCCGATCGGCACGCGCACGGCTTTTGTCTTTGCGGCGTTCAGTTTATAAATCCATTGTCCGCCGGTACTCTGGTAGAAGTTGCCGCGCGGGATGACGAGCGCCTCTTCCGGCTGGCCTAACTCAATCTGTACCCGGAAGCCCTTGCCTACACGTACGTTGTCGGGCATGTCACCGACGAAGACGAGATCTACGTCGAACATGCGATCCTTGACTTCGGGAACTACTTTCGTGATGCGCAACGGGTATTTCCGTCCTTGATAATTGATGGTGGCAGGCAATCCTGTAGTGATGCGGTCAATATAGTATTCGCTGAGGGAAGTATGTACCTTATATTGGTCTAATACTTTGATTTCTGCGATACTCTCTCCGGACGCAACCTGTTGTCCCGGAGTAACTTTTACAAAACTCAGCTGTCCTGCGACGGGAGCTTTTATAACCAGATTGTTCAAGCGTTCGCAAGCACGTTCATATTTTTTTCTTTCACGTTCACGGTCATTGCGGATAAGATCTTTGCGGATGACTGTCACGGCAGAATCATGACGGAGACTTTCCCGCTGAAGGCGGGCATTCTTCACTTTGTAGTTGTATTCATCTTCTGAAACTTCCAGTTGCGCCTTGCTCTTGATACCCATGCGGTACTCCTCCTTGTCAAGAGCAAAACTCTTGCGCAGACGGTTGAGGTCATAGTCGGTCTGCAGGGCTTGTTGTTGCAGGTTCAGACTTTTCTGTTCCATTTCAATTTCTTTCTCACGGTAAGTGATGAGTTGTTTTTCCCAATCATCGCGCTGGTCTTCAATGCTGCGCAGCAGGTCGGGGTTCTCCAAGACAAGGATGGTGTCTCCGTGCCGGAGCAGACTTCCCTCCTCTCCTATGATACGCTCCACGCTTCCGGCTTCGCGTGCGTTGACCTTGATGGTGAGTATAGGCTGAATCAGTCCCTCCACATCTACATATTCCATGAACTTTCCGTTCTTGACTTCGGCTATCTGGATGTTGTCCTGCTCAATACGTAGTTTGCTGGGACCCAATGAAAGGACAACTACGTAGATCAGGAAAGCAAGGAAGGCGGCACCTCCCGCCAAATAGTAGCGATAACGGATGTACCAGGGTTTCTTTTCAAGTTTTATATCCATAATGCAATGCTTTGTATATTTTTTACTTTTTAGATTCCTTCTTCGGAAGTGGCTTCCAGAGGGGGATTCCGAATTTTACTAAAGCGTACTCCGCGGTTTTGTTACTGTATATATTTTTCATCAATAATTTTTTCCAAGTCTTCTGCCAGTGCCCGATCCTTTTCAAAGTCGTATAGAGTGATGCTTCTCAGTGTATAGTACAGACTCCAATAATTGTACAAGGCCGTTATGTAGTTTCTCCGGGCCGTATCTTTTTCCGTGATGGATGCATTGAGATCGAGTACCGAAGACTTGCCAAGCAGATAGAGCTTGCGGGCTACTTCGGCACGTCGTTGCGCTGTTTCATCCGTACGGGCGGCAATATGTACCCGTTGTGCCTGCAGATTGAACTGCTTGACAAGTTTCCGTATATTCAAATCGAAATCGGTCTTGTCTTGTTCCACTTGCGTATGAACGAGGTCGCGGTTGGAACGTGCTACACGTACTTGCCCTTTTCCACGCCCCCAGTCCAAGATAGGAAGCGTTATGCCTAAACTGATATACTGTTGGTCTAACGGGCTTTGATAAGCATTCTTCAGCTTCTCGGCAGTTTGCGTCAATCCGAAGCGCAGGTAGATGTCAGCTTTCAGTCCTGCATTGGCACGAGCCTTGGACACGGCACTTTCGCTCTCTAATTTTCGGCGCAGCATATTTTGTATCTCCGGACTGTTTTCATTGGCTAGCAGCAAAGCTGCATTCAAATCAATATGCAGGTCCGGAACATGCTTGCTGATACCGGCCTTTATCTCAATGTCTTCCTGAATTCCAAGGTACGAGCGAAGTTCCTGCATACAGTTTTCCATCTCAATACGGGCATTCATGCGGTTTGTTTCTTCCGTCAGTTTGTTGAGCTCAAGCTGTAACATTTCGTTTTCGGAAATAGTACCAATGTTATAACGTCCTTGGGCATATATATATAAAGTGTCTGCGTTGGCATAATTGGTGTTGGCTATTTCGTAGTTGCTTTGGGCTTTGGCAAGATTGAAAAACTTTTCTGTCGCATAGGCGGCTACCAGTTCAAGGGTCTCTACATAGGTCTTCTTGGCTTCCCGGTAGCGGATAGGCTCTATGCGCCTATCCCACTTCAGATTATTATACCCGAACAGAGACTGGCTATATCCGATATTTACAGGTGAAGTTTGCCATGAATAAGAATCGTTGCTGAAAAGATCGAGGCGTTGTGCGGCCGTTTCAACAAAGACTGTACCACCGGTCCAAGGAATGTTCTGCGTCAAACTTAATGTGAGATCGGTACTTAACAGATTCTGCTCTACAAACTTGACGTTGCCGTCACCTAAGGTAACCTTGTTAATGGCACGGTTCAGATAGGGGCTGGAGGTTAATTTAAGAGTCGGCAGGTAGTTGGCCCGATAATATTTGTAGTTCCAGTAAGCGGAACGGAAACTGTGCCGGGCGTTTTGTGCGTCAGGAGACTGCAGACGAGCCTGGTTGATAGTCTGCTCTAAAGTCAGTTCTATCGTATGTTCCTGGGAAAAGGCGGTGACTGCCGCTCCACACAGTATGAGCATAAAGAATATATTTCGGTGCATGGCTATTTCTTTTAAAAAGAAGAATCAAACAATGTGCCAAAATCTTAATAACCTATTTATCAATAAGATAACAATAAAGATAAAGACAATATCGTGTGCTGTTTCGCACAAAAATAGTGCGTATCCGCACATACAACACAAGTATATATTAGTTATCTTTGCCAATAAAAAATACAGATTTCCATGGAACAATTAGGCAAAATATTGATAGTGGATGACAATGAAGATGTATTGTTTGCCCTTAACCTTCTTCTCGAACCGTATGTAGAGAAGATAAAAGTAGCTATAACACCCGACCGTATAGAATATTTCATGACGACTTTCCAACCGGATATCATCTTGCTGGATATGAATTTCAGTCGCGATGCCATCAGTGGGCAGGAAGGGTTCGACAGCTTGAAACAAATTCTCAGCATTGATCCGCAGGCTGTAGTTATCTTCATGACCGCCTATGCCGATACGGACAAGGCGGTGAAAGCCATCAAGGCAGGAGCTACGGATTTTATTCCCAAACCATGGGAAAAAGAAAAATTATTGGCGACATTATCTTCGGGAATGAAATTGAGGCGTTCGCGCAGTGAAGTCAATCTGCTGAAAGAACAGGTGGAAGTATTGAGCAACGGCATGGCCGGATGTCCGGAGGAGGCTATTATCGGCGACTCAGAAGCGATGCAGGATGTTTTTTCTACTGTAGAGAAATTGCGCGATACAGATGCAAACATCTTGATATTAGGTGAGAATGGAACCGGGAAGGATGTCATAGCCCGTATGCTTTACCGCAATTCGCCCCGTTATGGGAAGCCGTTTGTTACGATTGACCTTGGAAGTATTCCGGAGCAATTGTTCGAGAGTGAGTTGTTCGGTTATGAAAAAGGGGCATTTACCGATGCGCGTAAGTCCAAGGCCGGACGGATGGAGGTGGCAACCGGAGGTACATTGTTTTTGGATGAGATAGGAAACCTGTCTTTGCCGATGCAGGCTAAATTACTGACCGCCATCGAGAAACGGCAAATCAGCCGTTTGGGTAGTACGCAGGCAACGTCTATCGATGTCCGGCTTATTTGTGCAACTAATGCAGATATCCGTCATCTGGTGGAAAATGGAGAATTCCGCCAGGATTTATTATACCGCATCAATACAATTGAACTGCGTATTCCGCCATTACGAGAACGTGGAAATGACATACTTCTGTTGGCAGAGCATTTCCTGCAGCGCTATGCCCGTAAGTATCAGAAGGAAATGAGGGGATTGAACCGGGAGGCCAAGAATAAATTGTTGAAATATGCCTGGCCGGGTAATGTGCGCGAACTGCAACACACGATGGAACGTGCTGTCATATTGGGAGATGGCTCCCTGCTTCGTCCGGAAAACTTCATGTTCCAGGTTTCGGCCCTGAGGCAAAGGAAGGAGGATGAGGTACTCAATCTTGAACAACTGGAACGGCAAGCGGTAGAACGAGCCATGCGCATCAGTGAGGGCAATGTGACACGTGCTGCCGAATATTTGGGCATTACCCGCTTTGCTTTGTACCGGAAACTTGAAAAATTAGGTTTATGAAACGATATTCATTGATTGTAATGCTGCACATTGCAGGCATTGTTTTGCTGTCAATAGGTATTTATTTGTTGATAGAGGCTCGGTTGTGGTTCAGCGCGTTGATGGCTTCTTTTATTTTAACGGCTGTTGCCATCCATCTGTATCGCATGCAAATGGTGCAGGTACGGATGATGCGGCATCTTGCTGAAAGCTTACGTTATGATGATATGATGCTTTCCTTCCGGTCGCCCTATCGAAACCGCTCCATGGAAGACATGGTCAATGAGCTTTCCGATGCGATGACAAATTTCCGTACCCGCGTATTGGAACGCAACGAAATGGAGGCGTGGCAGAAATTGATACGGGTATTGACACATGAGATAATGAATTCTATAACCCCCATTATTTCTCTTTCTGAGACTTTGAGTGAACGGGAAATGACTGAAAAAAATTATCCTGTCATGCGACAGGGTATGCAGACTATTCATCGGCGTAGTAAGGGGTTGCTGGAATTTGTAGAAAACTACCGGAAACTGACACGGCTTCCTGCTCCCGTTCGCCGCCCGGTGTCTATCCGGGAACTTCTGCAGGACTTGAAGAAATTATTTTCGGAGGAATATATCCATATTGAACTGCCGGAAACAGACCGGACGTTGCAGATAGACCGAATACAGATAGAACAAGTATTGATTAACTTGATTAAAAATGCCAAGGAGGCTTGTAGCAAAAAAGAAGAGCCGTTGATTGAAATAAGAATGGTACCCGCTTTTTCTTGGCAGTGTCTTATCACCATCCGGGATAATGGTGGAGGAATCATGCCTGAGGTACAGGATAAAATATTCGTCCCGTTTTTTACAACGAAAACTTCCGGTTCCGGTATCGGGCTCAGCCTCTGCAAGCAAATAATGAACCGTCATGGAGGAAACATCACCGTACAATCCACAGTGGGACAAGGCAGTTGCTTTACCTTACAGTTTGGATAAAGAAAAACCGTCCTGTCAATCAAACAGCTATCTGCCTTTGATTTATAGGACGGTTTGTTGTGGATTTATTTCTGTCTTGCATAACGCAGCATATAACCATAATTGGAATTCAGTACCAATGAGTCTGCGGTAAGTTTTTCAATCTTCAGAGTATCCACTCCTTCTATTTCAATTCCATTACCAATACTCTTGACTGTAAGGTAGAGGTCATCTCCTTGCTGCTCCCAATGTTTATACACCAAAGTGGCCATATTTATGGAAGAGGCATTTCCGCCTTCTTCTATTTTAATGCCTTGCGTTTTACCCGGCTGTCCCTCGATGGGCATAACCCAGGAACCGATGATGGAGTCCGGACTTTTTTGACCGCCGCAAGCCGTAAATGTCATAGCTATGGCAGCAAATCCTAAAAATAGTTTTTTCATGTTATCTCTTTATTTAATTAATGTATTTCTTTGCTGTTGAAACCATATTGATGCCGGGTGTGTCTTCTGTAATCGTATAAGATACCTCCAGCGTATTTCCCAATGAGAAACTATCGTTGGCGGTAGAAAGCACCCAGGATCAGTTTGAAGAATTGAAGAAACGGGTGGAAGGATAAGGATTAAAGTTTACGCCTGCTGAATAAATTGCCTATAATAATGAATCCCAAAGCAAGAATGGCACATATAAGAATGGCGCTCAGCACTTTCCAGGAGAGATCAACTCCATATCCGCTGGGCGTTGCCAGAAAGAAGGCTACTAGAATAATGAGAACGATGCAATCTTGCTTCATGATTTTGTAATAATATTCAGTGCAAATATACGAATTATGAATGATTTGAGGAACTTTTAAGGGGTCAATGTAAAAACCTGAGTGGTAAATTTATAAATTGTTATCTTTGTCTCCAAATTCATAGCTTATGGAGTTAAACGGTTAT
>OHKL01000213.1_pt1 | contig 47734 bp, 36 predicted proteins | sample 1568721 | NCBI WGS metagenome assembly OHKL01 (sample SAMEA3879543, study PRJEB24766) | human gut metagenome | biome: human-associated habitat; feature: feces | place: USA | collected 1985/1987 | reverse complement strand
GTTGTGTAATTCGTGTTATTTGTGTTCTAAATCTTTATTTTGACACACCTGCTTTTATGATGCACGGAGCAAGCGGTCGCATTTCGGATAAAATCCTTTACCTTTGCCGGCAAACACATTTAGCAAGATATCAAGATGAAGAAAAAGCTATGCCTCAGAAATCTATCCTTACCGCCAAGAATATCCTGTAAGATGGAACGATATTTCTATTACCTGCCATTTCTGCTGTCGGGCTGTCTAATGTGCGGTTGCGGCGGAAAGCAAGCGTCCGGGCAAATGCAGAGCCCGGACACGGAAGAAACCATCCCGCACACCGGCACCATGGCGGCACCTGCCCCTCCGGCCCCGCCCAAGAGCCATACTGCCCGTTACCTGGACTCCCTCGGTTTGGTCAACATCGCCGAGGCGGACAGCAGCATTGCCATTGAATTGATGTACACCCACGCCGACAACTTCACCGGAATCCTGTTGTATGAAGACTTGAAGGAAGCCTATCTGCACCCCGATGCCATGGAAAGTCTGAAGCAGGCGCAACGTCTTCTGAAAGAACGGCATCCCGGTTACAGCCTCATCGTATATGACGCCGCGCGCCCCATGTCCGTACAGCAGAAGATGTGGAACGCCGTGAAAGGCACTTCCAAGTACATATATGTCTCCAACCCTTCCCGTGGCGGCGGACTGCATAATTACGGACTGGCAGTAGATATCAGTATTCTCGATGAGAAAGGAGTGCCGCTACCCATGGGCACCCCGGTAGATTACCTGGGCAAAGAAGCCCATATCACGGAAGAGTCCCGGCTCGTAGCACAAGGCAAAATCACGGAACAGGAACGGAAGAACCGGTTACTGCTGCGGCAAGTAATGAAAGAAGCCGGATTCCGCCCGCTGCCCAGTGAGTGGTGGCACTTCAACCGGTACAGCAGGCAGACGGCGCGGGAGAGGTATCGGGTCATTCCCTAAAGCACAACCCCGATCCCCCTCCTTTACGGATTGATGACATCAAAAGTCAACGTTTAGCCTGTAGCATTACCACATTTTTTCGGGATTACACTATCTTTGCACCTCCATTCAACAAGATTATGACATTGAACGAAGATACCCTCCGCTTTATCCGCGAACACCGTCGAGACGACGTGCGTGCCCTTGCCCTGCAGGCACGGAAATATCCGTCGGTGAACATGCCCGCCGCCATCACGCAGATAGCAGGCTGGCAGGCGGCAAAGGAAAAAGTGCCTGCATGGGCACAGACAGAAGGAATTCTCTACCCCGCCCATCTCTCATTGGAACAGTGCTCGTCGGAGCTGACGGCACGCTACAAAGCAGGAATCATCCAAGAGCTGGAAGGGAAAGCATCCGCCGGCACTTTCACCGACCTTACCGGAGGCTTCGGCATAGATTGTGCCTTCCTGTCCTCCTGTTTCCGGAAGGCAACCTACGTGGAACGGCAGGAGCCCCTTTGCGAAATCGCCGCGCATAACTTCCCGCTGCTGGGGCTCGGCCACATCACCGTATGTCATGAAGACAGCGTCCGGTACCTGCAGGAAATGCAGCCTGCCGACTGGATATTCATAGATCCTGCCCGCCGTGACAGCCATGGCGGCAAGACGGTTGCCATCAGCGACTGCGAACCGGACGTGTCCGCACTCGAAGAGTTATTGCTCAAGAAAGCACGGCATATACTCGTCAAGCTGTCCCCCATGCTGGACCTTACTCTGGCATTGAAGGATCTGGAACATGTACAAGAAGCCTGCATCGTATCCGCAGGAAACGAATGCAAGGAATTGCTGCTTGTCTTAGGACGCGGGGAGAGCCCCCGGCCGGAGGACATACCTGTCCGCTGCATAAACCTTGCCGGCGCTTCTTCCGTCCAGTCGCTCACTTTTACCCGCAGACAGGAGAAAGACAGCGCATGCCGGTTGGCCCCCGCACTGCAGTCTTACCTTTACGAACCCAACGCTTCTGTACTGAAAGCCGGTGCATTCCGCAGTGTTTCCCATATATATAAGGTAGAGAAACTGCACCCCAACAGCCACCTTTACACCTCGGACCAGCTCATACCCGACTTTCCGGGACGTAAATTCAAGATTACCGGGCACTGTAGCTTCAACAAGAAAGAGGTGAAAGAGATGATAGGCACAGAAAAAAAGGCAAACCTCACCGTACGCAACTTTCCCGCCAGTGTGGCCGAACTGCGCAAACGGCTGAAGCTGGCAGAGGGGGGAGAGACTTATCTCTTCGCCACGACATTGGCCGACGAGAAAAAAGTATTGATTGGCTGCCGCACGGTCTGAACCGGCTCCCGCAGTTCCATGTCCTCCCGGAAGCGAAGCTCTCTTTTCGCCATTCTTAGGCTTTATGCACCCGCTTACTAAAAGTTATTCGTCCGACAATCGTCTAATTATCGTCCGACACCTGTTGCATTATCGTCCGACAACTGTCGGACGATAATGCAACAGGTGTCGGACGAATAAATTTATTCCAAGGAGAAATTAACTGACGGCAACTCCCGGAAGAGTCCAATGCCACAACGGCTCCAGACCGAGCGCCACACGTCCTGCATAACGTGGAAGCCGTAACCGTATCGTAACAGAATCGTTACCCGTTCTTCAACCCACCGTAAAACACACGTAACGGGAACCCTCTACTTTTGCGGCAGATTATTAACGGATAATAACAAGTATGAAACAGGTTTTAAGAGCATTCTTATTCTTGCTCCTTTTCACAACAGCCGGCAACGGGGCCATGGCTGACGAAAAAGCAAATATCATCAAACAAGGAACAGTGCGCGGACGTATCATCGACGCAGCCAAACAAACCCTCCCGGGTGCTTCTATCTACATCGAGAAACTACACACCGGCGTAACAAGCGACGTCAACGGCTTCTACACTTTCTCTAACCTTGACCCGGGAACCTATACAGTAAAGGTGAGCTACGTGGGTTACTCCCCCGTGGAACTGAAAATCACCATCCCCGCCGGACGGACACTGGAAAAAGACGTTGTACTGAATGAAGGCGTAGAGCTGCAGGAGGTAGTGATAGGCGGCGCCTTCCAGGGACAGCGACGTGCCATCAACTCACAAAAAAGCACCATGGGAATCACCAACGTCGTCTCTGCCGACCAAGTGGGCAAGTTTCCCGACTCCAACATCGGTGACGCCTTGAAACGCATATCCGGCATCAACGTGCAGTATGACCAGGGTGAGGCACGCTTCGGACAAGTGCGCGGCACAAGCGCAGACCTCAGTTCCGTGACCATCAACGGCAACCGCGTCCCTTCCGCCGAAGGCGACACACGGAATGTACAGCTCGACCTTATCCCCGCCGACATGATCCAGACCATCGAAGTGAACAAAGTGGTGACCTCCGACATGGACGGCGATGCCATCGGCGGATCCATCAACCTGGTCACGAAAAACTCTCCTTACAAACGCACTGTCGCCGCCACCGCCGGAACCGGCTACAACTGGATAAGCGAGAAAGCACAGCTGAACCTTGGGTTTACCTACGGAGACCGTTTCTTCAACGACAAACTGGGGCTGATTGTATCCGCTTCTTACCAGAACGCCCCTTCGGGCTCCTACGACACGGAATTTACCTGGGAGCAGGACGACAACGGAAAAACATACGTCAACGACTACCAAATCCGCCAATATTACGTCACCCGCGAACGCCAAAGCTACTCTGCCGCACTGGACTGGGACCTCAGCGCCAACCACAAACTGACTTTCAAGGGTATCTTCAACAACCGCAACGACTGGGAGAACCGGTACCGCACTACACTGAAAGACCTTGATTCCGACGGCAACGCCACCGTACGCGTGCAGACCAAAGCCGGTACACCGGACAACCGCAACGCCCGCCTGGAGCGCCAGCGCACCATGGACTTCGCCCTCGGCGGCGAACACCTCTTCGGAGCACTTTCCATGGACTGGCACGCAAGCTATGCCAAAGCTACCGAAGAACGCCCGAACGAACGCTACATCGACTTCCAGCTGAAAAAGCAAAAGTTCAACATGGACCTGAGCGACGGACGCCGGCCATACGCCACTCCCAAAGACGGCTATACCATGACGCTGAATGATGAGTTCAGCCTGAAAGAACTGACCGAACAACAAGAGGACATCAAAGAGCAGGACCTCAAGTTTGCAGCCAACTTCAAATTGCCTTTCAAGAACGGAAACAAACTGAAATTCGGCGCCAAGGTAGTGCGCAAGACCAAAGACAAAGAAGTCGATTTCTATGAATACTCCCCGCTGGACGAGGATGCCTTCATGACCAACAGCCTGAAGAACACGGTGGACCAGACCAACAAGAATTTCATGCCCGACAATAAATACCAGGCAGGAATCTATGCCGGCAAGGAATATGTAGGCTCACTGAATCTGAACGACCCTTCCCTCTTCGAGAAAGAACAGGTGCAAGAGGAATTGGCAGGCAACTTCGAAGCCCGCGAGACAGTCACTTCCGGCTACATCCGCTTCGACCAGAAACTGACAAGGAATGTGGAGCTGATGTCCGGCCTCCGCATAGAAAACACCAGCCTTGCCTATACCGGACGCACATACGACGCCGATGAAGACCTGACCAGCAAGACAGACCGCCAACGCAACAGTTACGTCAACTTCCTGCCGTCACTGCTCGTCAAATGGAATGTAAACGATGACTTCAAGGTACGCGGTTCGTTTACCCAGACCTTGTCACGCCCCAAATACTCGGCACTTGTACCCAGCGTCAACATCAAACGTTCCGACAATGAAATCACCATCGGAAACTCCGACCTGAAGCCGACCGTATCCTACAACTTCGACCTCAGCGCCGACTACTACTTCCGCAGCATCGGTCTGGTCAGCGCCGGCCTCTTCTACAAAAAAATCGATGACTTCATCGTAAACCAGATCAGCACCAACTACGAGTACCAGGGCAATGTATATACCCGCTTCACACAACCCAAGAATGCAGGCAATGCCAATCTGATAGGCCTGGAGCTCTCCTATCAACGTGATTTCAGCTTCATAGCACCGGCCTTGAAGTGTGTAGGTTTCTACGGGACATATACTTATACCCACTCCCGCATAGAGAATTTCAACTTCGAAGGACGCGAGAACGAAAAAAATCTCAGCATGCCGGGTTCACCCGAACATACGGCCAACGCCTCGCTCTACTTCGAGAAAGGCGGACTGAACCTGCGCCTGAGCTACAACTTCGCTTCCGACTTCATCGACGAAATGGGCGAGAGCACCTTCTATGACCGCTACTATGACAAAGTGAACTACATGGATGCCAATGCCAGCTATACCTTCGGAAAGAAAGTGAAGACTACCTTCTATGCCGAAGCCAACAACCTGCTGAACCAACCGCTGCGTTACTACCAGGGAACGAAGGACCGTACCATGCAGGCCGAATACTATGGAGTGAAGGTTAATGCCGGAGTGAAAATCAATTTTTAAAATAAGTACCAGAACATGATGAAGAAACTATACCTTTTATTATTCGCCGCCCTGCTTTGCCAGGCGGCAACCGCCCAGATCACCGACTATTCCATCTTTGACAAGAAGTTCAACTTCTACGTTGCCAACGACCTGGGACGCAACGGCTACTATGACCAGAAGCCCATTGCCGAACTGATGGGGCAGATGGCCGAGAACGGAGCGGATCCCGAATTCGTACTTGCCACCGGAGATGTACACCACTTTGAAGGCGTACGCAGTGTGAACGACCCGCTTTGGATGACCAACTACGAACTGATTTACAGCCATCCGGAACTGATGATTGACTGGTTCCCCTTATTGGGAAACCATGAATACCGCGGCAATACGCAGGCCGTACTCGACTACAGCAAGATCAGCCGCCGCTGGACAATGCCCGCCCGTTATTATACCAAGACTTTCGAAGACAAAGGCGCCACTATCCGCATTGTCTGGGTGGACACCGCCCCGATGATCGACAAATACCGCAACGAAAGCGAGACTTATCCCGATGCCTGCAAGCAGGATTGCCAAAAGCAGCTTGCCTGGGTGGACTCCGTATTGACTGCCGCCAAGGAAGACTGGGTCATCGTGGCCGGACACCATCCCATCTATGCCGAAACCCCGAAGGACGAAAGCGAACGCCGGGATATGCAAAACCGTCTCGACCCCGTCTTGCGCAAGCACAAGGTGGATATGTATATCTGCGGGCATATCCATAACTTCCAGCATGTACGCGTGGCAGGCAGCGACATCGACTATATCACCAATTCAGCCGGCTCACTCGCCCGCAAGGTGAAGCCCATCGAAGGAACCGTATTCTGTAGTCCCGAACCGGGCTTCTCTATCGTGTCGGCCAACAAACGAACACTGGAGCTGCGCATGATCGACAAGAAAGGAAACGTACTGCACACGGTGACACGCAGCAAATAATCCACCGCACCTCAACATAACTTTTTCATGCAAAAAGGAAGGTTCTGTTGAGGTTTGCACTATCTTTGTATCCAAAATAAACATTCTTATGGATATATTGTTTCTTGTCGGAGGACTGCTCCTCATTCTTCTGGGTGCCAACGGACTGACTGACGGCGCCGCTTCTGTCGCCAAACGTTTCCGCATACCGTCCATCGTCATCGGGCTTACCATCGTCGCTTTCGGTACTTCCGCACCGGAGCTTACCGTCAGCATATCTTCTGCCCTGAAAGGCAGTGCAGACATCGCCATCGGCAATGTGGTAGGAAGCAATATATTCAACACCTTGATGATCGTGGGCTGTACAGCCCTTTTTGCCCCGATAGCCATCACCCGTAATACGCTGAAGCGCGAAATCCCCCTTTGCATCCTCTCGTCCTTCGCCTTGCTGATTTGCGCCAACGACATTTTCCTGGACGGTAGCCGGGAAAACATACTCAGCATCACCGATGGACTGTTGCTGCTGTGCTTCTTTGCCATCTTCCTAAGCTACACCTTCGCCATCGCAAAAAGAGACGGAGAAATGAAGGAAACCTCGCAGAGTGAGGAGGAAGAAATCAGACAACTGCCTATGTGGAAATCTGCCTTGTACATTCTCGGCGGACTTGCCGGACTCATCGTCGGAGGCAACTTCTTTGTAGAGGGCGCCAGCGGCATAGCCCGCAGTCTGGGTGTCAGCGAGTCTGTCATCGGCCTCACGCTCGTGGCAGGCGGAACTTCGCTGCCCGAACTTGCCACCTCCATCGTCGCCGCCTTGAAGAAAAACCCCGAAATAGCCATCGGCAACGTCATCGGCAGCAATCTCTTCAATATATTCTTCGTGCTGGGCTGTTCGGCTTCCATCACTCCGCTGCACCTGACGGGCATCACCAATTTCGACCTGTGGGTACTGGTCGGCTCCAGCCTCCTGCTCTGGCTGTTCGGCGTGTTTTTCGGGAAACGCACCATCACCCGGATGGAAGGGAGCATTCTGATTCTCTGCTATGTGGCTTACACGGCTGTACTGATATATAGTCTCTGACAACAAATCTCCAGACACCCTGCAAGGCATTTTAAAGGTTATCACGTCTCTTCAAATAAGGCAAGCCGCACCTCGGCATAAAAAATAAGCAAGCTTATTTTTTTATGCCCTCAGTTTGCATTACCTTTGTCGCCTCAATATTAAACAACTATGGCAATTACAATCAAAAAAGTAACCACAAGACGGGAGCTGGAGCGCTTCATCCGTTTCAACTACCTGCTATACAAAAACAACCCTTATTCCGTCCCCGACCTCTTCGATGACATGCTCAATACCTTCAACAAGAAGAAGAACGCTGCATTCGAATTCTGCGAAGCCGACTATTTCCTGGCTTATCGGGAAGGTAAAATCGTAGGACGCGTAGCTGCCATCATCAACCACAAGGCCAACCAAACCTGGAACAAGAAGGAAGTCCGCTTCGGCTGGATAGACTTCATCGACGATGCGGAAGTTTCCGACGCCTTGATTCGCACCGTGGAAGAATGGGGAAAGGAACGGGGAATGACACATATACAAGGCCCGCTGGGGTTCACCGACTTCGATGCCGAAGGCATGCTTGTCGAAGGATTCGACCAGCTCAGCACCATGGCCACCATCTACAACTATCCCTACTATCCGCAGCACATGGAGCGCATGGGATTCGGGAAGGATGCCGATTGGGTGGAATACAAAATCTACATCCCGGATGCCATACCGGACAAGCACAAGCGTATCTCCGACCTCATCCAACGCAAATATAACCTCAAGATAAAGAAATATACGTCTGCCAAGAAGATTGTCCGCGACTACGGCCAAGCCATTTTCGAACTGATGAACGAAGCCTATCAGCCACTCTACGGCTATTCTGCACTGTCACAACAGCAGATTGACCAGTACCTCAAGATGTACCTGCCCATCCTCGACCTGCGCATGGTGACGCTGATTACCGATGCCGACGACCAACTGCTTGCCGTAGGCATCTCCATGCCGTCCCTCGCCGAGGCCTTGCAGAAAGCCCACGGCCGTCTGCTTCCTATGGGCTGGTACCATCTCCTCAAAACTATCTTCTTGAGAAAATACCCGAAAATGCTTGACCTGCTGCTGGTTGCCGTAAAACCGGAATACCAGAACAAGGGCGTCAATGCACTGCTGTTCTCCGACCTTATCCCCGTCTATCAGAAACTTGGTTTCGAGTATGCCGAAAGTAATCCGGAACTGGAACTGAACGGCAAAGTACAAGCCCAATGGGAGTACTTCAAGACGGAACAGCACAAACGGAGAAGATGCTTCGTGAAGGAAATCCAATGAAAACAGTTTCTTAAAAACTTCCTTGTTTTTTGCGAACCTCCGATTTTATAGTTACTTTTGCGCAAAGCACCTATAAATAGGCATTTAACAACAAACTAAATGGAAGATAACAATAATATGACCCTGCCGCTGGAAGAGGCTGACCACAACATCACAGAAACCTCTGCTTCCAGCGTGGAATATACCGACGACAACATCCGCCATCTGGACGACATGGAGCATATCCGTGTCCGTTCAGGCATGTACATAGGCCGTCTGGGCGACGGCTCGCAGAACGATGACGGCATCTATGTGCTGCTGAAGGAAGTTATGGACAACAGCATCGACGAGTTCAAGATGGGCGCCGGAAAGCGTATAGAAGTGACTATAGAAGACAGTCTGCGCGTCAGCGTCCGCGACTACGGACGAGGCATTCCGCAAGGCAAACTGGTAGAGGCGGTCAGCAAGCTGAATACCGGAGGTAAATATGACTCGAAGGCTTTCAAGAAAAGCGTCGGGCTGAACGGCGTGGGCATCAAGGCTGTCAATGCGCTGAGCAGCCGTTTCGAGGTACGCAGCTACCGTGAAGGCAAGGTACGTACCGCCATCTTTGAAAAAGGCACGCTGTTAAGTGACGTGACCGAAGACTCGGCGGAAGAGAACGGAACCTATATCTTCTTCGAACCGGACGCCACACTCTTTCTGAACTACTCCTTCCAGAACCAGTTTGTAGAAACGCTGTTGCGTAACTACACGTATCTGAACACGGGACTTACCTTCATCTACAACGGCCAGCGCATCGTTTCCCGCCACGGACTGGAGGACTTGCTGAAAGACAACATGACCAGCGAAGGCCTCTACGACATCATCCACCTGAAAGGAGAGGACATCGAGATAGCCTTCACACACACCAACCAATACGGCGAGGAGTACTACTCCTTTGTCAACGGACAGCACACTACCCAGGGCGGTACGCACCAGACTGCCTTGAAAGAGCACATTGCCCGCACCATCAAAGAGTTCTACAACAAGAACCAGGAGTATGCCGACATACGCAACGGGCTGGTGGCCGCCATCGCCATCGACGTGGAGGAACCCATGTTCGAGAGCCAGACCAAAACGAAACTGGGAAGCAACAACATGTGGCCCGCCGCACCGCAGGAGCACAAGCCCGCGGGTCCCACAGTGAACAAATACGTAGGAGACTTCATCAAGACGGAAGTAGATAATTACCTCCACAAGAACCCGCTTGTGGCCGAAGTGATGCTGCAAAAGATACAGGACTCCGAGAAAGAGCGCAAAGCCATTGCCGGGGTCACCAAGCTGGCACGCGAACGCGCCAAGAAGGCCAACCTGCACAACCGCAAGCTGCGCGACTGCCGCTACCACTTGAGTGACGGCAAAGGCAAGGACCAGGAGGCCGAATCGTGCATCTTCATCACCGAGGGAGACTCCGCCAGCGGTTCCATCACCAAGAGCCGTGATGTAAATACCCAAGCGGTATTCAGCCTGCGCGGCAAACCGCTCAACTCTTACGGCCTGACCAAAAAAGTGGTTTATGAGAATGAGGAATTTAACCTGCTGCAGGCAGCCTTGAATATAGAAGACGGCATAGAAACACTGCGCTACAACAAAGTCATCGTCGCCACCGATGCCGATGTGGACGGCATGCACATCCGCCTGCTGATCATCACTTTCTTCCTGCAGTTCTTCCCCGACCTGATAAAGAAAGGGCACGTATATATCCTGCAAACCCCCTTGTTCCGTGTACGCAACAAGAAGAAAACCAACTATTGCTATACAGAGGACGAACGCATCAAGTCCATCGAGGAACTGGGTCCCAACCCCGAAATCACGCGATTCAAAGGTCTGGGAGAAATCTCGCCCGACGAGTTCAGGCATTTCATCGGCAAGGACATGCGTCTGGAACAAGTGTCTCTCCGCAAGACAGACCTCGTAAAGGAACTGCTGGAATTCTACATGGGCAAGAATACCATGGAACGGCAAAACTTTATCATCAACAATTTAGTTATAGAAGAAGATTTGGCATCATGAGAAGAGCAATCTTTCCGGGAACATTCGACCCCTTTACCATCGGGCACTCCTCGGTAATAAACCGTGCGCTGACCTTTATAGACGAGATCGTCATAGGAATCGGTATCAACGAGAACAAAAACACGTATTTCCCTACCGAGAAGCGCGAAGATATGATACGGAACCTCTACCGGAACGAGCCGCGCATCATTGTACAGTCGTATGACTGCCTGACCATTGACTTTGCCAAGCAGATGAATGCCAATCTGATCATACGTGGCATCCGTACCGTAAAGGACTTCGAATACGAGGAAACCATTGCGGACATCAACCGGAAACTGACCGGCATCGAGACCATCCTGCTCTTCACCGAGCCGGAACTTACCTGTGTCAGTTCCACTACCGTGCGCGAACTGCTGAAATACGGCAAGGACATAAGCATGTTCATACCGGAAGGAATGGAAATATAAAGAAACAAGATATGAAAAAAGTTCTATTCATTATTATATGTATGTGCGCCGTGACAGTACGGGCGCAAAAACCGAATAACGAGGCTATACGCAAGTTGCAGATGGCAGAGTTTGCCATAGCCAACTTATATGTAGATAAGGTGGACGAAAACAAACTGGTGGAAGAAGCCATCATTAAAATGCTGGCACAACTCGATCCGCATTCTACCTATAACAATGCAGAAGAGGTAAAGAAAATGAACGAGCCCCTGCAAGGTAATTTCGAGGGTATCGGCGTACAGTTCCAGATGATAGAAGATACCCTGCTCGTGATACAGCCCGTAAGCAACGGGCCGTCCGAAAAAGTGGGCATCCTTGCCGGAGACCGTATCGTGGCAGTCAACGACAGCGCCATCGCCGGAGTCAAGATGGGTACGGAGGATATCATGGCACGGCTGCGCGGCCCGAAAAACTCGGAAGTCAAACTTACCATTGTACGGCGCGGCGTGGACGACGCACTGCACTTCACCGTAAAACGTGACAAGATTCCCATCCTCAGCCTGGATGCAGCCTACATGATACAACCCAAGACAGGGTATATACGTATCAACCGTTTTGCCGCTACTACCGCCGAAGAATTTACACAGGCGTTGAAAGAGCTCCAGAAGAAAGGCATGAAAGACCTGATCCTCGACCTGCAAGGAAACGGCGGAGGCTATCTGAATGCAGCCATAGACCTTGCCAACGAGTTTCTCGGGCAGAAGGAACTGATTGTCTATACCGAAGGACGTGCCGCCCGTCGCAGCGATTTCTTCGCCAAGGGTACCGGAAACTTCAAGGAAGGACGTCTCATTGTCCTGGTAGATGAATATTCGGCTTCTGCCAGCGAAATTGTGACCGGCGCCATACAAGACTGGGACAGAGGAGTCGTGGTAGGACGCCGTACTTTCGGAAAAGGACTGGTACAACGTCCCATCGATTTGCCGGACGGTTCCATGATACGCCTGACCATAGCGCGCTACTATACTCCTGCCGGACGTTGCATCCAGAAGCCCTACGACAACACCGCCAATCTTGACGGTAGAGTGAAAGGCGGAGACAGCCAGGAAAAATACAACCAGGAACTGATAGACCGCTTCAACCATGGAGAAATGATCCATGCGGACAGCATTCACTTTGCCGACTCCCTGAAAGTGCAGACCAAACGCCTGGCACGCACCGTTTACGGTGGAGGCGGCATTATGCCGGATTTCTTTGTCCCGATAGATACCGCCCAATACACGGACTATCACCGGAACCTTGTAGCCAAGGGCGTAGTCATCAAGGCAACAACCGGTTATATCGAAAAACACCGGAAAGAATTGCAGAACAGATACAAAAAGTTCGAAGCTTTCAACGACAAGTTTGAGATAGACGATGACTTCCTTGCCGAAATCCGTGCCCTTGCGGACAAAGAGAAAATCAAATTCAACGAAAAGCAATATAACCAATCGCTGCCGCTGATCAAGACACAGCTCAAAGCCCTGATCGCCCGTGACCTATGGGACATGGATGAGTACTTCCAAGTGATGAACGCCACAAACAACAGCGTGCAGCAGGCTTTGAAGGTGTTGAATGAAGATATCTACAGCACTATGATCCGACAGTAATCGGAAGAGCGTCAAAAGTATATGGATACTTTCATTTTTTAGGCGCGGATTTCATGGATTAGGTAAACAAAATCCATGAGATCCGCGCCTAAAATCAATCTCCGAACAGCCATTTGTTCAGCCAGCGGTTCACGTAGATATTAAGGACGGCGCATCCTGCACCGATGGCAGCACCCGCCAATACATCCGACGGATAATGCACCCCCTCGTTCATGCGTGATACCCCTACTGAACAAGCCCACAGGGCAGAGGGGGCAATGACATACCATTTGGGATATTTCACACTCAAGGAAGTGGCAAGTGCAAAAGCCGTTGCCGTATGCCCGGAAGGAAACGACGGACTGCTTTCACGGCTATACGGATGTATCCTGTCAGGATATTTATCGTATGGCCGTTCACGGTCCACCAAATATTTCATGCCGTATGTCACCACAAACGCACCTGCCACACTGGTACCCACATATACGGCGTCCTTCAACAAGTCTTTGTCATGCCTGATCCACGCAGCTACCGCCATCGCCACCGGCACGCCGACAGCAACGTAGGGCTCCGAACGGGAAATCACCTTATTATAATTGCGAATAAACTTACCGTCCCAACTATTTATTTGATGTACAGTATTGACATCCCAATTCTGTGCTGATAAATTTGATACAACAAGGAAAACAAGATATACAAAAAAAATACTCCTTTTCATAAAATCTTCGTATTAAGTGATTGCAAAGATAGCCCAAATAGTAATAGTATTCACAAAAAAATTCTATCTTTGTTCCCGTATTTATAATAATCCGCCTATCATTTCATGACAATGGATACTTGTTGCACCCGGCAAATCAATTGTACTACATGTCCCAAAATCTCAGAAGGAGTGTTGGTGTATAACCAATTCTCGCAAGGGCAACATTTCCCTGCCGAAAAATGCACACAGAACTGCATGATCTTCATGCTGAAAGGTGACCTGCTCATAAACAGCGCAGAGTATCCGGGAACCACTCTGCACAGCAACCAGATCATACTGCAAGCCATCGGCTCCACAATGGAACTGCTGGCCCTTACCGATGTGGAATACATTGTTTACCGGTTCACCGAGCTCCCCGCGCTTTGCGAGGAGCGCTATAAGGAAATACTCAACCGTTCCGAAGCCCCCTTGACCTACACTCCCCTGACAGCTATTCCAAAGCTGAAATATCTGCTGAAAGACCTTGCCGAGTATCTGAGGGAACAGTCTCCGGCCTGCGGCAAATACATCGACATCAAATGCCAGGAGCTGGTTTACATTCTCACATGCTATTATCCGTTGCCCCAGATCAGTACATTCTTCTACCCCATCAGCACCTATACCGAAAGTTTCCATTATTTCGTCATGCAGAATTATGACAAAGTAAAGAATGTGGAGGAGTTTGCCCACCTTGGAGGATATACGACGACCACCTTCCGGCGACTGTTTAAAAACATGTATAACGTACCGGTATATGAATGGATTCTGGACAAGAAACGTGAAGGTATCCTGAACGACCTGCAACATACCAAACAACGCATATCCGCCATCAGCGCCCGCTATGGCTTCGACTCCCTGTCCCACTTCGCACACTTCTGCAAAGACTCTTTCGGGGATACGCCCCGTTCTCTGCGTAAACGCTCCGCCAATGGAGAAAGGATCACCATCATCTGCAAAGAGAAGGCCGGAGAGGACAACAGCGGCACAAAACCTGCTGATCTGTAATATCTATATCCCTGACTTACGGGATATATAGATGCAACATACGGGATCTATAGATACAACGTGTCAGGAATATAGATGTGACAAGTCGGGCATATAGATACGACAAGTCAAATATATAGATACAATCCCCCGGACTTATTACGGAATTATTTCTTTAATTCCTTGTTTAATCAATGGATTTCCCCTATTTTTGCGAAACATTTACATAAGTGTCTTTGTAGAAAATATTTTCTAACTATTAAATAATTTAAATTCAATCATTTATGTGGTTAAGTAATTCATCTGTAGGAAGGAAAGTGGTGATGAGTATTACCGGTATCGCCCTTGTCCTGTTTCTGACATTTCACATGGCGATGAACCTTGTTGCATTAATCTCCGCCGAGGGATACAACATGGTTTGTGAGTTCCTGGGAGCAAACTGGTATGCATTGGTGGCAACGGCAGGTCTGGCTGCCTTGTTTATCATCCATATCATCTACGCTTTCTGGTTGACTATGCAAAACCGCAAGGCACGCGGTAACGAGCGTTATGCCGTAGTAGAAAAACCGAAAACCGTAGAATGGGCTTCCCAAAACATGCTCGTATTGGGTATCATCGTAATCGTAGGCTTAGGTCTGCACCTGGTAAACTTCTGGTCCAAGATGCAGCTCCCCGAGTTGATGCACAACATGGGTGCACATGCCGACACGCTGACTCTGGCTTATGCAGCCAACGGTGTCTATCACATCCAGAACACTTTCTCCAACCCGGTATTTGTAGTGCTTTACCTCATCTGGCTGGGCGCGCTGTGGTTCCACCTGACTCACGGTTTCTGGAGCTCCATGCAGTCTCTGGGCTGGAACAACAAAGTATGGATTAACCGTTGGAAATGTATTTCCGGCATCTACTCCACTATCGTTGTTGTATGCTTCGCTCTGGTAGTTGTCGTATTCTTCATCAAATCACTGATGTGCGGCGGCGCTTGCTAAGAAAGTAAATTGTAAATGATTAAATTGTAATAGCATTATGACTAAGATAGATTCTAAAATACCGGAAGGACCGGTAGCTGAGAAATGGACCAATTATAAAGCTCACCAAAAATTAGTGAACCCTGCCAACAAACGCCGTCTGGACATCATCGTAGTAGGAACCGGACTTGCCGGTGCCAGTGCTGCCGCTTCCCTCGGTGAAATGGGTTTCAGAGTATTCAACTTCTGCATCCAGGATTCTCCGCGCCGTGCACACTCTATCGCTGCACAGGGCGGTATCAATGCTGCAAAGAATTACCAAAACGACGGTGACTCCGTTTACCGTCTGTTCTACGATACAGTAAAGGGCGGTGACTACCGTGCCCGCGAGGCCAACGTTTACCGTCTGGCTGAAGTATCCAACAATATCATCGACCAATGCGTTGCACAAGGCGTTCCTTTCGCCCGCGAATACGGCGGTACGCTGGACAACCGTTCTTTCGGTGGCGCACAGGTATCCCGTACTTTCTACGCTAAAGGCCAGACCGGACAGCAGCTGCTGCTAGGCGCATACTCTGCATTGAGCCGCCAGGTGAACGTAGGTACCGTGAAACTATATACCCGCTATGAGATGGAAGACGTTGTCCTCATTGACGGACGCGCCCGCGGTATCATTGCAAAGAACCTCGTTACCGGTAAATTGGAACGTTTTGCCGCCCATGCAGTAGTTATCGCTACCGGAGGTTACGGCAACGCCTACTTCCTTTCTACCAACGCCATGGCATGTAACTGCTCTGCAGCAATGGCTTGCTACCGTAAAGGTGCGTGGTTTGCCAACCCGGCTTACGTGCAGATTCACCCCACTTGTATTCCGGTTCACGGTGACAAGCAGTCCAAGTTGACTTTGATGTCCGAATCTCTGCGCAACGACGGACGTATCTGGGTTCCGAAGAAGCTGGAAGACGCCAAGAAACTGCAAGAAGGTACACTGCAAGGAAAAGACATTCCCGAAGAAGACCGCGACTACTATCTGGAACGCCGCTATCCGGCATTCGGTAACCTCGTTCCGCGTGACGTTGCCAGCCGTGCCGCCAAAGAACGTTGCGACAAAGGCTATGGCGTGAACAACACAGGCCTTGCCGTATTCCTTGACTTCAGCGATGCCATCAACCGCTTAGGTGTCGACGTGGTGCGTCAGCGTTACGGCAACCTCTTCGACATGTATGAAGAAATCACCGACGTGAACCCCGAACACAACCCGATGATGATTTATCCGGCTATCCACTACACCATGGGTGGTATCTGGGTTGACTACGAACTGATGACCTCCGTCAAGGGTCTGTTCGCTATCGGTGAATGCAACTTCTCCGACCACGGTGCAAACCGTCTCGGCGCTTCCGCACTGATGCAAGGTTTGGCCGACGGTTACTTCGTATTGCCCTATACTATCCAGAACTATCTGGCCGACCAGATTACCGTTCCCCGCTTCTCTACCGACCTGCCTGAATTTGCTGCTGCAGAAAAGGCTATCCAGGACAAGATTGACTGGATGATGAACATCAAGGGTAAAAAGTCCGTTGACTCCATCCACAAAGAGCTGGGTCATGTAATGTGGGAATATGTAGGTATGGGACGTACCGCAGAAGGTCTGAAAGAAGGCTTGAAGAGACTGAAAGAAATCCGTAAAGAGTTCGAAAAAGAACTGTTCATCCCCGGTGAAAAAGAAGGCATGAACGTAGAGCTTGACAAAGCTATCCGTCTGTACGACTTTATCATAATGGGCGAGCTTGTTGCTTACGACGCCTTGAACCGCAACGAAAGCTGCGGTGGCCACTTCCGTGAAGAATACCAGACTGAAGAAGGCGAAGCCAAGCGTGACGACGAGAACTACTTCTACGTTGCTTGCTGGGAATACCAAGGCTCTGATGAAAAAGAACCGGTATTGCTGAAAGAACCTTTGGTTTACGAAGCGATCAAAGTACAGACTCGTAACTATAAGAGCTAAGTAAGTTAGTTATTATTAACCCGCTATGAGCAGGAGTTCCCGTAACTCGCTGCTTGTAGCCCATAACAGTTCTAAAACAATGGATAAAAATATATCATTTACGCTCAAGGTATGGCGCCAGAAGGGTCCGAAAGCAAAAGGCGCTTTTGAAACATACCAAATGAAAGATATTCCGGGCGATACTTCATTCCTCGAAATGCTGGATATTCTGAACGAACAACTCATCAGCGAGGGCAAGGAGCCGGTTGTGTTTGACCATGACTGCCGCGAAGGTATCTGCGGTATGTGCTCTCTTTACATCAACGGTCATCCGCACGGTCCTGCAACAGGTGCCACTACCTGTCAGATTTATATGCGCCGTTTCAACGACGGTGACACTATCACTGTTGAGCCATGGCGTTCTGCCGGCTTCCCGGTAATCAAGGACTTGATGGTGGATCGTACCGCTTTCGACAAGATCATGCAGGCCGGCGGTTACGTCAGCGTACGCACGGGAGCTCCCCAGGATGCCAACGCGATCTTGATTCCGAAGCCCATTGCCGATGAAGCTATGGATGCCGCTTCCTGTATCGGTTGCGGTGCTTGTGTAGCTGCTTGTAAGAATGGTTCGGCCATGCTGTTCGTTTCCGCTAAAGTCAGCCAGCTGAATCTGCTGCCCCAAGGCAAGCCGGAAGCGTTACGCCGTGCAAAAGCCATGTTGAGCAAGATGGATGAGCTGGGATTCGGTAACTGTACAAACACTCGTGCTTGTGAGGCAGAATGTCCGAAGAACGTTTCTATCAGCAACATTGCCCGCTTGAACCGTGACTTCATCATTGCGAAGTTGAAAGACTGATCAGCACTTTCTACATTTGATTAATATCACAAAGAACTCCTCTTCCGGGAAACCGGCGGGGGAGTTTTTTTATGAGGAAACTTTATTATCATTTCGCCACCCATTTAACGCATATGGAATACAAAAAGATAACTCGTGTGCGAAAACAGCAAAAAATCAGTGAAATAGTTTTAAAAGGAACGCCGTGACAGGACTGATATTTGGAAGATACGGACAGAACCTTTACATTTGCAATGTGATTTTTTTCATAGTATTAGATTTAAGGTTAACAAAGGTTGGAGTACAGCGGTACTCCTTTTTTTATGCCTCCCAATAAGGAGTCCTTTTATCTTAAGTGATAGACTCCGCCCACCAACGCTTTCACCACCCCTTTCATTTCCAGTTCAAAAAGTAAGGCACTCATCCGGTTTACCGGCAGGTTGGCCTCTACCACCAGTGTATTGATGTGCAGGTCGCCCCGGCAGGACAGAATATGCACCACCCCCTCTTCCTCCTCCGACAAGTCCGGAAAAAGATTCCGCTGGACGGCTTCGGGTTTTTCCGCTTTTGAAACAGGCATCCATCCCATAGCGCAGACCAGATCCTCCGCAGACTGGATCAACGCCGCCTTATTGTCACGTATCAACCGGTTACAACCGATAGAAGCAGCATCCGACGCACGCCCCGGAACGGCAAAACAATCACGGTGATATCCCACCGCCAAATCAGCGGTGATGAGCGAACCTCCTTTTTCGGAAGACTCTACCACCACCGTAGCGTCACACATACCCGCCACGATGCGGTTGCGGCTGACAAAGTTGAAGCGGTCAGGATTGGTTTCGGTAAGAAATTCTGTAAGCAGGCCACCATCCGCCAACATATCGACAGCCGTCTTGCGGTGTACGAATGGATAAATACGGTCCATCCCATGCGCCAGCACCGCCACGGTGGAAAGCCGGTTTGCCAGCGCAGCACGATGTGCGTGGATATCAATTCCATACGCCAGCCCGCTGACAACCAACACATCCGGGCAAAGCACAGCCATCTCATGCAGGAAATCGGCACAAAACTGTTTCCCGTAATCGGTGGCACGGCGAGTACCGACCATATTGATAACCCGAAGCCGGTTAAAGTCTGTATTTCCTTTGAAGAACAATACGATGGGAGCATCCTCACACTCTCGCAAACGAGAAGGATAAGCCTCATCTTTCAACGTCAGACAAGAGATACGGTTTTTCTCCACAAATTCCATCTCCTGCCCGGCACGAAGAAAGGCGGCAGGACAATCAAGTGCAGTGACCGTGGCAGGATTGATGCCCGGAAGAATTTCAGGAAGCTCCTTACGGTTGCGGAACACCTCTACGGCACTGCCCGCCCCCTCTATCAAACGTTTCGCCCCGATATGTCCTATACCGGGGCAAAGCGTGAGGGCTATACTGCAAATGCGTTCGTCACTGTTCATGATTGAGGTAGGGGGCAAAGACGTTGTCAAATAACTCGCTGTCGCTCAAACGTCCGTTTACCACACATACCGTTTCAACCACCGACTTAATGGCTACTTTATTATCACACTTGCGGAAAATATCCTGGTAGAAAACATACTTGATGCCTTCCTTTTTCATGTACAATCTGGATACAAATTCATCGCCGCTCTTCAGAGGTGTCTTGAATGCCATGCTGATGCGTGCCACCACCGGATCCACTCCCTGTTCATGGAGCCCGGCAAAGCTGACGCCCGCGCTCAACAAGAACTCATGGCGCGTATGTTCCAGATAGTGCTGATAGTTGGCATTGTTGACAATACCCTGCAGGTCGCATTCATAATCACGCACCTTCATCTCCAGTTCATAAATATACTTCTCCATAATGGTCTTCATATTGTATTATTTTCTGATAGGTCAACCTCGTTGCTTCTCCACATCCAGGCCCTTGAACTTTTTCAGTTCTTCTACGGAAACCAGCTTGTAAAGCTTGTCGCTCGGACGTATCTTCACCGATTTCATCGAGAAATGCTGCCCTTTCCTTACAGTCTGTACGGGCTTCAAGTCAACACGCGCCTCGTCCAAAGTGACGAATTCCGCACCGGTCGTAGGTCCTGTTATCAGCAACTTGTCTCCTACACTGACTTCGGCAGCCTCTACCAGGAACTCCGCCACACCGATATTGCTGAAATAGCGGATGCCCTTACCCACATAAATCTTACGCTCTGTGGCGGCGGAACCGTAATTCCTGGTCCATTCGCCCAAGCGTTGTCCCAAGTAGTAGCCGTCCCAGAAGCCACGGTTAAAGACCGTCTTCAGCCGTTCGTCCCAAACGGTGATCTTCTCGTCGGTGAAGGTACCGTCCAAATAAGCACGGATAGCTTCCTTGTAACATTCTACTACGGTACGCACATATTCGGGGCCGCGGGCACGCCCTTCTATCTTGAACACACGCACACCGGCATCCAGCATCTTGTTCATGAAGTGAATGGTCTTCAGGTCCTTGGGCGACATGATATATTGGTTGTCCACTTCCAGTTCCACATCCGTCTCCTTGTCGCGCACGGTGTAGCTGCGGCGGCAAACCTGCATGCAGGCTCCCCGGTTGGCAGAGTGGTTCATTTCGTGCAAGGAAAGGTAACACTTGCCGGACACTGCCATGCAGAGCGCACCGTGGCAGAACATCTCTATACGTATCTGCTCCCCGCCGGGGCCGCAGATATTCTCCTCACGGATATGGCGGTAGATCTCCGCCACCTGCTCCAGATTCAGTTCGCGTGCCAGCACCACCACATCGGCAAACTGCGCATAGAAGCGCAGCGCCTCCACATTGCTGATGTTGAGCTGTGTGCTGAGGTGCACCTCCTGCCCTATACTGCGGGCATAGCTCATCACCGCCACGTCCGCCGCAATCACGGCGGAAATGCCGGCCTCATGAGCGGCATCCACGATGGTGCGCATCAAGGGTATATCATTGTCGTAGATGATGGTATTTACCGTAAGATAACTTTTCATCCCGTGCTCGTCACACGTCCGGGCTATCTCGCGCAAATCATCAATCGTAAAGGTATTCGCCGAACGGGCACGCATGTTCAGGTTCTCGATGCCGAAATAGACAGAGTCGGCACCTGCCTGTATGGCTGCCGCAAGCGACTCGCGTGAGCCTACCGGAGCCATGATTTCGAAATCTTTTATTGTAGCGTTCATATTATCTTCTTTAATAAACATGTACAAAGGTAGGCTTTTTTTCCGTACTTTTGCACGAAACAGACAGGCACTTGTGTCTGATTTCCTATTAAATTTATGAAAATCAAAGAAATAGAATTTGGCAAGTATCCTACATTCCTCGCTCCGATGGAGGATGTCACCGACCCGGCTTTCCGCCTGATGTGCAAGCAGTTCGGGGCAGACATGGTATATACCGAGTTCGTTTCTGCAGACGCCTTGATACGTTCTGTAGGCAAGACCCGGCAGAAGCTGAACATCAGCGACGCAGAACGGCCCGTAACCATACAGATATACGGGCGGGACACGGAAACGATGGTGGAAGCCGCCCGCATCGTGGAACAGGCACGCCCGGACATACTGGACATCAACTTCGGCTGTCCCGTGAAGCGCGTGGCAGGCAAGGGCGCCGGCGCAGGCATGTTGCAGAATGTACCCTTGATGCTTGAAATCACCCGTGCCGTGGTGGATGCCGTGAAGATACCCGTCACCGTGAAGACACGGCTGGGCTGGGATGCCAACAATAAAATCATCGTCGACCTTGCCGAACAGCTGCAGGACTGCGGCATCGCCGCCCTTACCATACACGGACGCACCCGTGCGCAGATGTACACCGGCGAGGCGGACTGGACGCTCATCGGCGAGGTAAAGAAGAACCCTCGCATGCGCATCCCCATCATCGGCAACGGAGACATCACCACTCCCCAACGCGCCAAGGAGTGTTTCGACCTCTACGGCGTAGATGCCATCATGATAGGCCGCGCCAGCTTCGGACGCCCGTGGATATTCAAGGAAGTGAAGCATTATCTGGAAACGGGCGAGGAACTGCCCCCGCTAAGCAGTGAATGGCGGATGGAGGTGCTGCGCCGGGAAGTGGAAGATAGCGTCAACCTGCTGGACGAGCGCCGGGGCATCCTGCACGTACGCCGCCACCTGGCGGCAAGCCCGCTGTTCAAGGGCATTCCCAACTTCCGGGATACAAGGATAGCCATGCTACGGGCAGAGACCAAAGAGGAACTGTACCGCATCTTCGACACCATCGCCCCGTTACTCTGATAAACCGTTTTCTTTATCCGTCGAGCTGACGTTACCTTAGGGATGGCAAAGTTGTGCCACCGTGTTGGCAAAGTTGTGCCACAGGCAAGGCACAGTTGTGCCATCCCTAAGGCACAAATATCGTGTCACCACATCCGGCGGCATCAGATGCCTGCCGTCACTTGAACATCGGTTGTGCAAACCATCGCTTGAACATCCACGTGGCAAGGATATAGATGCCGAAAGCCGATACGAACCCCACGATAGAGTCTATCAGGTAATGCGCCTGGATATAGACCGTAGCCCCGCACAGCAGCAGGTAGAAAGGAAACAGGCAGGCAAACAGACGCTTGCTGCCACGCCATGCCATGATCATCAGTACCGTGGACATCCCGACGTGCGAACTGGGGAAAGCCGCCGTAGGCCGCTCGCCCACCTGCTGGGAACTCTCCACCAGATTGTAGAAGAAGCCGTGCTCATAGCCCGGTCCGGGAAGAAGCTCCTGATGATGGTGGAAATAGTCGCCGATAGAGGGGAAGATGCCCTGCGCCACACGGTCGCTTCCGATGGCGGGGAAATAGAACTGCGGCCCGGCAACGGGGACGAATATATAGATAAGGTAATAGACGAAGAAAGCGGTGACGATGACAAACGAGACCTTCTCGAAAAGGTCGAAACGATAGAGGAAGTACCACACCACTACCAACAATATCATCGGATAATAGAAGAAATACCCCATATTGAACGGCTCGCTCACCCACATCTGCGGGAATCTTTCACAGAACCATACGGCAGGCTGCCCGCCGAACATCCACTGCTCCGCCGAAGCGAACACATGGTCGAGGTTGGGGAATATCCGGTTGAATTCAAAGGTATCGGGATACCAGTAGGAAAGCAGCGACATCTGGATGGCTATACGCACAAAAGCAGAAAACCGGCAGGGCGCCAGCCGGTAAAGGTACATCAGCAGGAAAGTCATTGCCGCAATCATCGCGCGGTCAACCAACATCTGCACCGGATGATCCATTTCCTGAAAAAGAAACAGAATGAGTATGGAAGTCAACAGGTTGTATATCAACGTGATCTTCTCAACCGCAAAAAGCCCTTTACGGGTTTCTACCCTTTTAAATAAATTTATCATGTGTTCTTTGTCCCGACCTTTCATAATGTGCCAACTACCGATTGTCAATTACTCAAAGCCATCCTTTGTCTTTATACCAGGCAATTGTTTCTTTTACTCCCCGTTCCAGTTTATATTCGGGGCTGTAACCCAGTTCCTCGATAGCCGGAGTAATATCACACTGCCAATTGCGTTGTCTCATTATTCTATATTTATCTGAATTGAGCGTACTGGTCTTGCCCCGACGTTTTGCCCAGAATTCAGCGAGCAAAGATACGACTTTCAATACAATTAACGGACACTTCAAGCGAATAAGCAACGGATTACCCAGTTCTTTCCGTATCAAGTCCGAAAAAGCACGGCTCCGGTACACCTCTCCGTCCGCCAGGAAATAAGCGCGACGGGACACTCCTTTCCCGATACCCAGAAATACGGCCTGCACAATATCCTTGACGTAAACGAAAGTAAGGTCCTGCCGACGGAAGCCGACGGAAAAATCGGTATGCTGCCGGATAGACTTCGCCATAAGGAAATAGTCTTTCTCACGCGGCCCGTAAACACCCGTAGGACGATAGATGACATAGGGGAAACCCGGAATGCTCTGCAAATACAACTCCGCCTTCAGCTTGCTCAGGCCATAGGCCGTATTGGGCGCAGGAGTGTCATTCTCCGTAATGGGTTCGTAGTTCTTTTCATGAATGGGTCCGAATACGCTGAGCGTGCTGATGAAGATAAACTGTTTGGGAACCATGTTCAATTCTCTCAGCGTATCTATGAAATACTTGGTCTGGAGATAGTTCACCAGCTCAAACTCTCCTTTATCCACACATTTGGTGACACCGGCACAATGGACGATGTAATCGAACTTATCGTAAGTGCTCTTATGACCGGAAAGCTGCGCCCGAAGTTCGTTGGGATGCGCAAAGTCAAGTTCAAGAACATGTATCCTGCGGTCACTCAAATATTCACGGCTGCTGGACGAACGGATACCCGCCCATACAGTGAACTTGCGTCTCAGCGCCTCTTCGACGATGAAACTTCCTATAAACCCGCTTGCGCCTGTAACTAATATACTTTCCATCCTATTTTGTCGGTTCTACATGAATACCTATATGAGTTCCTTCACCAAACTTCTCCTTCAGCTTGTCCTCTATGGCCGTTGCCGTACGGTGAGCCTCTTCCAGCGTGATTTTCCCATCCATACGCACATGCACCTCTATGGCATAATGATTGCCTATACGGCGCGTACGGAGATGATGCGGGGAACTCACGTCCGGAAAGGACAGGATGATCTCCTGTATCTCTTCCTCCACATCAGCGGGCAGCGACTTTTCCAACAATTCGTCCACGCAAGGTATCAGCAGTCCAACCGCCACCTTCATGATGAAGAAGCTGACAATCACCGCCGCAGCCGGATCGAGCACCCTCCAATGACTGCCCAGCAAGATAGCCCCGCCGATGCCTACGGCCGTACCGATGGAAGAAAGCGCGTCACTCCGATGATGCCATGCGTTGGCCACGACCGCCTGCGAATTCAGTTTCTTCCCCTTGAATACCGTATATTGATAGAGTATCTCCTTGGATACGATGGATACCAGCGCCGCTGCCAGTGCCAGCATGCCCGGCTCGGGCAAAGAGCCGCCCTGCAAGAAAAGATAGACGGACGAAGCCCCATTCCAGAAAATGCCGAAGCCCACAAACAGGAGAAAGATGCCGATGATGGCTGTCGCCAGCGTTTCATATTTGCCATGGCCATAATCGTGTCCCTCGTCCTGCGGTTTTGATGAAATACGGACAAATACAAGAACAATGATATCCGTCACAAAGTCCGACAACGAATGAACGGCATCCGCCAGCATGGCAGCGCTGTGCCCCATGATTCCCGCAAAGAACTTGAAAACGAGCAAGAGGAAGTTAACCACACTTCCCACAATCGTCACCCGGTAAATCCCCCTCTCACGTGCGATGCCTGCTTTGTCCAGAGTTTGCATTTTCATCTGTTTTCTTGCTTAATCGTTGCAAAGATAGTACATAAATCCGTTACATACAGCCGTTCTTCCATTATTTTCCGGTCGGGCAGCAATATTTCGGGGGCAGATTGAACGAGTGAACCCATTTATTTGTTTACTTTGTAGTCCCCTCCGGCTCTTCTTTCGGAAAAGACCCGGGGAGGGACTAAAACAAAACGATATATATTATGGCTAAGACAAAAAAAGAAAAGAAGGCCGGCAAGCGCATGAAGAAGAAAGAGCTTGTCAAAGCACTGCTGGATTTTTTCCACACAAAACAAGACGAAGTACTGTCCCTGAAATACATTTTTGAGCAACTGCATCTCACGACACATCCGCTGAAGATGTTGTGTATGGATATTCTGTCCGAACTTTCGGATGACGACTACATCACGGAAATAGACAAGCACAAATATAAGCTGAACAACCACGGTATTGAGATGACCGGCACCTTCCAGCGCAAAAGCAACGGAAAGAACTCCTTCATCCCCGAAGGCGGAGGCGACCCCATCTTCGTTGCCGAACGCAACTCGGCGCATGCCATGAACAACGACAAAGTGCGTATCGCCTTTTACGCCAAACGCCGCGGACGTGAAGCCGAAGGAGAAGTCATCGAGATCCTGGAACGTGCCAACGACACCTTTGTAGGCACATTGGAAGTAGCCAAGTCATACGCTTTTCTGGTAACGGAGAACCGTACGCTTGCCAATGACATCTTCATCCCCAAAGAGAAACTGAAAGGCGGAAAGACGGGCGACAAAGCCATCGTGAAGATCGTGGAATGGCCCGACAAGGCGAAGAACCCCATCGGGCAAGTCATCGATATCCTGGGACGTGCCGGAGACAACACCACCGAGATGCACGCCATTCTGGCCGAATTCGGCCTGCCGTATGTATATCCGTCCGCCGTAGAGAAGGCCGCCGACAAGATACCCGATGAAATTCCCGCCGAAGAGATTGACAGACGCGAGGATTTCCGGAACGTCACCACCTTCACCATCGACCCCAAGGATGCAAAGGACTTTGACGACGCCTTGTCCATCCGCAGACTGAAAGACAATCTGTGGGAGGTAGGCGTACACATTGCCGACGTCACCCATTACGTGAAAGAAGGCGGTATCATCGACAAGGAAGCCGAGAAACGGGCCACCTCCGTTTACCTTGTGGACCGCACCATACCGATGTTGCCCGAACGGTTGTGCAATTTCATCTGTTCCCTCCGTCCCGACGAAGAAAAACTGGCTTATTCCGTAATCTTCGAAATGACGGAAAAAGGGGAAATCAAGCATTCGCGTGTCGTACACACCGTCATCAAGAGTAACCGCCGCTTCACCTACGAAGAAGCCCAGGACATCATAGAAACGGGGAAAGGTGATTTCAAGGAAGAAATCCTCCAGTTGGACAGATTCGCCAAGATATTGCGTGACAATCGTTTCAAGGCAGGAGCCATCAACTTTGACCGTTACGAAGTGAAATTCGAGATTGACGAAAAAGGCAAGCCCGTCAGCGTTTATTTCAAAGTATCGAAAGACGCCAACAAACTGGTAGAGGAATTCATGCTGCTCGCCAACCGCACCGTAGCCGAGAAAATCGGGCGTGTGCCCAAAGGCAAGAAAGCCAAAGTGCTTCCCTACCGTATCCACGACCTCCCCGATCCGGAAAAGCTGGACAACCTGGCACAATTCATCGCCCGCTTCGGCTACAAGCTGCGAACCGGCGGCACAAAGACGGACATATCCAAATCCATCAACCATCTGTTGGACGATATCCAAGGAAAGAAAGAGGAGAATCTGATTGAAACCGTATCTATCCGCGCCATGCAGAAAGCGCGCTATTCCGTGCACAACGTGGGTCATTACGGCCTGGCATTCGATTATTATACACACTTCACTTCGCCCATCCGCCGTTTCCCGGATATGATGGTGCACCGCCTGCTTACCAAGTATCTGGACCAGGGCGGACGCAGCGTATCCGAACAGAAATACGAAGCGCTCTGCGAGCATTCCAGCTCCATGGAGCAGATAGCCGCCAATGCAGAACGTGCCTCCATCAAGTACAAGCAGGTGGAATTCATGACGGAGCATCTGGGACAGACCTTTGACGGGGTAATCTCCGGCGTTACCGAATGGGGACTCTATGTGGAACTGAACGAGAACAAGTGTGAAGGAATGATCCCTATCCGCGACCTTGACGATGATTATTACGAGTTCGACGAGAAGAACTACTGTCTGCGCGGACGCCGCAAGAACCGCATTTACAGCCTGGGTGACGAGATTACAGTCAAAGTGGCACGCGCCAATCTGGAAAAGAAACAGCTGGACTTCGCACTGGTATAGCCTCACCCCCTCTTCCCTCTCCGAAAAAGAGAGGAGAGAGGAGAAGAGAGCAATGAATCGAGAACTTGCGAAACTTGAATGAAATAAAGAATAACCCGACAACATTAAAATACCCCCACTCCCTTACTCCCCTCTCTTCCGGAGAGGGAGCGGGAATGAAGCTTTGCCCATGAAGACAATTACTATTACAGACCCCGTACAGATTGAAGAAATCATCCGCAAATGTCCGTACTGCATCGTAAGCATTACCGACCCGGAAGGAAACCCGTATGCGGTTCCCATGAATTTTGCTTACCAAGACGGAGTGATATACCTGCATTCCGGACCGGAAGGCAGTAAAGTGGAAATGGTGACAAAGCATCCGCAAGTCTGCATCACCTTCTGCGAAGGGCACGAACTGGTATATATGCACCGGCAGGTAGCATGCAGCTACAGCATGAAGTCACGCAGCGTCATCTGCCGCGGAAAGGTGCGCTTTGTGGAGGACATGGAAGAGAAACGCCACGTCCTCGACCTGCTGATGAAACAATATACGGAGAATGAATGCAGGTATGCAGAACCTGCTGTACGTAATGTCAAGATATGGGAGGTGAAGGCAGAACACATGAGCTGCAGGTCGTTCGGGCTAAGGCCGAGTGAAATATAAGACTCCTGCCGTCAAGCACCTCCCCTGCATTCTTCATCAATTACAACGGATATTCCTCAAAAGCATACAGCAATGTTGAAAGATACCGTTCGCCCGTATCGGGGAGCAAGGCGACAATCGTTTTCCCTTCATTCTCCGGCAACATCGCCAACCGGGTAGCGGCAGCTACGGCCGCCCCGGAAGATATACCGACAAGCAATCCCTCAAACTTCGCCAGCTCCCGTCCTGTGCGGATAGCTTCGTCATTGGATACCTGCAGCACCCCATCTACCACCGCCTCATTGTAATTCCCCGGAACAAAGCCTGCCCCTATTCCTTGAATCTTATGGGGACCGGGCTTCCCGCCGGAAAGTACGGGAGAATCCACCGGTTCCACAGCCACTACTTTCACAGCCGGATTATGCCTCTTCAAAGCAGCGCCCACACCGCTCACGGTACCCCCCGTACCTACCCCGGCCACAAAGACATCTACCCGTCCCTCCGTATCCCGCCAGATTTCCTGTCCGGTAGTACGCTCATGGACAGCAGGGTTGGCAGGATTATCAAATTGTTGCAGGATCAGTGAGCCCGGAGTATCCTGTTTCAGTTCTTCCGCACGGGCAATAGCCCCTTTCATCCCCTCAGCGCCCGGAGTCAAGATCAATTCCGCCCCAAGTGCCTTCAGCAGGTTGCGGCGTTCCAGACTCATGGTATCAGGCATCGTCAGGACCAGTTTATAGCCTTTGGCAGCGGAAACGAAAGCCAGCCCCACTCCAGTGTTGCCGCTGGTAGGCTCAATAATGGTGGCTCCGGGTCTCAGCAATCCCTTCGCCTCGGCATCTTCTATCATGGCAAGAGCAATGCGGTCTTTCACACTGCCTGCAGGGTTGAAATATTCCAACTTGGCAACCACACGGGCCTTGAGACCCTTCTTTTTATTATAATTGTTCAACTCCAGCAAGGGAGTGTCGCCTACCAATTCGGTAAGGCTTCCGGCAATCTTCTTCATATATGATGCAGTTTAAATATTCATTCTTTTTCTGACAAGACAAAAATAGTGTCCTTTTGGTTCGGCAGAAATACCATAAACATGGTAAATCCATACTATAAATGAGGGATATGTAGGAAATTTGGCGAATACTTTGTACCTTTGTTGCCACTTTATTAATAAAGGATATCATAATGAGTCCACTCAACTTTACCCACATCCTGACACAGGCAGTCGATGAGCTATCGGAAAGCGAATCTTACAAAGGACTGTTTCACCAGCATACGGATGGCAATCCACTGCCTTCGGCCAAAGCATTGTGCGACATCATTGAACTGGCACGTGCCATCATCTTTCCCGGATATTTCGGCAATTCCACGGTAAACAGCCGTACCGTCACCTACCACATCGGCGTCAACGTAGAACATCTGTTCGACCTGCTGACCGAGCAGATCCTTGCCGGACTCTGCTTTGCCGGCGACGGCGAGTGCAGCAGTTGCACCGAGATGCAGCGGGAAGAATCCGCCCTGCTCGCGGCCAAGTTCATCAGCCATCTGCCGGCAATGAGACGCATACTTGCCACCGACGTGGAAGCAGCCTACAATGGCGACCCTGCCGCCCATTCGTTCGGTGAAGTCATCAGTTGCTATCCTGCCATCCGCGCCATCAGCAACTACCGCATCGCCCACGAGCTACTGGTACTGGGTGTCCCCCTTATCCCGCGTATCATTACGGAAATGGCCCACAGCGAAACGGGAATCGACATTCATCCGGGTGCCCAAATCGGCAGCCATTTCACCATCGACCATGGTACAGGCGTGGTAATCGGAGAGACTTGCATTATCGGAAACAACGTCAAGCTATATCAGGGCGTAACACTCGGCGCCAAAAGTTTTCCTCTGGATGAAGACGGTAAACCCATCAAGGGCATTCCCCGCCATCCGATACTGGAGGACAATGTCATTGTATATTCCAATGCCACCATCCTGGGGCGCATCACCATAGGGCGCGGCGCAACCGTGGGCGGCAATATCTGGGTAACCGAGGACGTGCCCGCCGGAGCAAGGATCGTACAGACAAAGGCAAAAAAATAAGAGGTTTCCGACCCGGTTAATTAAACAGAAAACAGACAACGTACCTATGTGTTAAAGATAAAAAACACGTCAAGACCGTAGGGAATAACAAATAGTAAATAAATTAGATGAGCGAACAATCTTTTGAAATGATTGCCAAAACCTTCCAGGGACTGGAAGAGACACTGGCCGGAGAACTCACCGCATTGGGTGCCAACGACATTGAGATAGGACGCCGCATGGTGTCGTTCAGTGGAGACAAAGAAATGATGTACAAAGCCAACTTCTGCCTGCGTACGGCCATCCGCATCCTGAAACCCATCAAACACTTCACAGCCAAAAACGCTGACGAAGTTTACGAGCAAATCAAAGCCATCCATTGGGAGGACTACTTAGACACAGACAAGACCTTTGCCGTAGATGCCGTCGTATTCAGCGAAGAGTTCCGCCATTCCAAGTTCGTAGCCTATAAGGTAAAGGATGCCATCGTGGACTACTTCCGCGAGAAGAGCGGCGAACGTCCCGGCGTGCGTGTCAACAAGCCCGACGTGCTGCTGAACATCCATATTGCCGAAACTCAATGTACACTTTCTCTCGACTCCAGCGGTGAATCCCTGCACCGCCGCGGTTACCGCCAGGAAGCGGTGGAAGCTCCGCTGAACGAGGTCTTAGCCGCCGGAATGATATTGATGACCGGCTGGAAAGGTGAATGTGACCTGATAGACCCGATGTGTGGTTCGGGAACCATCCCCATCGAAGCCGCCTTGATAGCGCGTAACATTGCCCCGGGCGTGTTCCGTAAAGAGTTCGCTTTCGAGAAGTGGATTGACTTCGACCAGGAACTGTTCGACACCATCTACAACGATGACAGCCAAGAACGCGAGTTCACCCATAAGATATACGGTTACGACAACAACCCGAAAGCCAACGAGATAGCCACGCACAACATAAAAGCAGCAGGCGTCAGCAAGGACGTAGTGCTGAAACTTCAGCCTTTCCAGCAATTTGAGCAGCCTGCAGAGAAGTCCGTGATTATCACCAACCCTCCCTATGGAGAAAGAATCTCGACCAATGACCTGCTGGGACTATATTCCATGATCGGCGAGCGGTTGAAACACGCCTTTACCGGCAACACCGCCTGGATACTCTCTTACCGTGAAGAATGTTTCGACCAGATCGGGCTGAAAGCAACCCAAAAGATTCCTTTGTTCAACGGTGCACTGGAATGTGAATTCCGCCAATATGAAATTTTTGACGGGAAATACAAAGAATTCCGCGAGGGTGGCGATGAGCTGAACAAGGGACGCAGGGAATTCCGTCCTGCATCGGGAGAAAGAAATGAAAGACGGGAATTCCGCCCGCGTGAAAGAAGAGAATTCAATGACGGAGAGAGGCGCGAATTCCGCCCGCGTGAAAGAAGAGAATTCAATGACGGGGAGAAGCGCGAGTTCCGCCCGCGTGAAAGAAGAGAGTTCAATGACGGAGAGAGGCGCGAGTTCCGCCCGCGCGAAAGAAGAGAGTTCAATGACGGGGAGAGGCGCGAGTTCCGCCCGCGTGAAAGAAGAGAATTCAATAGCGGAGAGAGACGCGAGTTCAAGCCCCGCGAGAAAAGGGAGTTTGGCGCGGAGCGCAAGACAAGGTCAGGTGAATCCTATCCTGAAAGAAAGAGAAGGGAAACAGAAAAGAAAGAAGAAGATTGACCGTATGCTCTCTTGAGGATAAAAAAACAGAATAACGGAATCAACGAGAACGATGATAAACAATATGAATACGAAAATTATAAATAAAGGTATTCTCGCACTGCTATTGGCAGTGCCTGCCCTATTTACAATAAACGTTATGGCGCAAGAACTGAAAAGGCCTACCTTGGAAGACTTGATTCCCGGAGGAAAGACATACCGTACCGCCGAGAACCTTCAGGGGTTGCAGTGGTGGGGCGACCTATGCATCATCTCCGGCAAAGACGAAGCAAAGGCTGTCAACCCGAAGACCGGTAAGGAGACCGTACTTTTTACCCGTGAAACCGTGAACCGTGCCTTAAAGGATGCCGGACTGAAAGAAATGCCGCATCTCAACAACCTGAAATATCCTTGGGCCGGATGCACGGAAACTTTGCTTCCTTCAACGCAACGCTACGCCGTTTACAATTGGCAGACAGGCGCAATAACCGGCCGCGACGACCTTCCCAAGGAACCGGCCGCCAATTACGATTACAACACGGCAAGCCGTAATCTGGCCTACACCGTAAAGAACAACCTTTACGTAAACGGACACTGCGTGAGCGTCGAACCGGAAGGCATTGTCTGCGGACAAAGCGTACACCGCAATGAATTCGGCATTTCAAAAGGCACTTTCTGGAGTCCGGCAGGAAATCTGCTGGCTTTCTACCGGATGAACGAAAGCATGGTCACTTCTTATCCGTTAGTAGATATCACGGCAAGGACGGCAGTGGTGGACCCAATACGCTATCCTATGGCCGGCATGGCAAGCCATCAGGTACAGGTCGGCATTTACAATCCCACCACACAAAAGACCATCTATCTGAATACGGGTGATCCTACAGACCGATATTTCACTAATATAGCCTGGGCACCGGACGGCAAAAGCCTTTATCTGATAGAACTGAACCGCGACCAGAATCATTCCAGACTCTGCCAATACAACGCAGAAACCGGAGAACTGCAACGAGTGCTCATCGAAGAAAAGCACGACAAGTATGTGGAGCCCCAGCATCCCATCCTTTTCCTGCCGTGGGACGAGACTAAATTTATCTACCAAAGCCAACGTGACGGATACAACCATCTGTACCTCTACGACCTGGCGAAGCTATCGGCCCATCGCTCCGCTTCCCCCGACACGGAAGAAGCGGAAAAGATATGGAAGCAAATAAAGAAAGCCGGAAGCGGAAAGGATATCAAAGAAGCCGTTGGCGTGCAACTGACGCAGGGAGACTGGCTGGTACAGGAGATTCTTGGTTTTAACGAAAAGAAAAAGGAAATCATCTTCACCGCTACCAAAGAATCTCCCTTACAGAGCAATACCTATAAGGTAAATGCAAATAACGGCAAAATCACTGCGGTAGGTAATAGCGAAGGGGTACACAGCCCTCTGCTGTCCGCATCCGGAGAGTATCTGATTGACCGTTATTCCACTCCCCGGATTCCCCGTAACATTGATATTGTGTCCACCCGGAACCATGCAACCGTCAACCTGCTTACCGCAAAGAACCCGTACGAAGGTTACGAAATGCCCGATATAGAAGTAGGCACCCTCAAGGCAGCCGACGGGAAGACCGACTTGTACTACCGCATCATCAAACCCGCAAACTTCGATCCGGCAAAGAAATATCCCGCCATCATCTATGTATATGGAGGTCCACACGCCCAGATGATAACGAACGGATGGATGAATGCCGCAAGAGGATGGGATCTTTACATGGCCAACAAAGGATACATCATGTTCTCGCTCGACAATCGCGGAAGCAGCAACCGCGGACTGGAATTCGAAAACGCTACTTTCCGCCAGCTCGGCATTGAAGAAGGCAAAGACCAGGTGAAAGGCGTAGAATACCTGCGAAGCCTGCCCTACGTGGACGGCAACCGCATCGGTGTGCATGGCTGGAGCTTCGGAGGACACATGACTACCGCATTGATGCTACGCTATCCGGAAATATTCAAGGTGGGCGTTGCCGGAGGTCCTGTCATCGACTGGGGCTATTATGAGGTCATGTACGGCGAACGCTACATGGATACCCCGCAAAGCAATCCGGAAGGTTACCGGCAATGCAATCTGAAAAACCTTGCCGGAAACTTGAAGGGACACCTGCTCATCATTCACGATGACCACGACGATACCTGCGTGCCGCAACACACGCTCTCGTTCATGAAAGCCTGCGTGGATGCCCGCACCTATCCCGACCTGTTCATCTATCCCACGCACAAGCACAACGTGCAGGGACGTGACCGTGTACATCTGCACGAAAAGATAACAAGGTATTTCGAGGACTATTTAGGGAATTGTGAATTTTGAATTATTCTCAATTCACAATCCACAACTCATAATTCATAATTCAAAACTCATAATTCAATGAAAATATTATTGTTAGGCTCAGGCGGCCGCGAGCACGCCTTGGCATGGAAAATAGCCCAAAGCCCTAAAACAGAGAAGCTATACATTGCTCCCGGCAACGCCGGAACAAGCGCAGTAGGCGAAAACGTAAACATCAAAGCTACCGACTTCAGCACACTCAAGGCATTCGCTCTTGAGAACAGCATCGACATGATCGTGGTAGGTCCCGAAGATCCTTTGGTACAAGGTATCTTCGACAGCTTCAAAGAAGATGAATCCACCCGCCATATCGCCATTATCGGTCCCACGGCCAAAGGTGCCCAACTGGAAGGAAGCAAGGAATTCGCCAAGGAATTCATGCAACGCCACAACATACCGACAGCCCGCTACAAGAGCGTCACTGCACAGACACTGAACGAAGGCCTTGCCTTTCTGGAAACTCTTGAAGCTCCCTACGTACTGAAAGCAGACGGTCTGTGTGCCGGCAAGGGCGTACTGATTCTGCCCACATTGGAAGAAGCCCAAAAAGAATTGAAGGAGATGCTGGGAGGCATGTTCGGCGATGCCAGCGCCACGGTAGTGATCGAAGAATTCCTCAGCGGTATAGAATGCTCCGTATTTGTCCTGACGGACAGCCGGAACTACAAAGTACTCCCCGTAGCCAAAGATTACAAGCGTATCGGTGAAGGCGACAAAGGCTTGAACACCGGCGGTATGGGCAGCGTCACCCCTGTTCCTTTTGCCGACGACGAATTCATGGAGAAAGTCCGCACGCGCATCATTGAACCTACCATCAACGGGCTGCTCGAGGAGAACATCCTCTACAAAGGTTTCATCTTCCTCGGCCTCATCAATGTGAAAGGCGAGCCGATGGTCATTGAATACAACGTACGCATGGGCGACCCCGAAACCGAGAGCGTCATGCTGCGTATCCAAAGCGACATCGTGGAACTTTTTGAGGGCGTTCATCAAATGAACCTCGATACCAAGTCACTGATACTTGATCCCCGCACTGCGGCCTGCGTCATGCTGGTAAGCGGCGGATACCCCGAAAGCTACGAAAAAGGCAAGGTGATGACCGGACTTGAGCAAGCTGCACAGACAGACAGCATCCTGTTTCATGCCGGAACTGCCTTGAAAGACGGAAATATCGTGACTAACGGTGGACGCGTCATCGCTGTATGTTCGTATGGAGATACCAAAGAAGAAGCCCTCGCCAAGAGTTATAAAGTGGCCGACATGATAGATTTCGAAAAGAAATATTTCAGAAGAGACATCGGTTTTGATCTGTAGAAACCATAAATGTATCGTACCAAACGACTCCAGACCCGGATTACGGCAGGGCGCCTGACACTCCCTGCCGCTATCCTTATTTCAGTAACCTGCTGGATACTGACAGCCATCCTATTACCCGGAATGGAAGCACAGAAAACCGGTTATCCCCTTTGGGAGACGTTCAGCAGTATCTGTATCCCCGGATGGTCCTGCCGTTTCCTCAGTTTCATCTTATATGGTATCATAGGATATTTTCTGATAGAGCTGAACAATACGTTCGGCATTATCCGTATGCGGGCATCCGTACAGACGGCTGTCTATTTCCTGTTGATATCTGTATGCCCCAGCATACACATGCTCTATGCGGGAGATCTGGCGGCAGCGGCATTCCTGATTGCCCTGTTTTTCCTGTTCAAAAGTTATCAGCATGCATCCCCTACAAGTTACCTTTTCCACACATTCGTGTTCATCGGCGTGGGCAGCATACTTTTTCCGCAACTTACGTTCTTCGCACCGGTTTTCTGGATAGGAGCCTACAACTTCCAGTCACTGAACCTCAAAAGTTTCCTCGCCTCACTGATAGGCTGGAGTGTACCTTATTGGTTCTTGTCAGGCTATGCCTATCTCTCCGGACAGACGGATATATTCTACCAGCCTTTCCGGGAGTTAGCAAACTTTACCCCTATCCGGCCGGATTTCCTGCCCTGGGAAATGGCTACCATCGGATACCTGCTTGTCCTGTTCCTGGTCAGTTCCATCCATTGCCTGATAACCGGTTATGAAGACAAGATACGTACGCGCAGTTACCTGAACTTCTTGATTTTGCTGGATTTCTGCATTTTTGTCTATATCGGGTTACAATCGGCACTTAGCGTCCACCTGCTGTCTTTTCTGTTCATCGGAGTCAGCATTCTGGCGGGGCACCTGTTTGTATTGACCAACAGCCGCAGTTCCAACCTGTTCTTTATCTGCACATTTATCGGACTATTCCTCTTGTTCGGGTTTAATATATGGACGTTGAAATGAAGAATGAAATAAAGATATACTGAAATGGAGACAATTACACAATTACTGATTGACTGGGGATATCTCGGACTGTTTATTTCCGCCTTGCTGGCAGGAAGCATCATCCCGTTCAGCTCCGAACTGGTCATGGTGGCACTGGTCAAAGTAGGGCTCAGCCCGGCCGTCTGTGTGCTTGCCGCCACTTTAGGGAATACCCTGGGAGGCATGACATGCTACTACATGGGACATCTCGGAAAGACAGACTGGATTGAGAAATATTTCAAAGTCAAAAAGGAAAAGATAGAAAAGACACAGCGTTTCCTGCAGGGGAAAGGCGCACTGATGGCCTTCTTCGCCTTTCTGCCCTTCGTAGGAGAAGCCATAGCCATTGCACTGGGGTTTATGCGAAGCAATGTTTTCCTTACGACAACATCCATGTTTGCCGGCAAGCTGTTGCGGTACATTGCCATGCTGCTGGCTTTGCAGGGAGCTATTTCCATGATACACTGACAGACAGGGGCATACAGCCCACCGGATATACAGGTATAATCTGTAGATACAACAAGACAGATAAACAGATGCAACGAATAATAGAACAAACTGAAGACGGAAGTGCAACCTTGTTTGTACCCGAACTGAATGAACACTACCATTCGGTAAAGGGAGCACGTACCGAGTCCCTGCATATCTTCATCGATATGGGGCTGAAAGCTGTATCCACCACCCATCCACAGGTCCTTGAAATAGGTTTCGGAACCGGCCTGAACGCACTGCTCACCCTGGAAGCAGCCGAAGCGGACAAACGCCCCGTGCACTACACCGGCATCGAACTTTATCCGCTTGCCTGGGAAGAAGTAGATGTACTGAAATACAGCGACAACCCGTTATTCAAGACACTGCATTCGGTACCGTGGGAAGAAGATGTAGCCATCACCCCTTACTTCACCTTGAAGAAAATACGGGAAGACGCAAGAAAAGCAGTAAACACTAAGCGCTCCTTCGACGTTATCTATTTCGATGCCTTTGCCCCCGAAAAGCAGCCGGAAATGTGGGACGAGGCACTTTTTCGGAATTTATACACAAGTATGAATGCAGGCGGAGTACTGACCACCTATTGCGCCAAAGGCATCATACGCCGGATGCTTCAATCCGTCGGATTCAAAGTGGAGCGCCTTCCGGGACCTCCCGGAGGCAAGCGGGAAATATTGCGCGCCTCAAAAGTAAGTGAAATATAAACCTATTTATGATTTGACAATGAAAAAGACATATCTGTTGCTCCTCATAACCATCTTGGCCACTTCCTGCAAACCGGGAGGCAGCCAAACTCAGAACAGCAATGACAGCAAGCCCGTCATTACCGTCACCATCGAGCCTTTACGGTACTTCACCGAAGCCATTGCCGGAGACCGCTTCACGGTTGTCAGCATGGTTCCCAAAGGAACCAGCCCGGAAACGTATGACCCTTCTCCGCAGCAACTCGTTGATCTTGCCCAAAGCAAAGCCTATTTCCGCATCGGCTATATAGGCTTTGAACAGAGTTGGATAGACCGTCTGACGGACAATGCCCCACACTTGCAATTCTTCGACACATCCCAGGGAATCGAACTTATCTACGACGATAGCCATCCCCACCATCATCCGGAAGCTGACGGCGGAGGAGCTTCGGACAAGGCACATAAACATGAGCATGCCGGTGGCGTAGAACCACACGTATGGAACTCCACCACCAACGCCCAAATCATCGCCGGAAATATCCTGAGTGCTTTGTGTACCATCGACAAAGCCAACGAAAACGCCTATGTAGAACGCTACAACGGCCTCTGCCGACAGATTGAACGTACAGACAGCCTCATCCGCCAAATACTTTCGCACGCTGATACCGACCACGCCTTCATGATTTACCATCCGGCGCTTTCTTACTTTGCCCGCGACTACGGCTTGCATCAGATTCCCATCGAGGCCGGAGGAAAGGAACCTTCCCCCTCGCATCTGAAAGACTTGATAAACACCTGCAAGGAAGAAAAAGTACGTGTCATCTTTATACAACCTGAGTTTGACCGCCGCAATGCCGACCTCATCGCCCGGCAAACAGGGACGCAAGTGGTAAGCATCAACCCCCTTTCATACGACTGGGAAACGGAAATGATGAGAATAGCAGAAAGCCTCGCCCCCGGTTCCTCTCCGGAAGAGAGGAAAGGAAAAGAATGACAGACAATTGTAAACCTAAGGAAACATGGAAGAAGTACGGAAACCAGACAATAAACAAACTACAGGCGCGCCACAAACTACAGACGGAACGTCACCTTCCTCCCCACTTTTCCGGAAAGGGGGCGAAGACGAGGTTTTAATCAAAATAAGAGACCTCAGTGCCGGATACGACGGACGGCTTGTATTGCGCAATGTAAACCTGAACGTTTACGAACGTGATTTCCTGGGTATCATCGGTCCAAACGGCGGAGGAAAAACCACACTGATAAAATGTATCCTCGGCCTGTTGAAACCCTCCGGAGGAGAGATTATATGCCGTCCGCTGACAATGGGCTATCTTCCCCAATACAGCAGTATAGACCGCAAATTTCCCATCACGGTAGAAGAGGTTATCCTCTCAGGGCTTAGCAGCAAGAAATCCCTCACTTCCCGTTTCACATCCGAACACCGTGAAAAAGCCCTTTCCGTCATTGCCCGCATGGGACTGGAAGGCATGGAGAAACGCGCCATCGGCGCCTTGAGCGGGGGGCAACTGCAACGCGCCCTGTTGGGACGTGCCATCATCTCCGATCCCGAAGTCGTCATCCTCGATGAGCCCAGCACCTATATCGACAAACGTTTCGAAGCCCGCCTTTACGAACTGCTGGCGGAAATCAACAAAGATTGCGCCATTATCCTAGTCAGCCATGATATAGGCACGGTGTTACAGCAAGTCAAGTCCATCGCCTGTGTCAACGAGACATTGGATTACCATCCCGATACCGGAATTACGGAAGAATGGCTGGAACGGAACTTCAACTGCCCGATAGAACTATTGGGACATGGAACGTTACCGCACAGAATATTGGGAGAGCACAAACATTAAAAAAACGGCATATATCAGTCAAAGGAAGCCGGATAAGCAAGTAACTGATACATCAATGCCTTTGCCATTCTGTAATGCCCCTCAGCGTTAGGGTGCAACCGGTCTGTCTCCCCGTCATGGAAGTAGCGGGTATGTGAATCATTCAAGGGATAAAGCCCACTGATGCCATTTAAATCAATAACCGGAACCGCCCATACATTGGCAGCCTCTTTCACGGCCTGCACATACGTATCCACATACACACCGTTCTTATTGGGAAAAGCTTCCTCCGGCTGCACGTTCCTGTCACTGAAACGCGCTTTGCCACGATGCAGAGGAGTCAACATAATGACTTGCTTGTCAGGGTAGTTCGTTTTAAGAAAGTCCATGACAAGATTGATCCGCCCCTTAAAAGTAGAGTCGCTCATCACCGGTTCACGGTGCTTGCGCAATTCCATGGAAGGACCGGCTACTTGCGCTTCCTTTTCACCCTCCTTGTACCATTCTCCCACAGGTATGCCTGCATTATAGTCGTTTGTCCCTGCAAAGATAATAATGGCGTCAATGCTGTCCCCACGTTCTTCCAGCAGGCGGTTGGCCTGTCTCAGGATGCCGTCCATGCGGTTGCCGTTGATGGCATAGACAAAAGGTTGCAGCCCCAACATTTCCGCCAGATACTCCCAGTAGCATTTTGTTGTCCCGATACGTTTCTTGTCCGTGATGGAATCGCCCAGAAAAGCGACGCGCTTGCCTTTCCACTGGCTTTCCATAACGGTAGTTTGTTCCACAAAGTCCCCTCCGGCATAAAGATATCCAAGGGGAAACGCGTCAGCAGACAAGAGTAGAGCCGACAACAGACATGCTGATATTTTCCGATTCATTGCAAAAAAATAATTGATACGACGAACAAAATTACACATTTTCCGCATATTCCCTTTCAAACAGATACAAAAAATAAAATCCGGACTCATTATTTATCATGAGCCCGGATTTTATTACAAGCAATCTACGCTTATTTCGAATTCAGATAAGCATTGACTTTCCTTATCTCCTTCTGCAAGGAAGCGCCCTTGATCTTATCATAGGCAAACGGTTGCAGCAACCGGCCGACCATACGTGCCCGGCGCGGATCTGACTTCAGCACCTGTATCTTCTCGAACATCTGTATGCCTTCAATCAACTTCTCAAAACGGACGGAAGACTGATTCATTGGATACACCAGATACGTATCACCTGCGGCCCAGGTACGGAAACGGGTATCTTGATTGGGCGACTCCACCCAACTGTTGTATGCCCAGCGCAGATAGCCGTCCAGCCCACGCTCGGCTGCTATCAAGCCGAACAAGGAAGCCTCCACAGGCTGCGAAAAGCTGAATGTATTCGGGAAGGCCTCCGCACAACAAGTATAGAAAGTAGTAATCTTTCCTGCCGCCCTGCGCGCAGCTACCACTCCCTCGGGATATTTATTATCGTAAGGTATGCAGAGGTCGAACAGTTCAGCATTCAAGTCCTCGTGATAATTACCTGCAAGAGATATCTTATAGGCAGGATCAGCCTTGCGTATCACCCGTAAGGCAGCCTTCATGCTTTTCTCCGGACGCTCATCCATAGCGATGATGGTTTGCCCGAACCAGCCCTTCTCTTTAAGGTGTGAAGCAAAAGCCTTCAACTTATTCACCCAATATTCATCAAATTCGGGGCTGTCAACAGCCAGTTTGCGATCCACCATCGAGTTGGTAGCCTGATCATAATAACGGAAAGTCAGCTCCCAAGGAATAACGGAATAGCAATAGATATAGGGACCGACCCCACAAGACTGCATAAACTCCACCCAACGGTCAAATACCGTATAGTCGTACATCCAGGTACCGTCCGCACGCTTGATTTCGGTAATCATGTCCTCGAAATAATCATACGTCTGCCCGTTCCAAGGTTTGTGGGTGATAGTGGCTGTAATGCCGCGCTGCCCGGCTTTTGCCAACCGCTCCATCAACGGGCGCATGGCATCAAAATGTTCTTTGCTCCAAAGGGGTACACCGGCTATGCGCGCCACGGAAAAAGGATTCTGCCAGAGATCCAGATGGAACTTCTGCTTAGCCGGTTCGGGCAATGTACGGTCAATTACACGAATGGAATAAGGGAGCACGCTGCATACCTTATTGTCATACGTTATGGAAACCGTTCCTCTATACAGTCCGGGAACGGCATCATGCGGAACATCGAAAGTGATCCATACCGGTTGTACGGTCTTTGCCTCATAGCGCAGGGAACGTATCGGCTCTATGCGGTCTGCCACTAAAGATGAATCAAACTGAGTCTTATCGGGGCGATATCCACACCCTCCTTTTCCATCTTTGTTCAGCTCATCGGTCATCACGTAGCGCAAAAAGCCGGTGGTGGCATCATCTACCCAATGATTTGCCTGAGGCTCCTCTACGGTAAAACCGACCTCACCGCCGTCTGTGGAAGACCAGAGCAGAATCTTGGCATGCAGGCGTTCTCCACGCCAGGCCGTAAACTTTTGCGTTTTGCCGTTCCCGAAGGGAGACGGACACTCGGTTTTACCTACCAGACAGTCGGTAGTACTCCAGGCTGCCTTCAGCGGTCCTTCCGCTGCCGCAATTTCCAGGCAAAAGGAAAGGAAAAAGGCAACCAGAGAAAAAGAAAATAGTTTCTTCATAGCATCATCATATATTGAAGGTGAAACAATTGTATTTTGCAAATATACATCCAAATTTCCTGCCTTCCAACAAAATTATACATAGATGTATGAAAGAAAAGGAACGAATACCCGTTTCAGAGAATGACAGCCCCTGCTTTTGCCATTCTGACACTTTGTATTTTCTATCGCACGAGAATCCCGTATTCACGTCCCGTCGCCTGCATGAAAGGAAACACAAAAGCAGAAAAACGTAAAGTGCAGATTATGAATGATATGACGTAACTGGCGCTCTTCTAATAAATAAAAATCACACCGCTGAAAGCCTTGGAACACCGAAAAAGCAAAAGCGGAAAAATATACAGGAAACAGCGTATCTTTATAAGACAAATATCCACAAAATGTTCTAAATCAGTGCTTACGTCAAACAACGCATGACAGCAAAACCGGCAAAAACATTACTTTTTATCACTATAAAAAGGATATCTCTATCTTCCGGCATTCCTTACAGCCATCCACTCAGTTCCCATGCTCGCACGTGCCGGATGCCTTTCCCTTAACCTATCCTAATAATCCCCCTTATTGTCACTTATTTAAGATAGAATTCATTATCTTTGCCCCGTTTGCGCCAAGCAACTGAAAACAAGAAAAATAACAAATAACGAATTTCATCCGAATGAAACAGTACAAAACCGTAAACAATCTCATAGGTTGGATTACATTTATCATTGCAGCAACGGTTTACTGTATGACCATCGAGCCGACTGCAAGTTTTTGGGACTGCCCGGAGTTCATCACAACCGGCTATAAACTGGAAGTGGGACACCCGCCCGGCGCACCGTTCTTCATGTTAGTGGCCAACCTGTTCTCGCAATTTGCTTCGGACACAACAACCGTTGCCAAGATGGTGAACTACATGAGCGCCCTGATGAGCGGTGCCTGCATATTGTTCCTTTTCTGGAGCATCACCCACCTGGTGCGTAAACTCGTAGTTACAGACGAAAATAACATCACCCGAGGACAACTGGTTACCATTATGGGCAGCGGCCTGGTAGGCGCACTGGCCTACACATTCAGCGATACCTTCTGGTTCAGCGCCGTGGAAGGCGAGGTATATGCCTTCTCTTCCCTGTTCACCGCCGTCGTATTCTGGCTGATACTGAAGTGGGAAGACGTAGCCAACGAGCCTCATAGTGACCGGTGGCTGATTCTCATTGCCTACCTGACAGGACTTTCCATCGGCGTGCATTTGCTGAACCTGCTTTGCCTGCCCGCCATCGTGCTGGTGTATTACTACAAGAAAGTGCCCGATGCCAACGCCAAAGGCTCCTTACTGGCGCTCTTCGCATCCATGGTACTGGTGGCAGCCGTACTTTACGGCATCGTACCGGGCATCGTGAAAGTGGGCGGATGGTTTGAGCTGCTCTTTGTCAACTCATTGGGCATGCCTTTCAACAGTGGCGTCTTCGTCTATATCATTCTGTTGGCCGCCTGCCTCATCTGGGGTATATACGAAAGCTACACGGAGAAGAGCAGACAACGCATGGCGCTCTCGTTCATACTGACCATAGCCATGCTGGGCATCCCTTTCTACGGCCATGGCGGCAGCGCCGTCATGATCGGCATCATTGTCATCGCGCTGCTGTGGTTATACCTTAACCCCAAGACACAAGGCAACCTGAAGGAAAAGTTCCGCGTATCGGCGCGCACGCTGAACACGGCATTGCTCTGTACGATGATGATTGTCATCGGATATTCCTCATACGCACTGATCGTGATCCGCTCCACCGCCAATACGCCGATGGACCAGAACTCACCGGAAGATATCTTCACACTGGGCGAATATCTGGGACGCGAACAGTACGGTACACGCCCGCTGTTCTACGGACCGGCGTTCTCGTCACAGGTGGCGCTGGATGTGAAAGACGGCTATTGCGAGCCACGCATCTCCTACAACGGGACCAAGTTCATCCGCAAGGAAAAGGCTACTCCCGATGAAAAAGACAGCTACATTGAGATTCCCGGACGCATCGAGTACGAATATGCCCAGAATATGCTTTTCCCGCGCATGTACAGCAGTGCGCACACACAGCAATACCTTGCTTGGCAAGACATCAAAGGCAATGATGTGCCTTACGACAAATGCGGTGAAATGGTCATGGTAAACATTCCCACGCAATGGGAAAATATCAAGTTCTTCTTCTCCTACCAGCTCAACTGGATGTACTGGCGCTACTTTATGTGGAACTTTGCCGGACGCCAGAACGACATACAGGGCAGCGGAGAGATAGAACACGGCAACTGGATAACCGGTATCCCGTTCATCGACAACTGGCTGCTTGGCGACCAAAGCCTGGTGCCCCAAGAGCTGAAGCAGAACAAGGGACATAACGTCTTCTACTGCCTGCCGCTGCTGCTGGGTATCATCGGCCTGTTGTGGCAAGCCTATCGCGGGCAGAAAGGCATCCAGCAATTCTGGGTAGTGTTCTTCCTGTTCTTCATGACCGGCATAGCCATCGTGCTCTACTTGAACCAGACTCCGAGCCAGCCACGTGAGCGTGACTATGCGTACGCGGGTTCTTTCTATGCTTTCGCCATCTGGATCGGTATGGGCGTGGCGGGACTGATTCATGCTACGCAGAAATTAATAATGAATAATGAAAGAGTGAAAGCGATGACACAGGAAAAGCGCGAGAACCTTTCATTCCTTCATTCTTTCATTCTTTCATCCATCTGTCTCCTTGTCCCCGTGCAGATGGCAAGCCAGACTTGGGACGACCACGACCGCAGCGGCCGTTACATGACGCGTGACTTCGGGCAAAATTACCTGATGTCTCTACAGGAAAGCGGTAACCCGGTAATCTTCACCAATGGCGACAATGACACTTTCCCATTATGGTATAATCAAGAAACAGAAGGTTTCCGTACCGACGCGCGTACCTGTAACCTCTCGTACCTGCAAACGGACTGGTACATCGACCAGATGAAGCGTCCTGCCTACGACAGCCCGTCGCTGCCCATCACCTGGGAGCGTATGGAATATGTGGAAGGCACCAACGAATACGTCCCCATCCGTCCGGACTACAAGAAGAGCATCGACGCCCTCTATGCCGAAGCCGAGAAACAGGCCTTGAACGGAAATCCCGAAGCTTTGGTCAACGTGAAGAAAGAGTTCGGCGACAACCCGTACGAGCTCAAGAATATCCTGAAAAACTGGGTACGCAACAAGAACCAGGATTTGAAAGTCATCCCCACGGACAGCATCGTCATCAAGGTGGATAAGGAGGCCGTACGCCGCAGCGGAATGATGATTCCGGGCGACAGCATCCCCGACTATATGAATATCTCGCTGAAAGGCAAACGCGCCCTCTACAAGAGCGAACTGATGATGCTCGAAATGCTCAGTGAAGCCAACTGGGAACGCCCTGTCTATATCGCTATCAGTGTGGGCAAAGAGAATCAGCTGAATATGGAGAACCACTTCATACAGGAAGGACTCGCCTATCGCTTTACTCCGTTTGACACCTCCAAGACAGGCGTGACGATAGATTCGGAGAAGATGTACGATAACCTGATGAATAAGTTCAAGTACGGCGGCATCGACAAGCCGGGCATCTATATCGACGAGAATGCCATGCGCATGTGCCACTCGCACCGCCGTATCTTCTCGCAACTTGTACAGCAGCTGATGAAAGAAGGCAAAAAAGACAAGGCCAAGGCTGCACTGGACTATGCAGAGAAAGTAATCCCGGCCTACAATGTGCCTTACGACTGGATGAACGGTGCCGCACAGATGGCAGAGGCTTATTACCAGCTGGGTGAAACAGCCAAAGCGGACGAAATCATGAAGGCCCTTGCCGACAAGGCCGTAGAATACACGACCTACTATCTGAGCTTGGACAACAACCGCTTTGCCATCTCTACCCGTGAATTTGAATATCATTGGGCTGTGCTTGATGCAGAAGTGAAAATCATGAAGAAGTACAATTCCAAACTTGCCGGAATCTACGAGCCTAAAGTAGAGGAACTGTATAATATGTATGTGGACCGCATGAAGTGAGCCCTTACCCTCGATTATGACATAGTATTCACCAATAAAACCATCCTCAAACCTCCCCTCTCTCTTCGGAGAGGGGGCCGGGGTGAGGTTCCTTTTAATTATGTTTATAGAACAACCTCCCGAGTTTCTTCGTAAACTGTATCCCGGTGCAATCTGGAGGATGAACCCTAATGAAAAGGCTGTCTATCTGACTTTCGACGATGGCCCTATCCCCGAAGTGACTCCTTGGGTGCTCGACTTACTCGACAAGCACAATATCAAGGCCACTTTCTTTATGGTAGGTGACAATATACGGAAGTATCCCGAAGAATTCCGAATGGTTGTTGAACGGGGACACCGCATCGGCAATCACACGTTCAATCATATCCGTGGATTTGAATATACCGCCAGAAATTATCTGGGAAATACCGAGCAAGCGAGAATTTTCATGGAAATGGGCGGTGATATCAACTGCAATGTGGAAAAGGTGTTGTACCCGCTCCTGTTCCGCCCGCCGCACGGCCACATGTTCGCCAACCAATATCTCACCCTGAAACGGACTTACCGGATAGTAATGTGGGACCTTGTGACCCGCGATTATAGTAAGAAGCTGCGCGGTCCGCAGGTACTCGCCAATGTCATGAGATATGCGCGCAACGGCTCCATCATCACTTTCCACGACTCGCTGAAGTCCTGGGAGAACGGAAACCTGCAATACGCACTGCCACGGGCCATTGATTTCCTGAAGGAGGAAGGGTATGAATTCAAATTACTGTGAGCCTCACGAGGGTGCGTCAAAACTCAAATTTCGAAAATAGGAACTTATCATTTGAAATCTGAACATATTAAAAGACTAAAGAAAGGGTCGTATCATTACTCAATACAGAGCTTGATACGA
>OHKL01000208.1_pt1 | contig 48219 bp, 33 predicted proteins | sample 1568721 | NCBI WGS metagenome assembly OHKL01 (sample SAMEA3879543, study PRJEB24766) | human gut metagenome | biome: human-associated habitat; feature: feces | place: USA | collected 1985/1987 | reverse complement strand
CCCGTCCACAGCACGCTCGTATTTATCCGATTCCTTCAGACGGCTGATGCTCACCGGACCAAAGATCTCATCAGGTGTGGAGAAACGAGACATCAGGTATTCAAATGCCCTTGCATCTACAAAAGCTCTCTTCAACCGACGGGCCACCATCGACTTTGCCACCCCAGGAGGTCCCAGCAACAAAATACTTTCGCCCGCCAAAGCAGCCAGCAAAGACAAACCGATTTCAGCCTCTTTCTCATATACCCCCCTGTTCATTTCGGACAGCAGCAACTGTATACGTTCTTTTATTTCCATATTATTCTTTGATTCTGCACATAAATAAAGATGTTATTCACCTTACCGCCTATGCATTGTTTGCAGATAAACGGCTTACAAATATACGGTTTTACCTGTCATTAACATAAATACATCTTCTCTAATTCTGTCTTTTATACTCAAGAATTATCTTAAGGCATATTTAATATTGATTATTTATTCACCCAATATGCAATAAAAACAAAAGGAGGTAAATTTCCTTTCTCATTTTCCCCCATTTACATAAATAAAAACTATCTTTGCGATTCAGAATCCCGAAAGACGAAAGAAAATGGAGCAAATAGACAACCTAAAAGAGCTTATCAATCAAGGGGATGTGGACATAGCAATCAAGCAACTGGACCAACTTCTCCAAGACGATTCTGTCGAGAAAGATAAAGATATGCTCTACTATTTACGGGGAAATGCCTACCGAAAAAAAGGAGATTGGAAGCAGGCGCTGGATAACTACCAGTATGCTATCGATCTTAATCCCGACAGCCCCGCTGTTCAAGCCAGAACAATGGCGATAGATATCCTGAATTTCTACCACAAAGATATGTATAATCAATAACCGAATTCAAAGATAACGTAATAAAATAGAGATTATGGCAAAAATTAAAGGAGCAATCGTAGTCGACACGGAGCGTTGCAAAGGATGCAACCTATGTGTAGTAGCGTGTCCGCTCGATGTAATCGCCCTCAACAAAGAGGTGAATATGAAAGGCTATAACTATGCCTGGCAAGTGAAAGAAGATACCTGCAACGGATGTAGCTCGTGTGCAACGGTTTGTCCGGACGGATGTATATCTGTGTATAAAGTAAAAGTAGAATAAAAGAAAAGAATATGGCAGAAGAAGTTGTATTAATGAAAGGAAACGAAGCCATCGCCCACGCCGCTATCCGTTGCGGTGCTGATGGATACTTCGGTTATCCTATTACTCCGCAATCGGAAGTATTGGAAACTCTTGCCGAACTGAAGCCCTGGGAAACTACCGGCATGGTAGTGCTACAGGCAGAAAGTGAAGTGGCAGCTATTAATATGGTGTACGGCGGTGCCGGAAGTGGAAAGATGGTATTAACCTCATCGTCCAGCCCCGGTGTCAGCCTGAAACAAGAAGGTATCTCCTACCTGGCAGGTGCCGAATTACCCTGTTTGATTGTAAACGTAATGCGCGGCGGCCCCGGATTGGGAACCATCCAACCCAGTCAGGCAGACTACTTCCAGACTGTCAAGGGTGGAGGTCACGGTGACTACCGTCTGATCACTTTGGCTCCCGCTTCCGTACAGGAAATGGCTGATTTCGTTGGATTGGCCTTTGATCTTGCCTTCAAATATCGCAACCCGGCTATCATTCTTGCCGACGGTGTTATCGGTCAGATGATGGAAAAGGTTGTATTGCCTCCGCAAAAGCCCCGCCGTACAGATGCAGAAGTTATCGAGCAATGCCCGTGGGCTACTACCGGTAGAGTAAACGGACGCAAGCCCAATATCATTACTTCTTTGGAATTGAAACCGGAAGAGATGGAAAAGAATAACATCCGCTTCCAGGCTAAATACAAACTGATTGAAGAAAACGAAGTACGTTTCGAAGAAATCAATTGTGAAGATGCCGATTACCTGATTATCGCCTTCGGTTCTATGGCCCGTATCGGACAGAAAGCAATGGAACTTGCACGCGAAGAAGGTATCAAAGTCGGTATACTGCGCCCCATTACCCTTTGGCCCTTCCCCACAAAAGCCATTGCAGCCTATGCTGAAAAAGTGAAAGGCATGCTGGTTACCGAATTGAATGCGGGACAGATGGTTGAAGATGTACGCCTCTCTGTGAATGGTAAAGTAAAAGTAGAACACTTCGGGCGTCTCGGCGGTATCGTACCCGATCCGGAAGAGATTGTAAGTGCACTGAAAGAAAAATTAATCGAGAAATGAACCCTGATAAGATAAGAAGCGTATTGAATATACTCTTTATGATACTTGCCTTGGCAGCTATCATCGTATATTTCGTTGCAAAGGATGACTTCAAACTGTTCATCTACGTTTGTGGCGCAGCAATATTCGTTAAGCTGATGGAGTTTTTTATACGGTTCACCAACAGATAAGGAGAAGTGATTATGACAAAAGAAGATATTATCAAGCCTGAGAATCTGGTTTATAAGAAACCGACTCTGATGAACGATAATCCCATGCACTACTGTCCGGGATGCAGCCACGGTGTGGTACACAAGCTGATAGCCGAAGTAATCGAAGAAATGGGCATGGAAGACAAAGCAGTAGGTATCTCCCCCGTGGGATGTGCCGTGTTCATCTATAACTATCTGGATATTGACTGGCAAGAAGCCGCACACGGACGTGCACCCGCTCTTGCCACTGCGATCAAGCGCCTGTGGCCGGACAGACTGGTATTCACTTACCAGGGAGACGGTGACCTGGCATGTATCGGTACGGCAGAAACAATCCATGCACTGAACCGCGGTGAGAATATCACCATCATCTTCATCAACAACGCCATTTATGGTATGACGGGTGGACAGATGGCTCCTACTACCTTGGTCGGCATGAAGACTTCTACCAGTCCTTACGGACGTGATGTTCATTTGCACGGTTATCCGCTGAAGATGGCAGATATCGCCGCACAACTGGAAGGAACCGCTTACGTTACCCGCCAGAGTGTACAAACAGTCGGTGCTATCCGCAAAGCAAAGAAAGCCATCCGCAAAGCATTCGAGAACTCCATGGCAGGCAAAGGCTCCAATCTGGTAGAAATCGTTTCTACTTGTAACTCCGGTTGGAAACAGACACCTGCGCAATCTAACAAATGGATGGAAGAGCACATGTTCCCGTTCTATCCGCTGGGTGACTTGAAAGACAGATAAATCAGTTAACAAGGAAACGAGGGAACAAGTTAACAAGGAGGAGATGCTTCCTCGTCAACTTGTCAACTGCAACCTCGTCAACTAAAAGAAAAGAACAATGAAAGAAGAAATCATTATAGCAGGCTTCGGTGGACAAGGCGTATTGTCTATGGGAAAGATTTTGGCATACTCGGGACTGATGGAAGATAAGGAAGTGAGCTGGATGCCCGCTTACGGACCGGAACAGCGTGGTGGTACAGCCAACGTTACGGTGATTGTAAGCGATGAGAAAATCTCTTCTCCTATTCTGAGCAAGTATGACGCTGCCATTATTCTGAACCAGCCCTCACTGGAGAAATTCGAAAGTAAGGTAAAGACGGGCGGTATCCTGATTTACGACGGATATGGTATCATCAACCCGCCGACGCGTAAAGATATCAAAGTGTATCGCATCGACGCAATGGATGCAGCCAATGAAATGAATAATGCCAAAGCATTCAACATGATCGTACTGGGTGGATTGCTGAAACTGAAACCGATAGTTACGCTGGATAGCGTACTCAGAGGCTTGAAGAAGACCTTGCCCGAACGTCATCATCACTTGATACCGATGAATGAAGAAGCGATTAAAAAAGGAATGGAATTGATTAAAGAGGTATAATTCCATTGACTCTTACGATAAATCAATAAGCCCTTGCAATAGTTTCTTTTTGCAAGGGCTTATTTTATAAGTTACCATATTTATATCAAAGAAATAAAAAGTACGTTTGTAAAAATAGGCAAAAAAGGCTGAATTCCGCAAGCGAATAATTTTTTATTGTATCTTTGCGCCTAATTATGAGACGCATTCTACTGACATATATACTTCTATTCGTATTGGGATTGCTGGCAGCACAGGCACAGCGGCCACTCAATACATTGGATAATCGTGACCGCTATGGGAATCAGGTTGACCCGTCAACACAACCAGATAGCCTGGATACCAGCACTGACGTTCAAAGTATTCCGCCTAAACTCTATATGTGGCAATTAAGCGAGACTCTGGGTAACCGGACCATCGTTCCTGCCGACACTCTTTCCTTGAATTTCCAGAATACAAACCTGGTAGACGGTATGACGGGACAATATAATTTCCTGGGTAACCTCGGCTCTCCCCGTCTTTCACGTATATTCTTTGATCGTGAAAGCACCGAACCGACTATTTTTATGACGCCATTCTCCAGTTTCTTTGTTCGTCCCGATCAGGTATTCTTCACCAACAGTAATGTTCCTTATACAAATCTGACTTATTATAAAGCGGGTAATAAGGTAAACGGTGAAGAGCGATTCAAATCTTATTTTTCTGTCAATGTAAACAAACGGTTGGCATTTGGCTTCAATTTCGATTACCTGTACGGACGTGGATACTACTCCAATCAATCTACTTCGCACTTCAATGCCGGCATATTCGGAAGTTATATTGGCGAACGCTACCAACTGCAAGCTGTCTACAACAACTTCTTCATGAAGATGAATGAAAACGGCGGTATAGCAAATGACGGTTACATTACCCGCCCCGATACAATGGCTGACGGTAAGAAAGAATACGAATCCACCACTATTCCTGTGAAGCTGGAGCAAACTTCCAACCGTAACAAAGACTTCTATATTTACCTTACGCAACGCTATCGGTTAGGATTCAAGCGGAGAGTATTGAAAGAAGTAGCCCAAAACAATAGCGTTAAACAGAACTTTGCTCCCACGGCAGCATCTACTGCCATGATTCCCGACACTGCCATTACAGACAGCTTAGGTATGGATCGTTTAGGTGCTGACAGTTTAGGCACCGACAGTCTTTCAGCAGAAAGGCTTGCAATGAAAAAAAGCCTGAGTCTAGATAGCCTTAACAACGCCACTGCCTTGGCAGAAGATACCAATTATGTTGAAGAATTCGTCCCTGTCACAAGTTTCATTCACACTTTTAAAGTGGAGCGCTCACGCCATCGTTTCCAATCATACAGCGAACCGGAGGGTATGTATGAAAACACTTACTTCAACAAAAACGGAAGTGTCAGTCGGGACTCCACCACAGCATTCAGCATAAAGAACATCTTTGGCATAGCCCTGTTGGAAGGTTTCAACAAATATGCCAAAGCAGGATTAACCGCTTATATCTCTCATAAGTTCAGCCGTTATGACCTGATGAATGCAGATTCCATGACGGTAGACCGCTTCACAGAACAAGAAATATTTGTAGGCGGTGAACTTGCCAAACGACAAGGTAAAGTCCTTCACTATTCCATAGATGGTGAAATAGGTATTATGGACAAAGCGCTGGGGCAATTCCGTGTACATGGTAATATGGATTTGAATTTCCGATTGGGAAAAGATACAGTAAACCTTATCGCACGAGGTTTTGTGACGAATACACTCCCATCTTTCTATATGCGGCATTATCACTCCAACCATTTCTTCTGGGACAATGATAATATGGAGAAAGAATTCCGTACCCGTGTAGAAGGCGAATTAAACATTGACCGCTGGGGTACTAATCTTCGTGCCGGTGTAGAAAACGTCAAGAACTATACTTATTTCAACCAGAAAGCTGTACCCGAGCAGTATAGCGGTAATATACAAATACTTTCAGCAACTCTGAAACAGAACTTCCGTGCAGGTATTTTCCATTTGGATAACGAAGTAACCTGGCAAAAGTCAAGCAATGAAACAATTCTCCCATTGCCACAACTTTCACTATACTCCAATTTATACATCCTGACCAAGTTAGCGAAGAAAGTTCTTACGGTGCAATTGGGAGCCGATGTGCGCTATTTCACCAAATATAATGCACCGGCCTATACGCCTGCCGTTCAGCAATTCCACCTGCAACCGGAAAACGATCAGGTAGAGATAGGTGGTTATCCCATAGTGAACATTTATGCAAACCTGCAACTGAAGCGTACACGGCTATTCGCTATGTACTCTCACGTAAATCAAGGCATGGGTACACGTAACTCTTTCCTCGTACCACATTACCCCATCAACCCGAGCCTGCTAAAGATAGGTGTTTCATGGAACTTCTACGATTAAAACTCTTTCCACATGAGAATCCCGAAAGCCAGAATACTGAAATACGCAGCTATGGGTATAATAGCCGCTTTCATTGCTACCTTCTTTTTAAAGAAGGAGAAGCAGCAAGGGCATCCGCGTGATTATGCAGAAATAGCAGCCGAGAAAATAATCCGCGCTGCCACAGAATACAACTCCATCAGCTTCTATGTTGACGGAGATACCTTATCGGGCTTTCATTATGAACTGATAGAAGCGTTTGCCCGTGACCATGGCTGGAAGGCCGCCATCACTCCCGAAATGAGTTTTGACAAGCGGCTGGAAGGACTTGCAACAGGCGAGTTCGATATTATCGCTTATGGTATTCTAGCCACCAGTGAACTGAAAGACTCTTTGCTCCTTACTACTCCGATTGTACTTAATAAACAGGTTCTCGTACAACGCAAAGCCACATCTCCCACTGACTCTTTATTCGTTAAAAGTCAGTTAGACCTGGCAGGCAAAACCCTGCATGTAGTGAAAGGATCACCTTCCATCCTCCGTATTCGTAATCTGGGAAACGAAATTGGTGACACTATATATATTAAGGAAATAGATAAATACGGTTCGGAACAGCTGATATCACTTGTAGCTCATGGGGATATAGATTATGCCGTATGCGATGAAAGCATCGCCCGTGCCGTAACGGACAGTATTCCACAGATAGATATCAATACCGATATCAGTTTTACCCAGTTCTATTCCTGGGGAGTCAGCAAACAATCACCTGTTCTATTGGACAGCCTTAACAGCTGGCTTCAGACTTTTCGGAACAGTGATGAGTTTAAATCTATCTACCGTAAATATTACCGGACTTCGAATCAGAGATAAGGTCCTATCAAACAAGCTTATACAATAAAACCGGAAGTTTCGCACAGGGAACTTCCGGTTTTATTCTTTTCCATTCTTAGTTTCATGCCTTGGAACTGTCAGTTTCATTACTTGGAACTGCTAGTTTCATCCGGTGAAACTACTGGTTTCACACCGAGAAACTATTAGTTTCATGCCTTGAAACTAATAGTATCAAGCAAGGCTCTCTACTTCCCGAAGCCACATCTCTGATGATGCATCGCTTGGCATACGCCAATCCCCGCGCGGACTGATGGAAATACTACCTACTTTAGGTCCGTCCGGCAGACAAGAGCGCTTAAATTGTTGATTGAAAAAGCGGCGGAAGAATGTCTGCAACCATTTCTTGATTGTCTCTTCATCATACACGTCCTTAAATGTACGCACTGCAAGGAAGAATATCTTGGAAGGACGGAAGCCACAACGAAGGAAATAATACAGGAAGAAATCATGCAGCTCATAAGGACCTACCAGATCTTCCGTTATCTGTTTGATATTGCCGTTTTCATCTGCCGGAATCAATTCAGGACTAATCGGAGTATCCACAATATCCAGCAGCGTCATGCGTGAAGCTTCGTCCATATCATTCTCGGCTACCCATTTCACCAGATACTTAACCAAAGTCTTAGGCACACTTCCATTCACACCATACATGGACATATGATCTCCATTATAAGTAGCCCAGCCCAATGCCAGTTCCGAAAGATCGCCCGTACCAATTACCATTCCCCAAGTCTGGTTGGCAATATCCATCAGTATCTGCGTACGCTCGCGTGCCTGAGCATTTTCATAAACTACATCATGCACATCGATATCATGGTCTATATCTTTGAAATGCTGAATACAGGCTTCCTTGATGCTGACCTCACGAACGGTGATTCCTAAAGAATTCATCAAATCCAGAGCATTCGTATACGTGCGGTCTGTTGTTCCAAACCCCGGCATTGTTACACCGATAATATCTTTACGAGACCATCCCAATTTATCGAAGGTTTTGACACACACCAGTAATGCCAATGTAGAATCCAACCCACCGGAAATGCCGACTACCGCACTCTTGGCAGCAGTGTGTACCAGACGCTGAGCCAAACCGGAAACTTGTATGGAGAATATTTCCTCGCAACGCTCGTTCAACTCAACTCCTTGCGGCACAAAAGGATGAGGGTCAAAACAACGCGTCAGGTTCAGTTCTTTGCTATTTACATATTCTGTGGAAACACGTACCGCCTCTCCCGGTGCGCAATGCGCCCGACAAGCGGAAAAAGTTGTATTAACTCGACGTTCCGTGCGCAAATGTTCCACATCTATTTCACTGATAATCACCTGTCCCTCGAAAGAGAAACGCTTGCTGCGAGCTATCAGGCTGCCATTTTCGAAAATCAGTCCGTTCCCTGCAAACACCACATCCGTAGTAGACTCACCGAACCCACACGAACAGAAAACATAACCGGCAATGCAACGAGCCGACTGCTGGCTGATCAAAGAACACAAATAGTTGTGCTTACCAATCCCTTCATTATCCGCCGACAGATTAAACAGAATTTCCGCACCTTGCAATGCCAGTGAAGAACTGGGCGGAATAGGTGCCCATAAATCCTCACAAATTTCAATGCCGAACGTCGTATCCGCAGTTTCGAACAATAAGTCAGTTCCCATTGGAACCACCTGCCCGCAAAGGCGCACGCTCCTTTCACTTACATCCACAGCGGATGTAAACCAGCGTTTCTCATAAAATTCCTTGTAGTTGGGGAGGTAAGTCTTGGGCACTACTCCCAACACCTTTCCTTTTTGAATTACGACTGCGGCATTCAGCAATACTCCGTTCATCGCTATCGGCATGCCAAGTATGGCTATGATATCCAACTGCCTTGTATTACTTACAATCTGTATCAACCCCATTTCCGCTTCTTCAAGCAATAATTGCTGGGCAAACAAATCACCGCATGTATATCCCGTCACACACAACTCCGGAAAAGCAATGATCTGCACACCTTTCCCCTCGGCTATGATTATTTCCTTTTCAATTTCCCTGGCATTGAACTTACAGTCCGCTACCTTCACACGGGGCACAGCCGCCGCTACCTTTACATATCCGTAATTCATAAGGATGTCATTTAAAAATATGGCGGCAAAAATACGGTTATTTATCCATAAACACAAAATAATCACTTCATTCACCTCAGATATCCAAGATTATTTGTACTTTTAGCAACATTTTTAAAGCACGCCATACAAAACTCATGAGAGCTCCTAATACAGTCCATAAATGGTTACTTTCCCTGATACTTCTAATCGGGTGCCTGTCAGTTTCCGCTAAAGAAAAAGAGTATATATTATTCCTCAGTTCTGTCAATGCAGAAGAAGCATGGATTCACGGTTTCCGGAACGAACTTCAAAAACGCTTCCCTTATGAAGGAAATATCAAATTACATGAATACTTCCTGGCAGTCCCGGTGCTTACCAATGAAGAAGAAGTCAAACAAGCCCAAGATAATCTTCTGCAAACATTTCCTACATCACCTAAAGTTGTCATAATCGTAGGAGATCCGGGCTGGTTGGTCAGTGCGCCCATTTTCGACGGCCCCTGGAAAAATATCCCTGTCATACTTTGCTATTCACGCGGACGGGTTCCCTCTACTCTGCAAACATTATTGGCAAAAACTCCCTTGACAGAAGCAAACAGTATCCCTATCGAAGAATTTAACAAAAACTACAATATTACCGTACTGAAACAACCTTATTACATCAAGGAAACTCTGACACTCATCAAACAGCTTCAGCCGGAAGTCAACCGGATTGCTTTTATTTCCGACAACCGCTATATCAGCACAGTTACCCGCCAAGCCGTGAGTGCGGTGATGCAAAAAGATTTTCCTGATCTAAAACTGGAACTTTTATCTTCAGAGCAAATAAGTACAGAAGAATTACTGGATACACTTACCAGTTACAAGCAAACCACCGGCGTCATCTATTACGCATGGCTCCGGCAATATGGAAATAACAAGAATTACTATCTGTCGGACCACCTCAAAAAGATACTCCCCAGCTTCCTGGAAGTTCCCGTATTTACATTAGCTGACTTAAACCTGCAAGAAAATCTCTATGCTGGCGGACATTATATCTCTATCCGTGACTTCACGGATACGGTAATGTCCACAATCAGTCGCATCCTATCGGGAGAAACAGCCTCTTCCATTCCTTACCAGAATGGCGGAGTTGCACATACCTATCTGAACTTTGCCGACTTGAAATGGTGCAAGATACCAGAAAATTTATATCCGAAAGACGCTATTTACTTCTTCCAGCCTCCTACTTTCTATCAGCAGTATAAGACTTACATCTGGATGACAATCCTATTTATCGCTTTATTCTTCACCCTATATATCTTCTATTATATTCATTCCCAAAAGCATAAAAAGGAGCTGATTCTTGCAAAGGAACGTGCCGAAGAATCCGACCGTCTCAAATCAGCTTTTCTTGCTAATATGAGTCATGAGATACGCACTCCGCTCAATGCTATCGTGGGCTTTTCCAGTATTCTTGCCGAAACGGCTGATACCCCTGAAAGCCATGAATATATCCGGATTATTGAAGACAACAACTGCCTGTTGCTACAACTCATTAACGATATACTCGACCTGTCCAGGATAGAAGCCGGTTTGCTGGACTTCTGTTATACCGAAGTAGACATCAATGGCTGTATTCGTAAACTTGAAGATGCTTTCCATTTTAGAATGCCTGCAAATGTGGAATGTATTGCAGAGTTTGGCATGAAGAAATGCCACGTCTATACCGAAAAGAATCGTCTGAGTCAAGTACTTGGCAATTATCTCTCCAATGCCATTAAGTACACCACAGAGGGAAGTATCACTGTCGGCTACTATCCACCCAAAGACGGAAACATGCGATTCTATGTGCGGGACACCGGTTGCGGAATTTCTCCTGAAAAGCAGAAAGCTATTTTCCAACGTTTTGTAAAGCTGGATAACTTCAAACAAGGTACCGGCCTTGGCTTATCCATTTGCCAAATGATTGCTGAAAAGATGCATGCCACCGTCGGAGTTTCTTCCGAAATAGGTAAAGGTTCCGAGTTCTGGATAGAAATACCTTACCAGCCAATTCACACTGTTTAACAAAAAGGAGGAAAAAAGAATGGAAATCTTTTGGTAAAATCGAATAAGTCTTTATCTTTGCAAGCGAAATAAAAATGTAATTATTACAAGTTTGAATTAAACGAATATGGAAGTAGTAGTAGAACGATTGCAAGGACATAACATTAAACCCTCGGTACAGCGTATTGCTATCATGAAATATCTTATGGAGCACCGCACACATCCGACGGTAGATGAGATTTATACGGCATTATCTCCTACTATACCGACACTCTCAAAAACTACAGTCTACAACACGCTGAAGATTTTGAGCGAACAAGGAGCCGCACAAACGCTTACCATCGATGAGCGTAACACATGCTATGATGCCGACACCACTCCACATTCACATTTCTTGTGCAAGCGTTGCGGAAGAATCTATGACTTGCCGTGTGACGACGCAATAAAAAAAGTGGTAGATACGGATATGGATGGACACGAAGTGCAGGAAATCCATTATTATTACAAAGGAATCTGTAAACAATGTAAAGAAGACTAACGTTTTTTATAAAACGAACGAATAACTAATTCAATTAAATCAAAAAGAAAATGAAAAAATTTAGATGTACTGTATGCGGTTACGTATATGAAGGTGATGCCGCTCCTGAGAAATGCCCGTTGTGTAAAGCTCCTGCCAGCAAGTTCGTAGAAGTTGTAGAAACCACAGAAGGCGGTCCTCTGTCTTTTGCTGACGAACACGTGATCGGTGTAGCTAAAGGTTGTGATGATGAAATGATTAAAGACCTGAACAACCACTTCATGGGTGAATGTACAGAAGTAGGTATGTATTTGGCTATGAGCCGTCAGGCTGACCGTGAAGGTTATCCCGAAGTAGCTGAAGCTTTCAAACGTTATGCTTGGGAAGAAGCAGAACACGCTTCTAAGTTCGCTGAACTGTTGGGTGACTGTGTATGGGATACCAAAACTAACCTCGAAAAGAGAATGAACGCTGAGTCAGGCGCTTGCGAAGACAAGAAACGTATTGCCACTCGTGCAAAAGCTCTGAATCTGGATGCTATACATGACACTGTTCATGAAATGGCAAAAGATGAAGCTCGTCACGGTAAAGGCTTTGAAGGCCTGTACAACCGTTACTTCAAGAAATAATCCTTTTTAGTATTGTATTTTTAGGGAAAGAGGTTGCCGTCTGGTAACCTCTTTTTCTATAATACTATTCATCCCCTCTCAAGTTATCCCACGAAATGTAACACATCATTTGCTATACGTTACATTCCCCTTATATAAAGGGTTTTTCCTCCATATTATGTTTGTGAGAATATCTGTTTTCAATTACTTTTGTATCACAATTGCTAACCCCAACGTAATCATGAAAACACTATTATCCATTTTATTCCTTTTCTTTGCAACCTACGGATACAGTCAATCAGAGAAACTATTTACGGTAGACCGTGAATTGTCAAACAGCAATATCAATCAGATCTACCAAGCCAAAGACGGAGTTATCTGGATAGCCACCGACGACGGACTTAATCGCTACGACGGCGCTAAGTTCAGTGTATACAAACACAAAGAAGGAAACGACAGTTCATTGGTAGATAACAATGTAAGGATACTCTTCGAAGACAGCAAAGGGAACTTCCTGATAGGCACACAACGCGGGCTACAACTTTACGACCCGGCAACAGATCTCTTTAAAGAAATCCCCATCCTGTACGAAACCGGAATAAACATGAGCGCACATATCAGTACGATCCTGGAGCGTAAGAATGGAGAGTTATTAATAGGAACGTCCGGCCATGCCGTTTATTCACTAACATTAGGAGGAACAGAACCTCTTATCAAAGAGGCGCAACTACCGGTTCCCAGTTTTTTCATCACCTATCTATTCGAAGACCAAAACGAAAATCTATGGGTTTCTACAGAAGGAAAGGGGTTATACCGCATTGACACGTCAGGTCAAATATATCACTATTTCATCGGAAAAGAGAATGCCTGGAATATAGTCACTTCCATTTGCCTGGATGAAAAAGGGAATATCTACGCCAGTAACATAAACAAAGGAATATTTGTCTACGACCAGCAGAAAGATACTTTTATCCCTATCTCCTGTCCGATACTTCCTAGCCTGCCTATCAATACAATATATGCTGCCGGGCAAGGAAAAATCTATATCGGAACCATAGGGTACGGCATAAAAGTATATGACATACATACACAAAAGATAAAGGAAAGCGAGTTCAGTTTCAGTACTTTCGATTTCAGCAAAGCCGATGTACATGCCATCACAAAGGATCGGGCAGGCAACTTATGGCTGGGTATCAATGGCAAAGGAGTCATGCTTCTTCCGGCTACAACAAACCAATTCAAGTACATGGGCTACAAATCTGTAACAACCAATAAAATAGGTTCTAACAGTATAAAAGCAGTATGTAAAGACAAGGAAGGGACTTTATGGCTCGGAACAGCAAATGACGGTATATATGGTATAAAAGGAAAGAATAAGCCTTCCCTGCACTTTGAGCACAAAGAAACATCTAATTCCGTGCCGTCCACAATCAACCACATCCACCAGACAGCAGACGGCAGATTGTGGCTGGCCTCACCTTTGGAAGGACTGGCAGAGATGGACCCCAAGACCGGCCTGTGCCGATATTATAAATTACAGGACCATCATCAAAATGAAGTGAAAAACATATCATATCTGACATCAGACAAGAACGGGGAACGATTATGGGTAGCCGTTATGGGCGGAGGCGTGTTTTACATTGATCTAAAAACCGGGAAAGTCAACAGATGCGATACTTTTGAAAGCGGAAAAGAATATCAGGAGAATTACAATGTACTCCACAACCGTTGGGTAGCCTCATTGCTGTACACCAGCAACAATAAATTATATATCGGCACCTACGATGGCTTAGGATGTCTGGATATACCCACAATGAACTTCGCCTCAACCTATGGGAAAAACAGGATATTCAGCGGCAGTATCATACTGACCCTCTTTGAGGATGAACAAGGCGACATCTGGGCAGGTACCACCAAAGGACTCATTCATATAGACGGAAAAAATGGAAGCTCTAAAACTTATACTACACACGATGGATTGCCCAATAATACCATTTGTGCCATTCAAGGCGACAAACAACATGGATTATGGATAAGTACCAATTACGGTATCACAAACATGGACCCGGAAACAGGTACCTTTATCAACTACTATGCAGGCAATGGGTTACAAGGAAATGAATTCAGCAAAAATGCAGCCTGTACAGATAAAGATGGATATCTCATCTTTGGAGGTATCAATGGTATCACCTTTTTCCGACCAGCAGAAATCACTACAGAAGTCAAAAAGCCCGAGGTTAGAATTGCCGACTTCTACATCCATAATAAAGCTGTAAAGAAAGGTACACGTTCCGGTAACCACGAAGTTATAGAAACAGCAGTACAGGAAGCCAGCCGGTTCCGTTTATGTCATAGAGACAACTCGTTCAGCATCGAATTCTCAGCCATGGAATTCTATAATCCGGAACGGATCACCTATCTTTATTCCATGAATGGGGCAACCTGGGTGGCATTAGCACCGGGCGTCAACAGAGTTTCCTTCAGTGATCTGGCACCGGGTACTTATCACTTCAGGATGAAAGCCAAAGACTATACAGCCTACTCGGAAGAGAAAGAAATTATCATCCAGATAGATCCGGCATGGTGGGCATCGGGTTGGGCTAAATTAATATACGTCCTATTGATATTATCAATCATCGGATTTATTGTGATGCAGGTGCATCATCGTTACCGTATGCATCAAAAGATGTTACAACACATCCATGCCGAGCAAATTAACGAAGCAAAGTTACAGTTCTTCATTAATATCTCTCACGAAATACGAACTCCGATGTCGCTTATCATCAGTCCCTTGCAACAACTGATGGCAAAAGATAAGGATGCAGAATGTAGAAAGCTCTACAGTACTATACAACGGAATGCCGAGCGCATCCTGCAATTGGTAAACCAATTAATGGATATCCGAAAAATAGACAAAGGACAAATGTCCCTCATGTTTAAAAAGGCTGAAATAGTTAGTTTCACCCGTGACCTGTTAGAAACCTTCGAACAACAGACAAGGGTAAAGAAACTCGACTTAAAATTCCACACCTCTGCTCCTGAAATAGAAATGTGGATAGATCCTAAGAACTTTGACAAGATCATCCTGAACCTACTGTCGAATGCTTGTAAGTTCACACCTGAAAACGGACAAGTGGAAATCAGCCTCAGCACAGGTGAGGATACCCACCTTCCCCAAAATGCACCCCTGCGCCGATATGTTGAACTTACAGTTGCGGACAGTGGCATCGGCATTGCTTCCACTGAACGGGAACATATATTCGAGCGATTCTACCAGATACGCAACAGTCAGAACAACTCAAATATAGGAACAGGTATCGGGCTTCACCTCACACGCTCTTTAGTGGAGCTGCATTACGGAAATATTCACGTAGAGGACAATGGCGAAGGCAGACCGGGCTCCCGGTTTATCATACGGCTACCGCTGGGAAACGGGCATTTGAAAAAGGAAGAAATAGAAGAAGCAACAACCGCCGACACCCTAATAAACATCCCGGCGGCAGAACCGGCTACCATAGCCCCCCCGCTGCCTTATGATGACGATGAAGAAGCCAGCGGTAAAGTCCGTGCACGCAGTCGTCGCCATGTGCTTGTGGTAGAAGACGATGAAGAGATTCGCCACTACATTTGCCGCGAACTGAGCAATGACTTTTACATGACCGAATGCAGTAACGGAAAAGAAGCATTAGCATCGATATTATCCCATACGCCCGATCTGATAATCAGCGATGTGATGATGCCTGAAATGGATGGCTTGACACTCTGCCGCAAGATACGACAGAATGTGAACATCAACTATCTACCCATCATCCTGCTTACTGCCCGTACCAGCGAGGAGGACAATCTGGAAGGGTTGGATACCGGTGCCGATGCTTATCTGATGAAACCATTCAGCATTGAGTTGCTGAGAAAAACTGTCTTAAACCTCATCCGCCGCCGAGAACAATTGCGTAATGCTTTCAGTGGCCGTCAGAATCAGGAGGAACAAATCTCAATCCCAGAAGTAAAATCTCCCGATGACCGGCTTATGGAACGTGTCATGCGCGTTATCAATGAGAATTTAGGCAATCCGGCATTAACCGTCGAAATGATCAGTACGGAAGTAGGTATCAGCCGTGTACATCTGCATCGCAAGCTCAAAGAACTCACGAATCAGACTACACAACAACTCATTCGTAACTTGCGTCTGAAGCAGGCAGCTACCCTGCTGGCCGACAAGCGGCATAGCATAACAGAAGTAGCCACATTAACCGGTTTTACGCATCCCACGTACTTCGCCACGGCATTCCGCGAAATGTATGGCATATCACCATCAGAGTATATGGAACGCCATATAGGGCAAGATAAAACGAAAGATGGCATCTTTTGATGTGAAAGATGCCAACTTATGCAACAAGAGATGCCAACTTTTGATGTAAAAGATGGCATCTTTTACATAGCTATTTTAAAGTTCTTGTCCGAGGGCTTTCCGTTAGGTTAAGCCTACCGGACATATCGCCTCCGCAATCTACTATGATCTTATGCAATACTATCGCCGGACTGAGAGGGCGAATAGTCAGAGTATGTACCCCGGCCTCCAGAGTGACATCAGGAAAAGTTACTTTTGACTCTATTACCCGTGCCGCCCCCGCAGGATACATTTTTGAATAACAGTTGGCCCAAGTCAGGTCTGAATTGTAATTCACAATTTGTTCCTCACCGTCATCTAAACGAATGGCATAACTATGCCCTCCTTTAATAAAAGGCAAAGTACTATCCAATATCAGGCGTACACGCACACCGGACAAGTCAGACTTTAATCGCATTTGATAGGTCAACGAAGCACCGGATACCGGCTTGGTATATGGCATCAAAGAAAGTCCGGAGAGTGTACGTCCCAAGTCCGGTATAACAGTCCATTGTGTACCGGGTTCTTGCACGGATGTAGCAAAACGTTCCGCTTCCATTACCACTACCCCACTACTCTCTTCGTATTCATAACCACCCATTACCATATTTCCGTTCCGGGAAGCATCCACACGGGTTACTTTCGGCATTATATTTCCTCCTTTCGGTTCATCCCATGAAGTATAGCCTATATGGGTCTGATCCATCATGTGTTTCCATTTGCCACCGGCAATATTATTATTATAATCGGCGCATAGTTCCGCATCTCTCCGGAAGCAATACTCTACGCGATCCGCCCAGGCATTGGCACGTACATCATTTTCAGCAGCCAACTGCCGATTCATGGCGGTAGCACAGTACATTTCATAAAGATTGGCCATAGCTTGCACAGGGAATAATATCAGCTCCTTATAAGCATCGCGCCTATTCTCCGGCAGCAAAGCAAACTGACGGACAGCATGTGCTTCCAATGCCAGAAACTCATCGGCCACAGCTTTAAATTCACCACTTTGCAAATTATAGGTTTTGTGATCTAACATCTCTGCCGTCACACGAGCACAATACTTACAATAAAGATTTAAAATTCGTGCAGCTTCGTCAGCATATTCATTACCAAATTGCTGGCGGCAAAATTCTCTTGTATAATCCATCAGATTACCCGCATTAAAAGCATCAGGATTCCATGCCATTTTCAAGAAGAAATCCGTAGGAAACTCATTCGGTTTCAAATCACCTACATTCAATATCCACATCTTATCCACACCATAAGCATACGTCAGATAAAGCTGTTCCCACATATGCTGGATTTGAGTCATATTCAACCACTGATAAGCACGCGGAGCACCATGCAAATCCACATGATAGTACATGCCATAACCACCGGGATGACGTTTAACACCCGGTTCGGGCAGACGGCGAACATCTCCCCAATTGTCATCACATAACAGAATCATTACATCATCCGGTATCTGCATACCTTGATCGTAATATTCCAGTACCTCACTATAAAGCGCCCATAATTGTGGAGTCTTAGAAGCAGATTTTCCCGTAACCTCGGCTATGATACGACGCTGTTCTTTCACTATATTTTCCAACAGTTTTGTATCCGTATCAGGTCCCATCGGCGCATCACCGTCACCACGCATCGCAATGGTCACCACTTCTTCTTTACCCCGCATGCGCTCTATACCTTCACGGAAAAAGCGGTCGATACCATCTTTGTTTGTCTGATAGTTCCAGGCTCCATACACTTTACGATTGCGAGCATACTCCTGATGGTTACGCGCCATAGGCTCATGGTGGGAAGTACCGATTATGATCCCCATCTCATCAGCCAATGGACTGTTCATGGGATCATCCGCATAGAAAGCCGCACTCCACATAGCAGGCCATAGGAAGTTGGCTTTCAGACGAAGCAACAATTCATACACATGCACGTACATTTTACTATTGAAGCCACCATAACGTTCCGTGGTCCAACCTCCCATGCAAGGCCATTCATCATTAATAAAAATACCGCGATACTTCACTGCCGGTTCTCCATCGGTATATACACCTTTTTTTATATAGAGTTCCTCATGCCGTTCCGCCGGAACATCCGCCCACCAATACCAGGGAGATACCCCTATCTGACGGGATAACTCATAAACTCCATAGATAGTTCCACGCTTATCGCTACCAGCAATTAACAACACTTCACCCGGTATTCCTTCCACCGGATCTTTTACTGTGGTGATTACAAACTTCTCATTCTTGCCTTTCAACTCGCGGGCATCCAGTTTCTTCGATTTCACCAATTGCTTTATGAATGGAGACTCGTCAAAAGAACCAATAAGAATACGTACATTTTGCCCATCCGCACTTCCCTTCTGTTTTGCATCGGCCACTAATGCAGGACGTATATCGGCCACTTTATAAAAATCCTCCTGTAAATTATGTACAGCCGTTAATACTCCTTTATGTTCCTCATCAGCACATAAAATACTGAAACTCCTTTGTTGAGATGTTACAAGCTCCAACGTACCTTCTTCCCGAATGAAAGAGACAAACTTATCCGCCGCTTGCAGTGTCGAAGCCAGAGTGAGACAAAGTTGCAGGCAGACAATCCGTGTTTTTAATGATATTCTCATCATGTAGAAATAAATTAGATTAATAATACTATGAAACAAAGGTACACGGCTTCCAGAAGCCTGCCAAAGATCACTGTTACAGATACTTTCGAGCATATTACGAGTTAAAAGAATAAGGCTGTGTTACATCAATTAAAGTCTATGATACACCCCTAATATAGAATGCAACATCAGTTAATCTTTCTGCAATAGCAACATATTTATTACTATTATTATACTTCCTACTTTTGCTTCGGGAACAAAAAGGTTCTTTATCATTATTTATTAATCTTAAAACTAAAAGAATTATGGAAAGCATGTATGACAACAGTTAATCCTGGCTTTATGACATCAGAGAAAACATAGTTATTAACTATCTTAAACTAATGGTAATGAAAAATGTAAAAAAGAAAATTCAAAGGATTCCTTACTTGTTTCTTTTGATGCTTTTTAGCTGCCTGACAGCTTCGGCACAACAAGGAATAACAGTGAAAGGAACAGTCGTGGACGACAATGGCGAGACTATAATTGGAGCCTCGGTAGTTGTAAAAGGAAATAATTCAATAGGTACGATCTCAGATATAGACGGTAATTTTGTATTGACCGTGCCCAATGAAAAGTCAGTTCTTGTCGTTTCGTTTGTAGGTATGGAGCCTCAGGAAGTGAAGGCTTCTTCAAAAGGGACAATCAAAGTAGTTCTGAAAGATGATACACAGCTACTGGACGAAGTTGTAGTAGTAGGTTACGGACAGCAAAAGAAAGCGTCGGTGGTAGGAGCCATTACACAGACTTCCGGAAAAACACTGGAGCGGTCTGGGGTAAGCAATTTAGGAGCTGCCTTAACGGGTAACCTTCCGGGAGTCATTACTTCCAGTTCTACCGGTATGCCCGGTGCCGAAGACCCGAAGATTATTATCCGCACACAGAGCTCGTGGAATAATAGCGAACCCCTGGTACTGGTAGACGGCATCGAACGTGAAATGAGTTCAGTAGACATTTCCTCGGTAGAGAACATTTCTGTATTGAAAGATGCATCCGCTACTGCTGTTTATGGTGTGAAAGGTGCCAACGGAGTAATCCTTATTACTACCAAACGCGGTAAGGAAGGAAAAGCCAACGTACAGATCAAGGCCAATATGACCGCTAAAGTAGTATCAAAACTCCCTGAAAAGTATGATGCTTATGACACATTCTACTTGATGAATAACTCCATTGAGCGCGAAGCTTGTCTCAATCCTGCCGGATGGGCAAACTACACACCGGCAGCCATCATCGATAAGTATCGTCATCCGGCCAATGCCGAAGAGTGGGACCGCTATCCTAATGTGGATTGGGAGGATGAGCTTTTCAAGAAAGTCGCTATGTCCTATAATACCAGCGTCAACGTATCAGGTGGTACTAAAGTTGTAAATTACTTCGCAGCTGTAGATTTCGTAAACGAAGGTGACTTGTTCAAGAGCTTTGAAAACGGACGTGGTTACAACTCCGGCTTTGGCTATAACCGCATCAACGTACGCAGTAACCTGGACTTCCATTTGACAAAAACGACCAAATTCTCTACCAACCTGTTTGGTTCGAATGCACAACGCCAGCTGCCTTGGGAGATGAGCGACAATGACACCGGTTTCTGGAACTCAGCTTATAAATCCGCTCCCGACGCCATGCGTCCCATCTACTCCAATGGTATGTGGGGATGGTATGCGCCGCGTGATGCCGATGTACCCAACTCAGCCTATTTCCTGGCTGTAGGCGGTAAAGAGAAACGCACCACCACCAAAATGACTACTGACTTCATTTTGGAGCAGGACTTGGCTATGTTGACCAAAGGACTGAGATTCAAGGCGAACTTCTCTATGGACTATACTTTTGCGGAGAACAAGCGTGGCCTCAGTGACCAGTACAACGATGCACAACGCATCTGGGTGGATCCGGATACAGGTAATATCTCTTATAAGTTTGACCCTGATACAGGAACCGGACTCGACAAAGTCACTAATCCTATCTATTGGTTACAACAATCCGGTAGTGCAAACATTGGAGCCACTTATCGCAAACTATACTACTCTATGCAGTTCGACTATGCCCGTACCTTCGGCAAACATGAAGTGACCGGCCTTGGCCTTTTCAGCCGACTAAAAGAGGCACAGGGAAGTGTGTTCCCCATTTATCGGGAAGACTGGGTATTCCGTTTTACCTATAACTACGCCATGCGCTATTTCTTCGAGGCCAATGGTGCTTATAATGGTTCCGAAAAGTTCGGCCCTGATTATCGCTTCGCCTTCTTCCCCTCCCTCTCACTGGGTTGGATGATCAGTGAAGAGAATTTCATGAAAAAACTGAAGTTCGTCGATATGTTAAAGCTTCGCGCTTCCTGGGGACGAGTAGGTGATGATGCCGTGGTTGCCCCGTGGAAGAGATATACAGATGGTCGTTTCTTGTACAAAGATCAGTTGGATTATGGTGGTAACACTGTTATGGGTAGTATCAATCCGGACAACTCACCTTATACCCACTGGAAAATCTCTTCTCTGGGTAACCCGAATGTCTCTTGGGAAACTGTGGAAAAGCGTAATATCGGTTTAGATTATGCTTTCTTTAATGGACTGATAGCAGGTTCAGTAGATATATTTAACGATACCCGTACGGACATCATAGTTGCCGGTGGAGACCGTGCCATCCCTTCCTATTTCGGCACAACAGCTCCCCGGACCAATTTGGGTAAAGTAAACAGTCATGGTTATGAATTAGAATTACGTTTGAATCATGTATTCAACAATGGTCTACGTGCCTGGCTGAACACCAGTATGACTCACGCCATCAATGAAATCAAGTTCAGAGATGACGCTCCTTTGCTACCTGCTTATCAGAAAGGAGCCGGACATGCCATCAACCAAGTATATTCATATATCGACCATGGAAACTTGGTTACCTGGGACGATGTGATAGGTAGTAGTAATTGGACAACCGGAAATGACATGAAGTTACCGGGCGACTACAATATTATAGACTTCAACGGTGACGGTATAGTTGACAACGACGACCGTGCTCCTTATCAGTATGCCAGTACACCGCAGAACACCTATAATGCCTCTCTCGGTTTTGAGTGGAAAGGCTTCAGTTGCTTTGCCCAATTCTATGGCGTAACCAATGTAACCCGTGAAGTCAATTTCCCGACATTCCGTTCTACAGCCCACGTAGCTTATGCAGAAGGTTCATACTGGACACCGGGAGGTAATGCCACCCTACCCACTCCACGCTGGGGAACTACTGTAGACGCAGCTGCTACCGGAACACGTTACTGGTATGATGGTGCTTACCTTCGTCTGAAGAATGTTGAATTATCCTATACATTCAAGAACAATTGGCTGAAGAAAATGGGCATCAATTCCTGCCGTCTCTACTTGAACGGCGATAATCTCTACATGTGGACCGACATGCCGGATGACCGTGAAGCCAACTACGGTACAGGCTCTTCGGACGGTGCCTACCCTACGGTACGCCGCTTCAATTTTGGTATCGATATAACCTTATAATAACGAAGAGATAATTATGAATAAATATATAAATAAACTATTTATGATGTCGGCTATTGCAATGGCTGGCATAATGGGGATGACCTCATGTACAGACTATCTGAATAAAGCTCCGGAAAGTGACTACCAGGATAATGACCCTTACAAGAATTTTATGAACTTTCAGGGTTTCACTGAAGAACTCTATAATTGTATCCCGGTAGTTTCAAACAACAAAGATGCCGGACATACTTGCTTCAACTATGGTGAAGATGAATACTGGGAACCACAGGAAATGCGTATGCAAGCCCGTAGTGTGGACAACGGAGACTTCTGGGCCTGGACTACTGTTTACTATGGTTACCCGAACAATCAAGGCTCGGCAGGTTCAAACAACCGAACTGATAAAGGTCATTTATGGGCCAACTCTTGGTATGCCATCCGTAAAGCCAATATCGGTATCGCCAACCTCAGTAATCTGATAAGCGCCACCGAGGAAGAACGCAATCTCATAGAAGGACAACTTTACTTCTTCCGCGCATGGTACCACTTTATGTTAATGGAATGGTGGGGTGGCATGCCGTATATTGATACAGTGTTGTCTTCGGATGTAACTCCCACGTTAGCCCGTCTTACATGGCAAGAATGTGCGGAAAAATGCGTAGCCGACTTTGAACATGCAGCCAGTCTACTTCCTGTTGATTGGGATGCAACCACCGCCGGTAAAGTGACCTTAGGCAAAAACAATATGCGTATCAACCGTATCATGGCTTTAGCTTATAAGGGCAAGACCTTGCTTTGGGCAGGCAGTCCGTTGATGAACTGGGCTTCCGGAGGTGCAAAGGAATACAATGCAGAGTTGTGCAAACGAGGTGCCGATGCTCTCGGACAAGCCCTTGCCCTCACCGAATCGACCAACCGTTATGAACTGGCTGACTTCTCCGAATATAACGACATCTTCCTGTTGCATAACTCAAGCGGTAAGCTGAACGGAGTAAAAGAGTCCATCTTCATGGAGAATATCAAGGATTATAGTGGACGCTGGCGCTGGAATATGGTTAACGACTTCCGACCTCAATCCATTGAGTATTCCGGTATTAAATGCTATCCTACCGCCAACTACGTAAACTACTATGGCATGCAGAACGGTTACCCTATTAATGACATGACAAAGGCAGATGCCGAATCAGGCTATGATCCCACACATCCCTGGAAAAACCGCGACCCACGCTTCTATAAAACCATCATGTTCGACGGTGTGAAGTGGAAAAGCACCGGTGGTGCAGGTGGAACGGCAGAACTTTTCACCGGAGGTAGAGAGAGTGAAGAAGCAAATGAAAAGAAAGGTTGCTTCACAGCCTATATGAACAGCAAACTCTGTCCGCAATTGATGAATACGGTTGACGGTTATAAAGAAAATAATATCATGATCCTCAGCCTTATGCGCCTGGCAGATGTATATCTAATGTATGCTGAAGCTACGGCTGTAGGCTACAACGGTCCGAAGGGTAAAGCTGCTACCTACTCACTTACAGCCGAAGAGGCATTGAACAAGATCCGCGAACGTGCCGGGGTAGCTCCCGTACTCGACAAGTTTCTGGGTAGTACTGCTGACTTCCTGAGCGAATTACGCCGCGAACGCGCCGTGGAACTGTCCTTCGAAGGTTTCCGTTTTATCGATCTTCGCCGCTGGATGCTTCTCACCCAATATCCTTACACACTGAAGACCAAGATTGAGTTCGACCGTGCCGATCCTAGTGACTATAATTATGACGAACCGGAAGAAAATGCTATCAAGAACTTGCGTGAAGTAGTATTGCTTGAGCGTAAATATACCGACAGACACTATTGGTATCCGCTCCCTAAAAAGGATGTTAGCATGTATGAAGGGTTCTATCAGAATCCCGGATGGTAATCTTGACGTATTAACTAATAATGACGCAAAAAATGAATAGAAAGTTTATATATATTGGCTGTACTGTTTTCGCCATGTCTCTGTTTCATGCAGGAGGTATCCAGGCGCAAGAAGAAAACAAAGATAGCCTGGTGAATGTGGCTTTCGGTACGGTTGCCCAGGAAGACTTGACGCATGCCATTTCTACGGTCAACACGTCCGAACTGACCAAAAAAGTAAATAGTTCCAGTAGCTTAGTTGGACTGGAAAGTCTGATAGGTGGATACACCGGCAACGTATGGGGGCAAGGAGCACTTGTCCTCGTGGATGGAGTGCCCCGCAGTGCAAGTAATGTACGCGCTTCGGAAATAGAGAGTGTTTCGGTAATGAAAGATGCTGCTGCCGTGGTACTTTATGGTAGCCGTGCGGCAAAGGGTGTTATCCTGATCACTACCAAACGCGGTAAAAATGAACCGATGCGCATCGACGTACGGGGCGATGCAGGCATTAATGTTCCCAAATCTTATCCAAAATATTTGGATTCAGACTGCTACATGACCCTTTACAATGAAGCTTGCCGTAATGACGGGTTATCCCCCAAATACAGCGCATCAGATATCTACAACACTGCCATGGGAACCAATCCTTATCGTTATCCGAATATTGATTTCTATAGTTCGGACTATCTGAAAAAGGCATATTATAATGCAGATGTGACAGGTGAAGTATATGGAGGTAATGATCGCACACACTATTACCTGAATTTCGGTATGGATTATAGTAACGACTTGCTGAAATATGGTGAATCAAAGAATGCCTACAATATGCGTTTCAATGTACGCGGTAACGTAGACATGACACTTGCCTCATGGCTAAAGGCTACTACCAATGCGGCAGTTGTCTTTACCAATCAGTATGCAGGCCGCGGAAACTTTTGGGGAACCGCATCCACCTTGCGTCCCAACTGGTTTGCGCCGTTATTACCCATCGACATGATGGATACCAGCGTCGCTCAAATACAGGAATATATTACCAACAGTAATCACCTGATTGACGGCAAATATCTGCTTGGAGGAACTTCTTCCGACATGACCAATCCTTTTGCTGATCTTCTGGCTGCCGGATATGTTAAGGAAAAGGCACGTATGTTTATGTTCGATGTCAGCCTTGCCGCCGATCTGGGTTCATTTTTGAAAGGCTTGACGTTTAAGACTTCTTATAGTGTAGACTATACTTCTTACTATTCGGAAGCTTTCAGCGAGACCTATGCTGTTTATGAACCTACATGGTCTCAGGTGAATGGCAAAGATATGATTATTGCCTTGAAGAAGCACAATGAAGACAAAAAAGATCGCAATGAATATGTCGGCAAGTCCACTTACGATCAGACCATGACGTTCAGTGCACAGTTTGACTATGCCCGCACTTTCGCAAAATACCACAACATAGCAGCCACATTCATAGGTTGGGGTTATCAAACGCAGAATTCTGCTGACGAAAACCATGAAAGCAGTGATTATCACCGTACCAGTAATGTGAACTTAGGCTTACGGGCATCCTACAATTACAATCATAAGTATTATGCCGATTTCAGTGGTGCCGTGATCCATTCGGCCAAATTACCCGAAGGCAAGCGTAACGCTTTCTCTCCGTCAGTCACTTTGGGCTGGAGGATCAGCAAAGAGAAGTTCATGGAGAATGTAAAGTTTATAGATGATCTGAAAATCACAGCTTCTTATGCCAACCTGCATCAGGATCTCGATATCACCGACTATTATCTGTATAAAGGCACTTTCTCCAAAAGAACAAACGAGGGCTTCTATGTACAATGGCATGATGGAACAGCCGGCGGATGGACTCCGGCTTCCAAACGCGGTGATAACCCCAATCTGGGTTTCATCACACGTGAAGAGTTCCGTGCCGGCATTGATGCCACACTGTTCAACCGTCTGCTGAAAATAAATGCGAATTACTTCAGACAAGATACGAAAGGCTTGCTCACCCAAGGTTCATCTTCTATCTATCCTTCCTATTTTGCTTTAAGCAGCAATTCCACTTTCATGCCCTGGATCAATTATAACGAGGACAGACGCAGTGGTTTTGACTTCGCGCTGAGTGCCAACAAGAAATTCGGCGACTTTGACGTAACACTCGGTTTCAATGGTATGGTGTACTCCTCTAAAGCTCTGAAACGTGACGAACTTTACGACGAAGATTACCAGTATCGCAAAGGTCGTGCACTCGATGCTTCCTACGGTTATGTATGCGAAGGTTTCTTCCAAGATCAGACTGACATAGACAATCATGCCCGTCAAACATTTGGTACTGTAAAGCCCGGTGACCTGAAGTACAAAGACATTAACGAGGATGGTGTAATCGACAGCAAGGACCAAATTGAATTAGGAAAGAACGGTTGGTCAGCTCCTCCTTTCTCCTTCGGATTGAACTTAACAGTGAAGTGGAAAAATTTCTCGCTATTTGCCATGGGATCAGGTCAGACCGGTTCTGTAGACTTTAAAAGCAGTTCCTACTACTGGAACCGCGGTACGAGCAAATTCTCAGAAGTGGTATGGGGACGTTGGACCGAAGATACAAAGGATGTGGCCACCTACCCACGTCTGACCACCACCAATGGTGACAATAACTACCGCAATTCCACTTTCTGGATGTATAAGCGTAACTATTTCCGCCTGAACCAAGTGCAGTTGACGTATGACTTCCCTGAAAATACTTTCAAAGGAACGTTTGTTCGTGGTTTAAGTGTTTATTGCGGAGGTAGCAATCTGCTTACCATCTCTAAAGAGCGGAAGCATATGGAGCTGAGTACCGGTTCCCCTCAATGCCGTAACTTCTATGCAGGTTTCAAGGCTGCATTCTGATTTTATTGATTAATAAAGAAGAAGATTATGAAAAAGAAAATTATACCTTTTATAATAGGTGCCCTGATGCTCACCGGTTGTGATGATTTGTTTTCACCAGCCATCGAAAACTTCCAAGGCGTGGAAAACATGTACAACGATGCGGAATACGCACGGGGAATATTGCACAATGTATACAGTCTGATTCCGGGCTATTACGATAACAGCGAGTATGGCACGGATGACGCCGTAACCAATCAGCCAAGTAATGTGTATCTGCAAATGGCCACCGGTGCCTGGACTACAAGTTCATATAATCCACAGAATCAGTGGACCAATTCCTACGGTGCCATTCAATACATCAACCTCTTCCTGGAGCATGTGGGAGGCGTAAAATGGTCGGATGATGAAGAACTGAACAAATTGTTTGCGCAACGCCTCACTGGTGAAGCTTACGGACTCCGTGGGATGTTCTATTTTTATCTGCTTCGTGCCCATGCCGGTTTTGGTGCAAATGGCGAACTGCTCGGTGTACCCATATTTACAGAACCTCAGACAATAGAGTCGGATTTCAATCAACCGCGTGCTTCGTTTCAGGCTTGTGTAGAACAAATCTACAATGATCTTTCCGAAGCAGAGAAAAGACTTCCTTATGAGTATGAAGATGTTTCAGGAAGCGTTCCTGCAGATTTCCAGAGTCTCACACAAGACGTCGGTAAATACAACACCGTTATGGGTGCCAAAGCACGTCAGTTGTATAACGGAATCATAGCCCGTGCCTTCCGTACACGCACAGCCGTACTGGCTGCCAGTCCCTTCTTTGAAGATGCTTCCAACGCTGCCACATGGGCGGATGCCGCTAATGCCGCAGCTGCTGTAATAGACTATAAAGGAGGTCTATCAGGATTAGCATCCGACGGAGTGGAATATTACTCACCTACTATTATAAATACAATTAAGGATGGTGCCAATCCAAATGAAATCTTATGGAGAGGAAACAAAGGAAGTGGTGATAACGACCAGGAATCACAAAATTTCCCACCGAGTTTGTACGGTAATGGTTATATGAATCCGTCGCAGAATCTGGTCGATATATTCCCTATGGCCAATGGATACCCCATCAATGACGCAGCCAGCGGATACGATGCCAACAATCCTTATGCTGGACGCGATCCCCGCTTGGGCAAATACATCTTTTACAATGGAAGTACAATCAGTGAGAAGAGTATAACAATCAACATCAATGAGGGAAATCAAGACGGTGTTAACGTGACCGAAAACCGCTCGACCCGAACAGGCTATTACATGAGAAAACGCTTGCGCATGGATGTGAACTGTAATCCGGCATCCATTTCCAAACAGCCGCATTACACACCCCGTATCCGTTATACTGAAATGTACCTGAATTATGCTGAGGCAGCCAATGAAGCTTGGGGACCGAAAAACGCCAACGGCAGAGATTACTCCGCTTACGATGTAATCAAAGCCATCCGGAAACGTGCCGGCATAGGTGGTACCAATGATGCCTATCTGGAAGCATGCGCTGCCAGCAAAGACAAAATGCGCGAACTGATCCGCAACGAACGTCGATTGGAACTCTGCTTCGAAGGATTCCGTTTTTGGGATCTCCGTCGCTGGAAAGCCGACCTGAACGAACCGGTATATGGCATTAGCTGGAATGGTAACAGCTATCAGAAGATAACCGTAGAAGAACGTTCGTATGAAGATTATATGTACTGTTGCCCTATCCCCAACTCTGAGATACTGAAGTACAGCAACCTCATCCAGAATAAAGGATGGAAATAAACAAAATTGTGAACACTATTAATAAAATAGCATGATATGAAAAAGAAATTAGCATATATCGGACTGACTTCATTACTCTTGTCTTTCACCGCGTGCGAAAGCTCTGACAATGAATTCTCCGACTTCGATTATCAAACTGTATATTTTGCCAATCAATATGGTTTGCGTACCATTGAATTGGGAGAAGACGAATTCCTCGATAACTCTTTGGATAATCAGCACAAAGTATCCATTAAAGCAGCTTGGGGTGGTGGTTATACCAACCGCAAGAATGTAATTATTGATACTCAGGTAGATGAATCGCTTTGCGAAAACCTCTATTTCAAAGGAAGTAACACTCCTGTTACCCCTATGCCCACCTCCTACTATACCCTGGCCGCCAACCAGATCAATATTCCCAAGGGTGAAGTTATAGGTGGTGTGGAGGTACAGTTTACCGATGCATTCTTTGCCGATAAAAAGACTCTTGATAATTATTACGTGATTCCTCTGAAGATGACAGGCGTACAGGGTGCAGACTCCATCCTTCAGGGTAAGGCAGTCGTAGCAAACCCCATGTTGACAAATAGTGGCGACTGGAGTGTACAACCCAAGAATTTTGTACTTTATGCTGTAAAGTATGTCAATCCCTGGCATGGTGAGTACCTGCGTCGTGGAGTGGATCAAGCTGTGATAAACGGCGTTTCTTCGCAATTGGTACGCCATCAGCAATATGTAGAGAAGGATGAGAAAGTAAATATTACAACTGAAAGCCTGAAAGACAATATTCTATCCTTATCAACCAAGGATGCGCAAGGTAATCTTTTCAATTACAACCTCAGCTTGACTTTTACCGAAGATGGTAATTGCACAGTAGGTAGTACTTCCGATGATCTTATCATTTCCGGTACCGGTAAATTTGTGAAGAAGGGCGAAAAGAACAGCCTTGGCGGTAAAGATCGTAATGCTATCTATCTGGACTATACAATTGACTTTAAAACCAAAAACATGCAGTACGCCACCAAAGATACGTTGGTGTTAAGCAGTCGTGCCGTACAAGGTGGCAAGTCATTCGAGATAGAAATAAGATAGTATTATCTGGTATAAACGTTTAAACAAAGAAAACATGAAATACTTTAATCATAAGATAATCGGTATTGCCATGATGTGTGCAACGGTTATGGCATGCACCGATAAGTATGACTGCAACCTTCAGGTAGAAAAGCCTGAAGAAGTGGCCAACAGCGAATACCTGGCCAGCTTTGATTTGCTGAAATCGTACATTACCCGCGATGCCAGTTCTCCGTTCAAGTTTACGGCAAACTTGTCTTCAACAGACTTTTTAAAGAAAGACATTGCTTACAGCACCATACTTAGCAATTTTGATGGCATAGATATTGGCGGTTCTATCACTCCCATCAATTCATTGAAAGAGGATGGTTCCTTCGATTTTGGCGGAATGCAATTAGTAGCTGATGCTGTCAAAGGAACGGACATAACGCTTTATGGTGGTACGCTCTGTTCCAATCAGGGACAACGCACCGCTTATTATAATGAACTGATACAGCCCATCATTATTCCCTTCGTACCCGAGAAAGGTAAAACTGTGATTTGTGACTTCGAGAATGATGAACTAGGCAAAGCTTACGGTATGACCGGAGGAAGTCAGGCTGTGGTAGAAAACGACCCGGATGGGAAGAGTGGTAAAGCACTGCATGTAGGTACCGACGATAACAAGGCTGCCTATTCACATCCTAAGTTCAACGTCAAGTTACCGGAAGGTCGAAAACTGGGTGATTACGTCAATCTGACCATTGATATGCGTATTGTAAACAGTGATGGTATATATGGAGCCGGTATGAGAGTCTTTATCAATGGACAAGAATTTAACGTAGGTACAAATGCTCAAGGACTTGGTTGTAATCCCAACACTTGGAATCGTGGAGCGGTCATCAGCTTAAATAGCGCTACAGCTCCAGGCTTCATATTGCCGGATGAAATGAAAGGACTTACTGAATTTGAGCTTGCCGTTGGTTCCGCTTCTGGAGGAGCACAATATTTTCTCGATAACATCGTGATGAATTATGAGCTTCCCGGAACAGGTGTTACTAAAATTGACTTTGAAAAAGATGAACTTGGAACGTCTTATCCGATGACTAACGGAAACTCTTCCGTTGTAGAAAATGATCCTGAAGGCAGTGGTAAAGTATTACACGTAGGTACAGCTGCTACCCCTTGCAATAGATCTTATCCTAAATTCACAGTAAAATTGCAAAACGGAAGAACGTTAGGTGACTACATAGGTCTTTCTCTCGACATGTACCTGATAGATGGTAAAGGTGGCTGGGGCGACGGCATGCGGGTAGTGATTAATGGACAAGAATTCAACTGCGGCCAAGGACCGTTCAACTTCGGTTGTGAAGCTAACAAATGGGGACGAGACAAGATTTATATTACATTCCTGAAAGAAGGTGAAGCTACGGGAGGAGGAAAGATCGCTATACCTAATTCCATGAAAGATCTGACCGAGATAGAATTGGCCGTAGGTTCAGGCTCGGGTGAGTGGCATGCTTACATCGATAATATCAACCTCCACTGGAAGGCCGATGATACCATCATCGAGAAAACTCCGGAAGAGAAAAAGAATATCTTCACTGAAGAGATGAATAAATGGATCGGTGGTATAGTAAATGCCGGTGGTGAATCTGTAAAAGTATGGAATATTGTAGGCGAACCACTTGACAAAACCATGGATGCCAACACCTTCAACTGGGGTGAATATTTGGGCGAAGTAGAATATGCACGTACAGCCGTAAAACAAGCACGTGACACAGCAAAAATTGATCTCAACCTCTTCGTTAGCAATACTTTCAATCAATCTGATGAGATGGGACAGAAAGCCAATGAATTGATCGCATTGGTAAAATCCTGGGAAGCAGATGATGTAACCCGTATTGACGGATACAACATCCTTCTTCATGCGGTTTATTCCAAAGATGCCACTTCTCAGAAAGCCAATGAAGAGATGATTTCCGAATTGTTCGACAAGCTGGCACAGACCGGTAAACTGATACGTGTATCCGACCTCAGCATGATGGTGGAAGATACAGAGGGTAAATTCATCCAGACCAGTAAACTGACCGCCGATGAACGGAGTGCCGCAGCCAACTACATAGCCTTCATCATGAAAGAATATCGGAAAACTATCGCATCGGACAAGCAATATGGCATATCCATTTCAAGTATGACCGAAACCAGTACCGGTAACAAGATTTGCCCCTGGACTTCGGGATACAATCGAAATGGAATGTATGAAGGAATAGTTGAAGGATTGAAATAACCCGAAGTATAATGAAACTATTTATTAGAAATCTATGCATTTTTCTGATGGGAATGTCATGTTGGGCATGCTCTGATAATAATAATGCGGAGACTGATGATAACGGGAAGGGCGCATATGCGCTCTTCCTAAAAAAGTCAATTACAGTGAGTGCCGGTGAAAACCAGACAGAGGTCGTTATAGAATGGGCAAAAACCTCCTGGGAGATAACCTTCGAACAGGGAGATATTGTAAAAAGTATAACTCCGATGTCAGGTGGAAGCAGTGATGGAGAAAAGCAGTACACAAAAATTCAAGTGGTTTGCAATGCTAACGCTTCAATGAAACAACGTACACAGACTATTCACATTACTGACCTAACCAACAAGCAGACTACTGATTTATTGATAGAACAAGAACCGGCGTTCAAGTCTGTTACACTTAATATTGACCCTACAGTAAAATATCAGCCGATAGCAGGATTCGGTGGAATGTACAATCCTAAAATTTGGTGTGGCGGAAACCTCATTTCTGCCCGACAATTAGACCAAATGTATGGTGAAGGCGGATTGGGCTACTCCATCCTTCGCCTAATGGTTTATCCCAACGAATCTGATTGGAATGCTGATGTAGAAGCGGCTAAAGCGGCACAGGCCAATGGAGCAATAGTTTTTGCATGTCCGTGGGACTGTACAGATGCTCTCTCCGAACAAATCAAGGTGAACGGCAAAGAAGTAAAACATCTCAAAAAAGAGAACTATGGAGCATACGCCGATCATCTTATCCGTTACATCAATTTCATGAAACAGAATGGAGTAGATCTTTATGCCATATCTGTTCAGAATGAACCGGATATGGACTTTACTTATTGGACTCCTCAGGAAGTGGTAGATTTTGTGAAGCAATACGGTGCCAAAATCCGTGAAACCGGAGTCAGACTGATGTCTCCCGAAGCATGTGGTACACCACCCGAATACACGGATCCGATCATCAATGATGCCGGAGCATTTGCACAGACCGATATTATTGCAGGACACCTTTATCAAGGTTTTACAGACCTGGATAATGGATACGTCAAAAATCGTCACGATTACATCTGCGGTCTCTACCCTCGCATCCATGGAAAGACTTGGTGGATGACGGAACATCTCTTTAATGACGGAGAAAAATCAGATGATCCGTCAGCATGGGAATTCCAAAAGTGGCAATACTGCCTCAACCATCTTGGCAAAGAAATCCACATGTGTATGGAGGGCTATTGCAGTGCATACGTATACTGGTATTTAAAGCGCTTCTATGGGTTGATGGGCGATAATGACAAGCGCAGCCCGGTGGGTGAAGGTGAAATTGCTAAGAATGGTTACATCATGGCCCATTACGCACAGTACGCCACAGGTACTACCCGTATTAAAGCTGTCACGAATAATACAGGAATATGTGCCACAGCCTACATCAATGAAACAGGAAATGAAGTAACGGTTGTATTGCTGAATTTCACCGGAGCCACCCAGTGTATAAAAATACCGTTGGCAGGAATGAAGCGTGCAAATGCCGTTGAAACCAATGAAAACAAAAATATGGAAGTTATCAGTACTGAGATGCTGGAATCTGGTGAGGGTGTATATGTACTGTTATCCGGTAACAGCATAGTCTCTGTCCGGTTGACCTTATAATTGCATGAAGTGATATGGAATCACTCAAGTAGTTCATATTCTCCCCAAATAGTAAGTGTTGCCAAAGCAAAACAAAAAATTGCTTTGTGCAACACTTTTTTTTATTTTTGATGTCACGTTCGCTTTACACGTTCGTCTTAGTAATGTAAATGGAACTCAAACAATTTAAAATATCCGTTCTACCCCTCCGCAATAAGCTATTGAATTATGCGCGGAAGTTGACCGAAAGTCCGGACGATGCAGAAGATGCCGTACAAGAAGTCCTGCTCAAGCTATGGAACAAAAGACTTGAACTGGAACAGTACCGCAACATTGAAGCATTCGCCATGACCATGACACATAATCTCTGCATGGATATGTGGCGCACCAGGCATACCGCCAGCGTACCGTTAGAGTATGTACAGGATGCCACTCCCGGTGGAACACCGGAACGGTTGCTTGAGATAAAAGACGAAATCCGTCTGATGCATGAAATTATTAATTCATTGCCTACCTTGCAGCGCACCATCATGCGGATGAAAGACATCGAGGAGTATGAAACGGAAGAGATCGCCGACATCACAGGCTGTAATCCGGAAGCCATCCGAAGTAACCTGTCGAGAGCGCGAAAAAAAGTGAGAGAAATTTACCTGCAAACCGTACAAGAAAAAATAAGGAGGAAACAAGTATGAAGATAGAAGAATTAATAGACCGCTATTTCGAAGGACAGACCTCATGTGAGGAAGAACGCGAATTACGCAGTTTCTTCACGCAAGAAAATGTACCGGAATCGTTACAAGTATATCGTCCCTTGTTTGTCTGCCTGGATCAGGAAGCAAAAGCATTCCGGCAAGAAAGTGCTCCTGTTAAAAAGCCTTCCTTCCGCCGTCGCTTTATTTACACAACGGGAGGAATAGCAGCCGGAATTTTATTAGTGATCGGCATTGCCGGTACGCAACGATACCTTCACCCCACTCCGGAAAATTACGTCATCATCGACGGCAAGCAATACACGGATGCAAACCTGGTGCATGAACAAGCACTTGCTGCTTTCCGAGATATGCGAACTACGGAAGATGAAGTGCTTGATCTGATGTTTGAATAATAAAAAGAACTAATAGATACAATTATGAAAAAGTTCACTCATACCCTGCTATGCTGCCTGCTGCTCTTGTTCAGTACCGGCATGTACGCCCAAAAAGGGCTGCAAATAGCATCCGTATTTCAGAAATACGGCAATGAGAAAGGGGCCACTTACGTGGAACTGTCCAAGATGTTATCCAAGAATTGGGACATCACCCATTACCAAAGCCTGAAACTGACAAAGGCAGAAAAGGCATTACCGGATATCTACCGGTGTCTGGAATCCGACCGGGAACATGCCAGGAAAATAAAAGAAGTGGTGACAGACGGGCATATTCAATCGGGATACTACCAGTTGCCTCCGGTAAAAGATAAAATAAACCGCTTCATACTATTCCGGCTCGGCAAGAAAGGAGAAGCCACACTTATCTATATCGAAGGCGAAATAGACAGTGACGACCTTGTTACACTGATATTCAGCAAAGACTAATTCTGAAATTTATAAATCACAAATAATAAAACTTATGAAACGAATTTTCTTTTTATTCCTTATCATGACTTCCATGACAGTCGTGGCACAAGAAAGCATCCCGCAAGATACAACTCTCTATCTCAACGGACGGAAGATCATCATTAAAGAACATGATGGCAAAATCAAAGTGAAAATGTATGAGGCAAAAGCCGACAATGACACCATCGAAAACACCCAGGTATTTGAAGGTGTGTATCTGGACGGCCGCAGCATTGAACGAACCACAACGGTTTCCGTACCTTTCGTGAAGAAGAAAAAAGGCTATTACCGCTTTGATCCTCACTACCCTGCCATCTATTTCGGCTTTAACAAACTGGCAAGCAATACATTTCAGTACTCTGCCAAAGTACCTCAACTTGGCTCGAAATCCTGGGAATGGGGTATCAATCTGTTTAATACCGGAGTTGCCATAACCCGTAACAATCATTGGGGATTGACCACCACCCTCGGTTTAGCACGTATCGTCTATAAACTGGATGACAATTACGGCTTTGAGAAAGTAGACGGCATCACCGTTTGCCGGCAAGCCGAAGATGTGGATTACCAAAAGAGCTGGCTGCGCTATTGGGCTTTCCGTCTGCCTGTCAGTCTGGAATGGCAAACCAAATTCGGCAGTCGCCGTGCTTTCATTGCCGCTGGTCCGGAAGTGGAATGGCGTGTAGGGGTTAAATCCAGAGCCAAATATGATGATAAGAAACATACTTTGAGTAGCAAGCTGAATACCCATCCGCTTGGCATGAATCTGCTGCTACAGGCCGGTTATGGTTGCTTGGGATTCAATGCCCGTTTCGCTCTCACTTCTCTGTTTGAAAAGAATAAAGGACCCGAACTCTATCCGGCTTCTATAGGCATAGGTTGGTATTGGTAAATACAGAAAACATTGTTATCTTTGTCAGTAACTCTAAAAATAATCATTTTTATTATGACCAAAGAAGAACTTATGAGAAAAGCGATTGAGCTCTCCACGGAGAATGTCGCTAACGGTGGCGGCCCATTTGGTGCCGTCATTGCCAAAGATGGAGAAATCATAGCTACCGGAACGAATCGTGTGACATCCTCATGTGACCCGACAGCGCATGCCGAAGTCAGTGCCATTCGTGCAGCAGCCACGTCACTAGGTACTTTCAACCTCAGTGGTTGCGAAATCTATACCTCTTGTGAGCCCTGCCCCATGTGCCTCGGCGCTATCTATTGGGCTCGACTGGACAAAATGTATTATGGAAACAACAAGACTGACGCCAAAAATATAGGTTTCGACGACTCTTTCATATATGATGAAATCGCTTTAAAACCTGCCGATCGCAAACTACCCTCAGAAGTATTGCTACACAATGAAGCCATCAAAGCTTTCGAAGCATGGGCTGAGAAAGAAGATAAAATAGAGTATTAAGAAATTAGACAAGAAAAGTCCCCGGAGTACTGCTATCTCTCCGGGGACTCGAATTTAATACACAAGGTATTTGCAATGAAAGGTTATTTGCTTATATTGTTATTCTTTTAGAAACGCATACCTAAAGATAATATCACCTGGCTGCGAGTATTAGTCAGCTTAGCAGCAGTAAGTCCTACTTCGCCATCTTGAGAAGAATCGAAAGGATAAAAATCACCTTTCTGTACTGAATATTTGTAAGCTAAATCGGCATAAAATGCAGAGCCTCTGTAACCGATACCCAGTGTGTAATTACTCAATGACTTAAGATTAGCATAATCCGTATCAGTATTAATGGACTCTATAGGCAACGCCTTAATGGCATCCTTCTTGAAAGCAGAACTACTATAATTATATCCGGCACGCAAAGCAAACTGTGGAATTACTTTATACTCAGCACCAATACGGAAAGTATTGACGCCCTTCAAACAGAGTTTAGACTCATTACTTTGCCATTCCATCTTATCGCCATCAGAATAATAGAACTTAGTTGTCGAGTAGTCTTTATACTCATATTCAGCACCTAAAGCCAATTGAGTTCCTACAGTATATCCCAAGCTCAGATTATAAGTCCATGGAGTGTTCATCTGATATTCTTGTTTCAAATCTCCATTATTCAAATAATCAAAGCTATCCACCGTTGTAGATACAACCTTATCTCCCTGATACAGATCGGAAACAAGACGGGCTGAAGTAGACCATGTCAAATTATAGAAAGTCGGGGTATGTATGGCAAGCCCGAGACGTAAAGGTGAATCCTCAAACGGACGAAGAATAGCACCAAGTTTAAAGTCAAAGCCGGCACCACTTACTTTATTGAAACTTTCCAAGATGTATCCGGAACCTGTCGGTTCTTCATTTCCTGTACGGAAATCTTCATCATATAATGTATACTTATTATAGTCCACATCATAAGCTCCTATCGTAAAGCCAAGATAGAAACGATCATTAAAGTTGAAAGAAACATTAAAATCAAATTGATTTACTCCTCCACTTTCCCGAGAACGGAATTCACGTAAATAAGGATAGTCACCGTCTCCTAAAATGCTTGTGTAGAAATTATAATTCTCATATAAAAGATTACCTTCCTCATCCTTTATTTGATTACCATCGGCATCATTATAAGGATAAGGTGTCTTATCAGTAGTTATTGAAGGATTTATCAGGTGTCCCTCCCATCCCAGTGCGGAAAGCCATCCGATATCATTTGCATTAAAAGGATTACTACCCTTCCACATTTCCGGTGTAATCCCATCGGACATAGCTGCCATCTGATAGGTCTGCGAATAACCATTCAAGTCTCCTGCCATAGTCATATTCCGATTGAAAGACTTTACTTTCTGATAATTAAAGGCAAAGTTTACATAACGTAATGACGTAACATTACCAACCTTGGTAGAAAACACAACACCTGCATTATCAAAGTTCCAACGGTTTTTTCCCATATTAAATGTCTGTCCGCCATATTTGCTTTCAACATCTGTAATCGAATAGCCGAAAGATGCTACTATATCGTTACTACGATAGATACCAATACCCGCAGGGTTCGTACCGATAGTGGAAATATCACCACCTAACGCTCCCATTGCGCCTCCCATACCTACGAAACGAGCAGTACCACTTAGATCTTTACTGGATATATTCGTAGCATCGTATACCGTCTGTGCCCCTGCACCCATTGAGACGAACATAGCAAGGGCTGTTAGAGTCATTATCTTTTTCATAATTCATTCATTTTTGTGTGAAACACTTAACTTTTATCTTCTTCTGCTTGAGCCGCCACCGCCACCACTGGAACGTGTGGAACCTCCACCGCCACTGGAATAGCTACTGCCACTGGAACGGGAACTGCTTCCTGATGAATAACTGCTACTGGAAGAAGAACGAGTGGAAGGAGCACTATAAGACCGTGAGCTAGAAGAACGATTATTATCATTAGAGTAGCTGCGTGGAGCTGTTGAACTACCCCGGTTATAGGTACTGCTACTACGTGTTGAAGTACTTCTTACAGTGCCGCTACTTCCCGAAGATGATCTCGTTGAAGTACCACGAACCGTACTACCACTACGTACATTTCCTACATTGCTATTATAAGAAGAGCTGCTACGTGTACTACTTGGACGTGTATAGGTAGAACGTCTTGAGGAAGCTGCATCTGTGCGGGTTGACATTCCCGGACGTTCACCGGAAGAACGGGTTCCCACTACCCGACGGATAGTTCCACTTTCTCCACGTCTTACTTGTCCACTTGTACTTTGTCTGGTCGCACCTGTCACTCTACCAGTTCCGTCAGTACGCCGTGCAGTTGTCGTACGACGTGTTCCGCTGTAGCGCCTGTTCGTATATGTATCACGACTCCCCCAATGGTTGCCTCCCCAGTGTCCACCGCCACCGGGATACCAGCCACCGCCAGGATAATAATGATGGTGATGATGTCCCCATCCCCAACTCCAGCCACCGTAGAAACCGCCCCAGCCATAGGACCAGCCACCGTAACTGTAATAAGGTGAGTATCCACCCCAACCATAATAAGGATAGCCTCCCCATCCGTAGGAGTTATAACGCCAATCCCACCATAAGCGGTTAGAGAAAGTCGGGAAAGCATACGCATACATTCCGTCAGTATAAACGTTCCAGTCCCATGAATTCAGACCGTAAACGATATCCCAATAATACGGGCTACTGATGCTCACCGCATAACGCGGGTTGCGGAAACGTACGATACGCATAGCATATTCATAATCATCTTCCGAACCATCGAAGCCATTTACCCATTCACCATCCGGATCGGGCACTGCTTTTTCCTTAATATATAAGGTATCATCTTCCATTACGAAGTCATTCTCACGAGAATCATAACGACGGTTATATTCGTCTACATCACGTGTATTTCCTTTACGATCCTGTACTACAACAGTAGTATTACCTGGCGACGTATAAACCGTAGTTGGTGCATTCGACTTTACTACAATTTCTTCAGTCGGAGCAGAGCTTGTAACTTTCTTCTCCTGCTTCTTTTCCTTCTTATCCTTAGAAGGAATGTAGTAAAGGTCGTCATCTATGCTCTGCGCCGAAACCATCCAAGGGAGGCACAAGGCAAAAAGCGATAAAAAAACAATCTTTTTCATATGGGTGTGGTTTATAGGTTTTACATTAATCCATTTTATCACGTCACAAAGATAGCGATGGATTTTACCGCATACAGGAGAATTTCCCCAAATGATTATAGGGATTTCCCTATTCTATCATAACAAAAGGGATATTATTTTGGTTTTCAATGCACTAAATTAAATCTCCAGTGCAAGTTTATAACACATGAAACTTATCCGTTTGACGGATATAAAATACCGGAGAAATCAGTGCGTGATATCTGGCTATCTACTGATGAGATAAAGGCTATACGAGATGTAAAAGTCAGCAGGGAGAATCGGATTAGGAAGTATCTCCGGAATTTGTATATGTTTATACATTTTATCTATCTGATCTTTTTTTATTACTTTTGCAGCAAATAAACGAACAATACTAAAAAAACAATGCAAGACATAAGAAAGCAAAACGTATATGACCTTGCCCAAGAAAGATTACGTGTCATTTTTCAGAATTTTGATAATATTTACATCTCATTTTCAGGAGGCAAGGATAGCGGTGTACTATTAAATTTATGCATAGATTATATCCGCAAACATAATTTAAAAAGAAAAATTGGGGTATTTCATATGGATTATGAAATACAGTACAACATGACAATTGATTATGTGGAACGAACTTTTAAAGAGAATCAAGACATCCTGGATATATATCATATTTGCGTACCTTTTCGAGTAACGACATGTACGTCCATGTATGAAGATTATTGGAGGCCATGGGATGAAGACAAAAAAGCAGTCTGGGTACGCCAAAAACCGGAGAGGGCAATGACATTACATGAGTTCCCTTTCTACACTACCGACATGTGGGATTATGATTTTCAAATGGAATTTGCCCAATGGCTACATAAAAATAAAAAGGCTACCCGAACATGCTGTTTAGTTGGCATTCGTACACAGGAAAGCCATAATCGTTGGCGTGCCATTTACAGAAAAACAAAGGAACGATATGCCAACTACCTATGGAGTACCCAAATTACTGAAGGTGTTTATAACCTCTATCCTATTTTTGACTGGAAAACAACTGATATCTGGGTAGCAAATGGTAAATTCAAGTGGGATTATAATCATCTGTACGATCTTTATTATCAAGCAGGAATTAGCCTTGACCGACAACGGGTAGCAAGTCCTTTTATCTGCGAAGCCATAGAGAGCCTGTCACTGTACAGAGTGATTGATCCCGATATGTGGGGACGGATGATTGGCCGGGTTAACGGAGTAAATTTTTCCGGGATTTATGGAAAAACCGGAGCCATGGGAAGAGATGAGATACATTTACCCAAAGGATATACATGGAAATCCTTTACAGAGTTTCTTCTGTCTACTCTACCTGAACATACCCGGAACAGATACCGGAAGAAATTGGAGACAAGTATCAGATTCTGGAAGAATAAGGGCGGTGTACTCAGTGACGAAGTGATACAGAAACTAAGAGAAAGAAATATTCCTATTCAAGTAGGAGAAAGTACAAACTACAAAACGGACAAGAAGCCTGTCAGGATGGATTATTTGGATGATATTGATATTGCAGAGTTCAAGGAAATTCCGACTTACAAAAGAATGTGTATCTGTATCCTACGCAATGATCACGTTTGTAAATATATGGGATTCGCACTGACAAAAGAAGAAACACTCATGAAAAATATGGCATTAAAACAATATGGAAAAATTTTCAAAGATGAATAGAATTTCTTAAATGCCCCATCTTTAAATAAGACAAACTGCATCTCAGCATAACTTTTTCATGCAAGCATGAAAGTTCTACATTCGATTTGCATTATCTTTGCAGCTAATAAACAAATATACAAAGAAACTGGTTCGCTTCGCTAACAGAGGCTTTGCATTTAACAATAAATTATATTCCAATGAAATATTTAGAATTTACTTTCCGCACTTCTCCTTGTACAGAAGTAGTAAACGATGTGCTTTCCGCTATCCTGGGCGATGCAGGTTTTGAGAGTTTTGTTGAACAAGAAGGCGGTATTGCTGCCTATATACAAAAAGATTTGTATGATGAAACAACTGTAAAAGCAGCTATTGACGAGTTCCCCCTACCAGACACCCAAATCGAATATACTTTTACAGAAGCCGAAGATAAAGACTGGAATGAGGAATGGGAAAAGAACTTCTTCCAACCGATTGTGATTGGTGACCGCTGTGTCATCCACAGTACTTTCCACCATGATGTCCCCCAAACAGAATATGATATTGTCATCAATCCGCAAATGGCTTTCGGTACAGGACATCACGAAACCACCAGTCTCATCATCGGTGAACTACTGGACAGTGACCTACAAGGCAAGTCCCTTCTCGATATGGGTTGCGGTACTTCCATCCTTGCCATTCTTGCTCGCATGCGTGGTGCAGAACCTTGTACTGCCATCGATATTGATGAATGGTGCGTTCGTAACTCACTTGAAAACATCGAATTGAACCACGTAGACAATATTTCCGTATTCCAGGGAGACGCCTCTTCACTGGAAGATATAGGTCCGTTTGACGTAGTCATTGCTAACATCAACCGGAACATTCTGCTGAATGACATGAAACAGTATGTACGTTGCATGCGCAAAGGTTCCCAACTCTTTATGAGTGGATTCTATGTGGACGACATTCCTCTGATCCAGGCAGAGGCCGAACGTAACGGATTACACTTTGTACACCATCAAGAGAAAAACCGTTGGGCGGCAGTGAAATTTGAACTTTAAAGCCTACTTGTCCCGGGTAGCATCTACCGGATAACTCCGGCTGATGCTACCTGCTCAATTATGGACAAAAAAATCCCGACAAGACAATAATTGTCTGCCGGGAACCAGTATGAATCTTATCTCACTTAAACAGATAAATGCAATCTAAAATACTTCCTCATGAACCATATATAAATGGAGCTGAGCAATAAAATAGCACATAAAAGATACAAGTATCCCCAATTCTGACAATAGATATATCCGATAATCACTATAGCCTGCACAGCCATATAAACCAACGAAACCACAACATGAGGTATTTTCAACTCATTTGCCATTAACTGATACATATGTTTCCGATGTGGCAAGCCTATGTTTTCATGGAGCATCAGACGATGAATAATAGTCAAAACACTATCAACTCCGTAAACTGCCAAAAGAATCATCCAACTGAAATCCTCCGTTTTCAGAATCAACTTCCCTATCAGGAAAAGCAGTATGAAAGCGATACTCACAGAACCTACATCACCGGCAAAACACTTCGCCTTCCTGCGGAAATTAAAGAAGCAGAATACCACCACTGAACAAAGCACCGTATAAATTAAAGCCGGTTCAGCAAAGGATACCATTTCTTCATTGATATAAGCCAATGCTCCTAAAATAATCAATGAATAACCACCTGTAATACCATTAATGCCATCCATGAAATTATAAGCATTGATGATACCTGTGCAAACGATCAAAGCTATAATGATCCACCACCAGGAAAGCGAAAACAATCCCCATTGATAAAACATCAAGGCCATGGCAGAAAAGTGAAACACCAGCCGTAAACCTTGGGAAGTAGAACGAATATCATCTACAAAGCTAATAAATGTTATTAGGCTCAGTGCCAATATAAACCAAGGATATTCCCAGTCGTTAGTCAGGAAATAAGCCAAAGCTCCGAAATAGAAGATGATTCCACCACCACGCAAAGTAATCCGTGAATGAGAACTACGTTCATTGGGTTTATCTATGATATTAAACTTATCAGCCACCCTAAAATAAAAAAGTTCTGTCAGGAACAACAGAACCAAAATAATTACGTAATACATTATTCATTTTTATTAATCCAATGAAACCATATCTGAACACAGACAAATAAAAAAGCTGCTACACTTACTACAGCCATTACAATCCAAAGGCATATACTCATTCTATCTTGAAATTTTCTAATACATTTGTTGGCTTCCACCCTAATTCCCGCATTGCTTTCTCATTACTAAAGGTTAGTGACTTGGTTATTTTATCAAGCTTCAATGAATTTAATGGAGCTTTCTTACCCAAGCAGTCCCCTATCAAAGCCATGCCTTTTGCCAGCCAATAAGGGATCGATAAAGGCAGCGATTTATTCATCTGTTTACAAATCAGTGTTTCCAAATCCCTGAATGTAGGTTGGTAACTATCACATACATTATAGATACCTCCTTTTCTAACCAGCAAAGGAATCAGGTTCGCAATATCTTGCACCATCAGTACACTTTTCCGAGCTCTACCATCTGCAATACTGAAATACCTTCCTCTACGAATCCCTGTTATCATAGCTCCCAAATTGCCCGGAGGATTAGGCCCAGCTATCAAGGAAGGGCGGATTATCCCTAACACAACATTGTGCTTCCGACACCAATTCTGTAAATACTCCTCCGCCAAGCGTTTACTCATAGCATAAGGAGTGGTTCCATTTAGCGGATACTCTTCCGTGATATTCACTCCATAATCGCAACCGTACACTGCTACTGTGGAAATAAAGATAAAAGCTCTCGGTACTCCAACCTTCTCCAACGCCGCACAAAGGTTTTTCGTACCCTGTAGATTTACATCGAAAAATGCCTGTCGTTCAGCGTCCGTTTTAGGAATGAAATGGGCTTTTCCGGCAGCATGTAATACAATATCATAGCGTTCGTGTAGCTCCGGAACCTCCCTAGCAATGTTTACTGTATAATTATCTTGTTGGGTCAGGCCAACGGTTGTAACATCATACATTCTCTCCAAGAGAGGACGTACATTATTGCCCAAGAACCCAGAGGCTCCTGTGAATAAAAGTTTCATAAAATAGCAGACTATGTTTAAGAAAAGATAGTTTCAATCCAAGATGAAATAGAATATTTAGACTTAATTACAGGGTCCACTTTTTCTAATGGCAAGGCCAAAAACTCAGAAATAGTTCTATCATCATCCCCTAACAAGTAAATATTTGCAGAATTATAGAAATCATATTTTTTAATTTCTGGATTATTTGTAATGTACTTAATTCCCGCTCCTAAAGCTTCAAAAGCACGCATAGATAAACTTTTTTGTGAAGAATATCTAATATCAAGAACAGAGCGACTTACAGAAAATATCTTCAATGATTCTTGATAAGATAAAGGAGAATATTGAAAATCTAAATATTTAGCTTTAAACTTCCGATTAGAAAGGAAATAATTCTTAAAAAACAAAAAACGACTAGGTAAGTAATAATAGAAATAAGGAATGAGGCGTTGAGATGATAAATTCTCTTTTATCGAATTTAATATTCTATACCTATTAGCATAAATACTACCTACAAAAAAGACATCATACTTCTTTTCTCTACTTTTTATTTCATTATAATCATTCAAATAGAATGTTGGTCTAAACACAAGTTTATCTTCCATCATTAGTACATCTTCAGGATCAAAGCTATACACTTTATCAAAATATGGAATAACTTCTTTAACATCTACCGCAGCTAATACATCCCACATATATAAAATAAACTCTGCGTGAGGATAGGCCTTACGTAACAAGTTTATTGATACTGGCATAAATCCCTCTCCTCGTATCACAAATACAAAATCATAATTTTGTGTTCTGTTTCTTAGAATAATATATTTTATATAACAAGAATAAAAAAAAGGACACTTCTTTTTTATTTTTTTCAATAAGATCTTCATTATTGATCTTTGGGATGGACGCTCATCATAAAATGTAACATTAGCCTTTCTGTTTTCCATCTCACGCATTATTCCATTGGAATAGTGCAAACAACTACCTTTAGGGGCTAAGAAAAGGATTTTTTTCCCTGACAAATTAATCATTTCATATATATTTGATAAACATCTCTATGACATTTCATCCAATGTAACATATCCATTATCATAGTAGAGTAATCTGGTACATTATAAGCAATATTAGAAGATGGTTTTATTGATTTATCTATTTGAACAGTTTCCAAAGGAGCTATTACCAATTTTCTTTTAAATATCTCATTAAACAAAACCAATAAATCATACTTAGATATTCGGACTCCATTACTTAATTGAAACAATCCAGTAACGTCATTATCAAGAGAATATTCAATAGCTTTCGCCAATTCTAAGGTTGTTACACCACTCCAGAAGACTTTAGTATAACCATTTACTCGTTCTCTTTGAGACATAAACCAATGAAACAAGCCTTCTCCATATCTTTTCAGCTCGGGTCCTATTATCGAGGTACGAATCGTCAAATCTTTATCACTAAATATCTCTCCTAAAGCTTTACTACGTCCATAAATATCATCAGCATCACGGAAATCGTTATCTGCATACATTCCCTGTCTACCAGAAAAAACGCAATCAGTACTAATATGTATCAACTTAGCCCCAACAACATCCGCTAACCTCTTCAAAAAATGAGGAAAATAAGCATTTATATATATAGCGTTATCAGGGTGAATTTGAGAACCTTTTATTAAAATACCAATACAATTAATAATAACATCAGGTTTTACAGTCTCAATTACAGTTATAACTGCCTCCCTATCTGTTACATCTATAAGCAAGCTATCCTCCGTTAACTTTGTAGCATGAACTACATTTCTTATATCATATTTGTTCGTTTGACTTAAATACCAATAAACGACATGTCCTGCCATTCCTGCGGCACCTAATATTAATATTTTCATAAGTTTCATAAAAGTTTATGCTCTATAAGTTTTTCCCGTACATATTCCACCTTCAACAACATTTTTTTCATTTCTTCTATATTTAGCTGGTAAGTATTATGAGAATGATAATCTGATATTGGGGTTATTTCCTTATTTCCTGTTTCTAATCGATCATAATTCAAATCTCTTGCGTCACACGGAACTCTGTAATAATCTCCCATATCTTCCGCTTTAGATATTTCCTCTCTGGTAACTAAAGTTTCGTATATCTTTTCACCATGTCGAGTCCCTATTATCTTAATTTCAGAATCCGAATGAAACAATTCTTTCAATGCAGTAGCCAAAACATGCAAAGATGTCGCGGGTGCTTTTTGAACAAATAAATCTCCATTCTGTCCATGTTCAAATGCATAAATTACCAAATCTACAGCATCATTCAAAGTCATCATAAAACGAGTCATATCCGGATCCGTAATAGTAATAGATTTCCCCTGCTCAATTTGTTCAATCCACAAAGGGATTACTGAACCTCTACTCGCCATAACATTACCATAGCGAGTACAACAGATTGTTGTATTCGCTTGTAAGCCTAACGAACGCCCGCGTGCTATTGCTACTTTCTCCATCATAGCTTTACTTATCCCCATCGCATTAATAGGATAAGCGGCCTTATCTGTAGAAAGAACTACTATATTCTTAACTCCATGTCCAATTGCTGATTCTATAACATTATTCGTACCTAACACATTTGTTAGTACCGCTTGCATTGGAAAAAATTCACAAGAAGGAACTTGTTTCAACGCTGCAGCAGCAAAAACATAATCCACACCTTCCATTGCATCATCCACAGAAGCTCTGTCACGCACATTTCCTATATAAAATTTCACCTTAGAATTTTGTAATTGATGACGCATATCATCTTGCTTTTTTTCATCACGACTAAAAATTCTTATTTCTTTAATATCAGAATCAAGAAAACGCTTCAACACCATATTACCGAAAGAACCTGTTCCACCAGTAATCAATAAAATTTTATCTCTAAATATTGACATATTTTTTTATATAAATTTATA
>OHKL01000184.1_pt1 | contig 53545 bp, 44 predicted proteins | sample 1568721 | NCBI WGS metagenome assembly OHKL01 (sample SAMEA3879543, study PRJEB24766) | human gut metagenome | biome: human-associated habitat; feature: feces | place: USA | collected 1985/1987 | reverse complement strand
TTATGCAGATATGGTAAGGAGGTAATAGGATCATCCCCACGCGTGTGGGGACAAGGTTTGCGAAAACTACTATGTGGGCGACGGTGTAGGATCATCCCCACGCGTGTGGGGACAAGTAGAGCAATTACAATACTATACAACCAAAGCTAGGATCATCCCCACGCGTGTGGGGACAAGTCTTATGCAAGTCTGAAAAGCTTAACACTGCCAGGATCATCCCCACGCGTGTGGGGACAAGGGAGGTTTTACAGCTGTTGGGTCTGCATCGGAGGGATCATCCCCACGCGTGTGGGGACAAGCTTATCTGTCAAGGCATCTTCGCAAATCTCAAAGGATCATCCCCACGCGTGTGGGGACAAGTATGCACAGTATTCTATTGCTTCGTTAAAAGCAGGATCATCCCCACGCGTGTGGGGACAAGCATGTCCGCATTTTTGAGCCGAGTCCCTGTCAAGGATCATCCCCACGCGTGTGGGGACAAGCACTTGACAGCAAGCGGTTACCGTTGTAAAAAAGGATCATCCCCACGCGTGTGGGGACAAGACATGTTTATGCAGATATGGTAAGGAGGTAATAGGATCATCCCCACGCGTGTGGGGACAAGTGTTGACGCAAGCACAGCAAAACAGATAGACGAGGATCATCCCCACGCGTGTGGGGACAAGCAACTCAGCGTCACCTCCGCTCTATAGTAGGCGGGATCATCCCCACGCGTGTGGGGACAAGGGTCAGTAAATAAAATGTATTTCGGTGAACTCAGGATCATCCCCACGCGTGTGGGGACAAGTTTTATCAGCCATACGACGCAGAGCTTTAGGTGGGATCATCCCCACGCGTGTGGGGACAAGCTCGAGCGAGATGTTAAGCCCAGCGGAGTACGGGGATCATCCCCACGCGTGTGGGGACAAGGATATATCGTCTTGGTTTTTTCGTCTGCGGTCAGGATCATCCCCACGCGTGTGGGGACAAGTTCCTACGCAATGATACGACTTACACAATGTCAGGATCATCCCCACGCGTGTGGGGACAAGGCTTAATCTTACGCCACGCACATGACGTGCGTGGGATCATCCCCACGCGTGTGGGGACAAGGACAAGGGTGATAAAGCGGCAATGGAAGAAAAGGGATCATCCCCTCGCGTGTGGGGACAAGTGTTACTGGTGGTTTTACAGGAAGAATAAATAGGGATCATCCCCACGCGTGTGGGGACAAGTTTTTATATGCGTTCCAAGCGTCAAGTAAGCTGGGATCATCCCCACGCGTGTGGGGACAAGATTATTCCGAAGTTAGCCCCCGTTCTGCATATGGGATCATCCCCACGCGTGTGGGGACAAGCAGTATCCACATATACAACTGAGGGCGATAGTAGGATCATCCCCACGCGTGTGGGGACAAGTTCCGCATTGCAGGAGTGGCAGTCTGCCCAGAAGGATCATCCCCACGCGTGTGGGGACAAGCAGTGTCTTTGTATCGTAAAAAATCAGCGCCAAGGATCATCCCCACGCGTGTGGGGACAAGTCATTCTGAATTTCGGGAAAATCCATTATCACGGGATCATCCCCACGCGTGTGGGGACAAGATACCGTTTTCTCCCGCCACACGAATGTAATTAGGATCATCCCCACGCGTGTGGGGACAAGAGAAAACTATGCATCGGTATGCCCTTTTCCCAAGGATCATCCCCACGCGTGTGGGGACAAGTTCAGATATTTGAGTATGGGCTGCACTACACCAGGATCATCCCCACGCGTGTGGGGACAAGCAATCCCCGACGGTACGTACAAAGCAAAGTGCAGGATCATCCCCACGCGTGTGGGGACAAGTTTTATACAGTATAACCGCTTGCTAGGTATTTGGGATCATCCCCACGCGTGTGGGGACAAGTCCCATGGCAGAGGGGTTAACGGCAGGCGTTTTTAATCATCCCCACGCGTGTGGGGACAAGTCCAAAACTATGAAGGCGTTAGTGCCGCAATAGGGATCATCCCCACGCGTGTGGGGACAAGTCAAGTTCAGGCTTAACTTCCGTGCGCGCTCTAGGATCATCCCCACGCGTGTGGGGACAAGAAATTTTATAATCAAACTCCGTCAACATTACTGGGATCATCCCCACGCGTGTGGGGACAAGATTGCACTGCTTATATATACAGCGGCGAGCGACGGATCATCCCCACGCGTGTGGGGACAAGAAAGTTCAACAATTTTTGTTGTTTTTACCCCGAGGATCATCCCCACGCGTGTGGGGACAAGTAGGTATCCCCTTGTTCTTCTATCCATTCACCGGGATCATCCCCACGCGTGTGGGGACAAGAGTGCTTATCCATCAATAATGTTGCAATATAAAGGATCATCCCCACGCGTGTGGGGACAAGAAGCATTAATAAAATCATTTATGCCGCTAGATAGGATCATCCCCACGCGTGTGGGGACAAGCAGAAACGTAAATTGCGGCGGCACAGAGTTACAGGATCATCCCCACGCGTGTGGGGACAAGTTTTAATAATCACGCAAGCGCAAACAGTATATAGGATCATCCCCACGCGTGTGGGGACAAGCTGGGAACAACTGGCAACATGGGATCAGAGTAAGGATCATCCCCACGCGTGTGGGGACAAGAATTATCAGCAAGCGATATAGTAGCGGCAAAAAGGATCATCCCCACGCGTGTGGGGACAAGTATTTGCTCCCACAAATATTATACAAGGGGGTAGGATCATCCCCACGCGTGTGGGGACAAGTTTCGGCATTATTTCCTGCATTTTGGTGTTTAAGGATCATCCCCACGCGTGTGGGGACAAGTTTAATACCTCGTTTGGCATATACTGCTGAGGGGGATCATCCCCACGCGTGTGGGGACAAGTTACGCTCACTGCACAGGGATAATGCAGTTTGAGGATCATCCCCACGCGTGTGGGGACAAGATACAATGATTATATCGGTAACAACTCAAATCGGGATCATCCCCACGCGTGTGGGGACAAGTAACAAATTATGTCCGCACTGTGTCGGTTATCGGGATCATCCCCACGCGTGTGGGGACAAGCACATCAAGTACAGCGTAAAGGACTTCAATATAGGATCATCCCCACGCGTGTGGGGACAAGTTTTTAACAGTAAAATTATAACAATCGGTTAAAGGATCATCCCCACGCGTGTGGGGACAAGTCTTTCACTTCCCTGCTACCAAATACGAATTTAGGATCATCCCCACGCGTGTGGGGACAAGACCTGTGTTTTACCAATTTGTGTAACGGTCTGAGGATCATCCCCACGCGTGTGGGGACAAGCAAAATCGTTTTGGAAGAAAACTATGCAGAAGAGGATCATCCCCACGCGTGTGGGGACAAGAGCTCCCCGCAACTTTATCAACACATCGCTTTAGGATCATCCCCACGCGTGTGGGGACAAGACTATGCCAAAGATAGTATTTGCCAACCAAACAGGATCATCCCCACGCGTGTGGGGACAAGTTTAACAGAATTAACAGAAAAAGAATTGCAATAGGATCATCCCCACGCGTGTGGGGACAAGTCACGTCTAAACAGCTGGTTATAATGCGAGCCAGGATCATCCCCACGCGTGTGGGGACAAGTTGGTCGCCTTCGTATGCTGATATTGTAACCAAGGATCATCCCCACGCGTGTGGGGACAAGTAGAATTGAAGAAATCGGCAGGATATTGACATAGGATCATCCCCACGCGTGTGGGGACAAGAAGGATTTCGTTGCGGAATGCAAGGATGGCAGAGGATCATCCCCACGCGTGTGGGGACAAGAAAAGAGACCCAAAACTTTGTGCAATCTGCCAAGGATCATCCCCACGCGTGTGGGGACAAGAGAATAAAGAAAATTCTTAAAGGCATAGCAAAGGGATCATCCCCACGCGTGTGGGGACAAGAACGCTCTTGTATCATCGTACCACTGTGACAAAGGATCATCCCCACGCGTGTGGGGACAAGGAAGCTAGAGAGTATCTGAAGGACGGTGTGAAAGGATCATCCCCACGCGTGTGGGGACAAGGATATGGATTAAGAGAGGGCAGCCATTTGCAAAGGATCATCCCCACGCGTGTGGGGACAAGTGCATCCCTACATCTCGCGATTGCACAGTTGTAGGATCATCCCCACGCGTGTGGGGACAAGCAGCGTACTGTCCTATCGTTTCGGGGATAACGGGGATCATCCCCACGCGTGTGGGGACAAGAAAATACCATAGGCATATCAGTCTGTGCTTCGAGGATCATCCCCACGCGTGTGGGGACAAGGCAAACTGCTTTAACATCTGAATAGGATTACTAGGATCATCCCCACGCGTGTGGGGACAAGCAATAATATTACTGCTGCTTTGTCCATACGTTAGGATCATCCCCACGCGTGTGGGGACAAGTCATTCCAGATTTCTCAGTTTACAGCTGAGGAAGGATCATCCCCACGCGTGTGGGGACAAGAGCGGTCGCGGTACTCCCTCAGCCTATTCTTAAGGATCATCCCCACGCGTGTGGGGACAAGCTTATCGTCTTTGTGCAGGGTCATGACTTCGTAGGATCATCCCCACGCGTGTGGGGACAAGTTGGTCGCCTTCGTATGCTGATATTGTAACCAAGGATCATCCCCACGCGTGTGGGGACAAGGGAAATAGTGTTAATATCAGGAAAACTTGAAAAGGATCATCCCCACGCGTGTGGGGACAAGATTTCCAATTCGACCGAGCCGTATATATAGCCGGGATCATCCCCACGCGTGTGGGGACAAGTGTTCTTCGACAACTGGTAATCGCTCAGCAAAAGGATCATCCCCACGCGTGTGGGGACAAGTTGCCCGATAATTTCGTTCACAACCGTACCAAAGGATCATCCCCACGCGTATGGGGACAAGTTAAATACACTCAAACATTGCGCCTGTTGACAAGGATCATCCCCACGCGTATGGGGACAAGCTCAATTTCCAGTTCGCCGAGTTCATCAACCAGGGATCATCCCCACGCGTATGGGGACAAGCCACTTTATCCCGATTTTCCGCTGTGTTTGCAAGGATCATCCCCACGCGTATGGGGACAAGCACAATTTAATATCATCCTCTTTATATTCAGTCAGGATCATCCCCACGCGTATGGGGACAAGTCTATATAGTTTTTTTCTTCAAGCTCCGCCTGAGGATCATCCCCACGCGTATGGGGACAAGGGATACAAAAGTTATTTGCCGATGATAAAATTGGGATCATCCCCACGCGTATGGGGACAAGTTGTTTGCCGCTTTGCTCATTTGTTGAATGAAAGGATCATCCCCACGCGTATGGGGACAAGATGTACATAAATGCCGTTTTTGTTTCTGCGTGAGGATCATCCCCACGCGTATGGGGACAAGAACAATGTTAATATTTTTTGAACACAAACAATAGGATCATCCCCACGCGTATGGGGACAAGTAAAAAATACGGAACTATCCGACAAATAGTAGAGGATCATCCCCACGCGTATGGGGACAAGCTATTAACAAAAGTATCTACAAAATAAACATAAGGATCATCCCCACGCGTATGGGGACAAGATGGCAGTGCTTTCCCCGTGATAAGTATGCGCAGGATCATCCCCACGCGTATGGGGACAAGAACCATAATTAACTTGCATTTCACCGATTGTAAGGATCATCCCCACGCGTATGGGGACAAGACTTGTCAACATTTGGTTATTCCAACCAAAGTAGGATCATCCCCACGCGTATGGGGACAAGAAGGGATCACTACTATTATCACCGTCACCCTCAGGATCATCCCCACGCGTATGGGGACAAGAACACTGTAAAAATCCGCTGAAGTCGGAAACTGGGATCATCCCCACGCGTATGGGGACAAGTTCAAATTATTTTTTACACCTACACAATATAGAGGATCATCCCCACGCGTATGGGGACAAGCTATTATCCCAATCTAACAAAAATCCCCTGTAAGGATCATCCCCACGCGTATGGGGACAAGACCCTGAAAAGGCGCAGTACAGCAAAGAAATGAGGATCATCCCCACGCGTATGGGGACAAGGCACTTGCAAGAACTTCAACATTTCGCTTTGCGGGATCATCCCCACGCGTATGGGGACAAGACGACCTGCGCATAAACTGTAGGCATATTAATAGGATCATCCCCACGCGTATGGGGACAAGCGATTTTTCTATATGCCTGATACGAAACACCTAGGATCATCCCCACGCGTATGGGGACAAGAGAATCACCGTCCTAAAATACGCAATATGATTAGGATCATCCCCACGCGTATGGGGACAAGCCGCACTTCACTTCTGCGCCTATCAAAATCACGGGATCATCCCCACGCGTATGGGGACAAGAACTTCAACTAATTTATATGGTCGTGTTTTCGGGGATCATCCCCACGCGTATGGGGACAAGAAGGAAGTTATAACTACGCACCTTATCCGCATAGGATCATCCCCACGCGTATGGGGACAAGTCTTTTAAAGCCGTGTCCGGTATACCAAGCGTGGGATCATCCCCACGCGTATGGGGACAAGACTAAAGAAATCAAGGAAAATAGCGGTTTTGCAAAATCAACCGCTTAGATTTCCTTTAACTTTTCATAGATCCTTTGTGTAAGCAGACAATCGTCAAGCGCCCTATGAATCCTATCTTTATTATAATGCAAATCAAGATAATCCGCAATAGCTGATAATGAATATGAATTAATATCAAGTAGTTTTCTTGATATTTTAACTGTATCAATAATTTTTGACGGAACAAAATCAATTTTGTTTTCAGCACACGCAGATTTAATAAAATTCAGGTCAAAAACGATATTATGCCCAACCAGAGGTTTTCCGTTGCATCGCATTGCAAACTCACTAAGTGCTTTGCTTTTGTCTGTTCCTTCACTTGCCAGTAATTCCTCCGTTATACCTGTAAGCCTGATAATCGCCTCCGGTATTTTTTTATCTGTTTTGACAAGCACAGAATATGTTTCCGCTACTGATCCGTTTTCAACCGTCACTGCACCGAGTTCTATTATTTCATCATCGGGATTAAGTCCCGTTGTTTCAATATCGATTACCGTATATGTATCCGATACACCGGATGATTTCTGTTTTTTCTCCGATAAACGATTTATGTGATTTGTCATAGCCTTAGGACGAATAACGTTTTCATCGTCACATTTTGTCACACGTCTTTTTATGAGCTTTATGCCGTCATAATCTACCGGCTCCCATTGCGTATTGTGAATACGGAATTCCAGTTTCTGCTCGTTATTTGAGCTGTATGACATTGAAGCATGACCGTTTCCAATGTTTGAGCACACTCTATCCCATACGTTATCACGAACTCTTGCGTTCAGATTTCCGACATACACGCCTGTGTCTATTTCCTGCATCCACCTGGAAAGATCTCCGCGCAGTTTAGGCGGACAACAACTCAGTGTAATTACTACCATCATATCGTCACCTGTATTGTTTACCGTAATCGAGAGGTTCGTTTTTATCATTCCACAGATACATGGCTTTTTCGTCATCCGGATTTTCTTCAGGCATCAGCAGATATTTAATATCGTGTACCATTCGCTCAAGCATATGAGCTTTCACCATTTCGTCACGGACCCTATGCCGTACAAATTTTGATATATCATCATTTACCGATGCAGCCGCTTCAAAAGATATCGGTATCGTGACTTCAGCTTTATAAAGATCGGCTATATCGTATACGAACGAACATTCGTGACCAATATGTACAAACCCCAGTGCAGGCGAACACCCCATAGAACATATAACAGCGTGAGCAAGCCCGTAAAGGCAGGCGTGAGCCGCCGATAGAGCCTGATTGACCGGATCGGACGACTGGAAATCTTCGTGATTGTATACACGACCGTTCCATTCGACATTCCATTTTTCAGACTGCTGTCTGTACACTTTTCTTATACGACTGCCCTCACGGCCTCTCAGCTGTTGCAGAGTAAGCCCCGAAACATCCTCATCGGGAAAACGCATCATATACATCTTTCTGACAACATCAAGATGCTTGCGCTGGTTTGTGACCATTTCCGCTTGTTTTACAATAAGCCTCGAACTGTGCGTCAGCGGTCTGCCGCCGGCATAATATCTGACACCCTGCTCACCAACCCAGCATATGCTTATTCCGCTGTCGCCGATAAGTTCCATAGCCCTGTGTGAAACATCAGTTCCGGGACCTAACATAAGTACAGAGATTGTACCGGATGGTATATGCGTAACGCCGTTCTCATCAATAACGGTGATTGCACTGTCTTTTCTGTTTATTTTACAATGTTCCAGATACAGAAATGTAATTCTGTCGGCAATCTGCGGCAGTTCTACGATATCGGGTTTTATCATTCCTGGTATTTCAGCCATTTGTATTATTTCCCGGACGCATTACGGTCATAAGTCCCATACCGTATGCTTTTCCTCTGCCTATTCCGTTTATGAGCATATTTTTGAACAGTTCTTCATCCGTCACTTCAAGCAGTCCTTCAAACGTCACCGACAGAAGAGTTACTACTCTGTTGTCCTTTTTGAAAAATCTGCACCACTTGTTCTGAACCACATCAAATGAATCTTCACTAAGGCAGAACCCGTTCTTCTCTGCTCTGTCAATCAGCCACTGCTTTTGAAAGTCAACAATGGTGACTGCCCTTTTCTTACCCTGTCCCTGTTTTACATTATCCGTTTTCACCGGATTTGCGGTAAGGCGGAACTGCCATATATCACCCTTTTTTATTCTGCCAAGCAGACCGTCATATTCTCTTGTTTCTCCTGCTCTGCCGGTATCACCAAACTGCGATGCTATAACAGATAAGTCGGGCTTCTGATTGCTGAGAATCATCAGATAAAGCTCTCCTCCAAGGCTGTCGATGCGCCAGAGCTTTCTTGAACGGTCATCCGTAAGTGCCGCTTCTACAGCTCCGTGCAGAACACTGCGTGAATTGACCGCCTTCAATGTATTGCGGTTTGACAGATCCAGATAAACTCTTGATAAGTACATTGTTTCACCTCAATTCAGCCATAGGGTCGTGCTCTGCAGAAACCATATCCGCCGTGCTGTCCGGCTTATCGATTTCCACATAGCAGTCTTTTATTTTTCGCAGCCCGAAACGTCTGAATGTCGGATCAAACGAAACAGGAACATCCTTGATTATTGCAGGACCGTCTTCGCTTTCTGCGATAATTCTGAGCCTTGTGTCGGCGTTTTTTCTCTGCTGTTTGTCAAGCAACGGACTTTCCGATTTAAGCACATCAAGAAGATCTCCGTCACGCAATCCCCATACAAGCGGAGGTGTAGGCGGGCATGAGCGCCTGCCTAAAAATAGCGGAAACGCCGGATGCTTCAGAGCGTCTTCGATTTTTTCTATCAGCCCTGCATCTTCATGTTCGAGTCCTACAAGGAAAGTCGCATCGGAAAGGTAAAAACGGTGCGTGATATACTTTTTTGTCTTTTCACCGTTGGCAGTGTGATAATCCCTTATCTGCCGACCTTCGTTCTCTACTCTGATACCGATCTTAAGCTCATTCAGATCGTCAAGAGGTTCCGTCCTCTCTCTTCCCATAGCCGATGCCACAAGTCCGATTACACCGCTCTTGGTCGGATATCCGAGCGTGCGGCGTGTATCAAATTTCGACTCAACGCCCCATGACTGCAACGGAGCGGCAAGTCTGAGCAGCAGTACAGGCATTATACCACCTCATCTTTTATGTAGCTATACAGCTTTTCGAGCAGCTCGTCAAGATTTACCCTTTCGGCATCGGATATAGCGTCCGCACCTATCACAAAGCTCTTTACAGGCTTTCCGCTGAAGTTGTCATATACCTTGCCTGCATATTCCTGCAATTTCTTCACGGACTCTTCAACATAGCCGTTATTGCTGATAACCGGCTTTTCAAATGCACCTACAAGGTTTACGGGCTGATCTTTTCTGATCGTCACATAAACCATATCGGGATATGTTCTGTTTGCGTATGAGTTCTGCTTACCGGTAGGCATAGAGCAGATAAATGCTTCGGCAAATCCCTTTATAACTTCTGCTACAGAAACACCTATTGATTTCTTAAGCTGTGCAACATTCACAGTCGCATATCTGTAAAGCGTTGAAGAATTGAACTCTGTTGTTCCGAGATGTCCCGCACCCGCACTGTCCTCAGGCGAGCAATCGTCTACTGCCGTAAAGTAGTCATACTCATTCTGAACAGCATGAGTTGAAATGCTGTGAGCAACCTGCGATGCCGCATCTACATTCAGGTCAGCATCGTCTGCTACCATTCTTCCGAATAAAGCAATATCAACAGAAGGCGTTTCTTTAAGCGCCTGCTTATAGAGCTTGGCGTCTTTTTCGCCGTTTATAACAAGTTGTGCAAGATTATTAGCCTGCACAGCACTTATAAAGAACAGTGCTCCTGTTTTATTATCCTTCTTTTCGTTTATTTTCACACCTGCCGAGTTCATCGCCTTTATAGCTTCCTTAACGGCTGTTTCATCGTCAAAACTGCTGTCAAGCTTTTTGATTTCATTTGCAATAAGATCAACAGCGTGCATTGTTCTGTAGCCGAGTTCTTCACTTGTAAAAAGTTCATTGAACATAAGACGCATTGCGTGCTTCCACGACTGGCTTGACACTCTCGCTCTGTTTGCACCGCCGTAAAAAGCTGTTTTAGGTCTGCCGGTATCATCACGGTTTACGCATGAAGGCGGAACTGTCTGTACTACATGGAAATCAACATATAATCTTTCGTTACTCATTTTCTTTACTCTCCTTTTGAATTATCTTTTTCGGTCTTATACTTTTCGGAATAGAAATCTCTTCCCCACGACAGTTTTATATCTGCCGCCTGCTCAGGATAATTGAACCTGTAGAGTTCTTCGGCAAGCTTCGCATAATCAAGCGGTATACTCTTGCCTTTGAGCAGTTGAACTATGCTTTTGAGCTGGTAAGCAAGCTCTTCCTTTGTCGTTGATGTTACAACAAGGTTAAGTCTGTTTACAACACGTTCTTCATCATCATTGCTGTTTGCAATGTGATAAGCCGCTCTTCCCAGAGTATAGCCCTTTTCATACATAAACCTGTCGTTACCCTGCTGATGCAAAGCGTACAACGTCAGAGCCGTATAAACTGCCCATTCTGCATTTGACGCACACTTTGAACCTTTAAGTTCTTCATCGATTCTGTCGAATATCAGCCACCAAAGCGACGGGAGTTCTCCCGGCTTTTTACCGATACCGTGTCGAAGCTCGGCAAGATAGCCCTTGCCTCTTCCTGTGTCTGCAATGCTGTGCAGATACTCGATTTTTGATGCGGTATAACGATAAACCATATCACTCTTACTCATTTGTTATCACCTTCTTTTCTGAAAATTTTATTTATTGTAGCATTAAAAATGTTAAGAGCCTCTACCGTAGTCACAAGGTTTTTATCCTTGCCATCCTTCTCATATCTACCGAAAATCGTATTTGCGCTCATCTGATGAACACAGTCGTTTCCGAATACGATTGCGATTTTCCTTACAGTATCTTCGATTTTACCTGTGTATTCATCAATATCATAACTTGTATCAAGCTGTGACAGCCAATCTCTGAAAGGCTTGTCTATCATACTGTAGAACTGCGTCTTTGCATCTTCTCCGGATAGTTTGTCACCGCTTGCTCCTGCGGATTTCTGCAAATTGATACTGAGTTTATTTACCGCTTTAGCCGCACTTTCACATTTGCCTATCTCGTTTCCTATACGATAGCGCCACGCTTCTCCGACTTTCATCAGCAGATCTGAATGGAACGACAGTTCATCACTGATAGAATCAACAATCTTAAAACACATACTATCGTTGAAATCATGAATTACAGACGCCGTTGTTACATTAAGTAAAAAGCAATTATCCAGATAGCTCCTGTCTATGTACGATTCAATATGAGCTATAACGCCCGGTTTTCTTGCAGTGCTTGAATTTTCATCACCTTCAAGCGCCGCGATACTTCCGAATTCCTGCCAAGCCTTTGTCGAAGGCTTATGAAGCTGAGGTTTATATTTTATGCTGTCGCTTCCTTTTTCTTTATACGACCTCCAGAGCGTCATCTGCTCACCGAAAACTTCAACTTCTTCAAAATAATCTCCGCCTGAAATATAATAACCGTTCACCTTTCCGTTTTCTCTGCAAAGATACACACGTCTTGACATCAATGAAAGCAATGCCGCCTGATTATCGGGAACAGGTATCAGAGTATTGAACTCAGCTTTGTTGTTATCCTTTTCCCACGACGGAGTACTTACATACACGTCATATTCAGAATCGCTTTCTGCGTTGTAATTCAGCATAAGCGTTTCAAACAGGTTGTTTCCTCTGACCGCTATCAGCCCCAATATACTAACCCATGATTTCTTAGGTACTGGTTGTTTTGCCGCTGTATCGTCAAAACAGATTATATGTAACAACCAACGAACCGCTTCCGAATATGAAAGCAGTCTTCCGTCATTGTTCCTGTCAGAGAAAAGCCTGGGCTTATTGGCACTTTCAAAAAGCGAGCCAATCATTTTTGCTATACTTGTAGCCTTACCTTTACCGTTTACCTTGTTAGACTGATAAAACGGATACTCCTCATCAAACAGCCAGAAACGGTCATACCATTTTTCAAAATACTTCTCAAACGGCTTCATCGGAAATTTGCCGCTCCGATAAACCTCGATCCAGTTATCCGTAAGATAATTAATATCGTCCTCGGGATCAACTTCATCACCGTTTTTGTCGTACCTTGAGAATACCGTGTAGATCACCGCAAGCAGAAACCTCAGTACAGCCATATCCTGCGTTTTTGTTTCTCCTGCAAGCTCCGTGTAATCCTGTGCGTGTTCAAAGACCTGCCTTATGCTTATCTCTTTCACCTCGCACCCGTTGTCACGGACGCATATCCACGGTTCGTCGATCAGATTGAACTCTCTGTCCATATCAGCTTTCTTCCTCCTTTATTTCTTCAAAACCTCTTTCGGTGCTGTATTTATACGTTCTGCCGAGCATACTTATCTTGTTATTTCCGTCAAGCAAAAGCAATATCTCACCTTTGAGCCACTTTGCATTCCTCCACGCCTGAGGCATAGAGTTTGCCAGTATCTCAATCGTTTTACCAAAATTATAAGACTTGCTGAAAAATGCCGGCAATCTCAGTCTTTGCTTTGCTATCAGCTTTGCCTGTGCATTATCGGGTACAGAAGTAATATCAAACACTGCGTCCCGTGAAAACAGCGAATACTCCGTATCGGATGTTTTCACAAGCACAAGTGCTTCTATGGTTTCCTGCCCGTCACGCACCGCCGCTTCACCGTCTGAATCATTGTTCAGCTCTCGCCTGTTGATCATATCGCTAAGCGTTGAATCACTGCGATTAATTTTTTGTGACGGTATGCAATATTTCTTGGCTCTTTGCTTTTTCTCTTTTTGTTCATCACTATATTTTCTATACTCTGCGGTCTGTTGTTCATCATTGTCGGGTTCGGAATAAACAGCGCCGACAAGCTCAGGAATACATCCCGGTATAACAAGTTTATCCGGCAGATATTTTTCAGTTTGCTTCAGTATCCAACCGGAGTAAACACTCTTGCTGAAATCTTCCGGGATCAACACGCACAGCTCCGGTTCGGATAATTTATCCGGACGTGTGCGGTTATGTCTGTGCAGTCTGCCTGAACGCTGTAACAACAGATCCATAGGGCAAAGTTCGGTTATCATATAGTCAAAGTCTATATCAAGCGACTGTTCAAGCACCTGTGTACCGACTACTATCAGCTTGTCCCTCTTCTCACAGGTCGACTTCTTACCGACAAGTTCTGTTAGCTCACGCTCAATTACCGCTCTGTCAGTCGATATAAGTCTGCTATGGAAACATATAACACGATAATCAGGCATATTCGCCGCTATTGTGTCGGCAAGTTCCTGGGAATAAGCAACGCTATTCACAATAACAGCCGCACAACCGCCGTCCGACAGTTTATCTTCAAGCAGGTTTACAATATCGTTGCTGTCATTTTCTTCTCTTCTGATTACTGTGATAGGCTTATCGGGGATATCAACAGGTATATCCTTCTGCTTTACCTCCGCACCGTCGCTCCAAGTCAGCACAGGATATGCCATACTGCTGTTGTCAAAACTGTTCTTACTGCCGGTATACCATTTTATCAGTTCCGCTCTCTTATCCGGCGGCAATGTTGCAGAAAGAATTATCACAGGCACATTATACGCCGCCATCCAGCGCAATGAATTTTCCAGATAAACGTACATATATCGGTCATAAGCATGGCACTCATCTATAATAACAGTCTTACCTGCAAGTCCCAGGTGCCTTAGCATAACGTGTTTCTGCTTTAACGATGCCATAAGAAACTGGTCAACTGTAGCAACAACAAATTCGGACAACAGCGCCTGTTTTCTTCCTTCAAACCAGGTATGAACCATTATATTGTCATTATCGTCATCGGAAATGTCGGATGCTCTTCCGTGGAACATCTCACAGTATTCGTCATTCATATCCGTCATACCGTGTGCAAGTCTGAGCGAATGTATATCATCAGTACCACTCGCCCAGGAATGAATACGATCAAATATTCCGTTAGCGGTTGCCTGCGTCGGCAGTCCGAAAAACATTCCGCCATAGCCGAAACGTGATGCAAGTATCTCCGTTGCCGCAAGTGCCGCCTCAGTTTTACCTATTCCCATAGGTGCCTCAAGTATGTATATACCGGGCTTATTGCAAAGGCTTACAACATTCATAAATTCACGCTGTACGCAGTTCGGTTTGAAGCCGAAACGCTCTTCAAAAAAGCTGTCGCTATCAGCGATAAAATCGGCATACCAGCTGTCCGTAAGCGAAAGCTTGTTCCACGCTCTTCTGACACGCTCCTCACACTGCTCATCGGTGAGTTTTTCTTCGATGTCTATGTAAGGAAAATAATCGGTGTTGCTCGCTATCCAGTCACTCATTACGAGCAGTCCGGTAATCAGCATCTGCGCCGCAACATCGGGATTCGGCAGATTTTTGACATCTTCAAATCCGGTTACGCTGAGAGCGTATTCCATCCATTCCGCTCTTATCTGTGTCCATTCGTTTACGTTAACCTTGCCGTGTCCGTAATAGTTAGCCTCAAATGAACATTGCCCCCTATCCGCCGAACAATCGCCGTGATGTGCGCCAACAATGACTGCGGTTGGCGGTGCAACCTCAAATTCTTTTTTCAGAATATACTGTCCCGCTATGTTATGCGGTGACTCTGATATCTGTGTCAGACCTGAAAGGTCGATACCCGCGTCAAACAGTCTGTCATCCAGACCCTGAATATTATCTTTAAGCTTTCGTTGAAACGCCGGAGTTAATTTTCCTATATCATGCACCAGTGCAATGAACTTACAATAGTTGCACACAATTTCTTCTGCGTTCTCCGAACTCTCAATGCCAATCGCAGCACACAAGCGCCTTCTGACATTCTGAGCGATCCATTTATTGAAAAGTCGCTTTATTATCCCGGCCGTATCACTTGCGTGAACATTGAAAGGCAACCATTTTGTGTTGTCTTCAAAGCTGCTTTTTGCAGCTAACAGTTCTGATGTTTTCATTTCATATTCTCCAAATATGTTTCATTAATTGACATTATACTACTATTTTTATGCTAAGTCAATATAATTGAATACATTTTATTATACAGTATGTCTAATTATGTCGAATTAATTGAAAGTAATGATATGTACGGTTTGCCTTGTATGTACAAGCCTTAGTACCGCTTATCTTGCTTGTTGTGCTGAAAGTGTAGTCATATCCGCTCTTTGTTACTGTGACACCGGGAATGTTGAATGCACTTGCCGGCATATTGCTCTTGTTATTGTCCGGCAGTGTAATACTGTACTTCTTCGTTGAAGAATTATATCCATTGTGTGAGTAGGAGCTTTAGCCTTATTAGTCACAGTGAAGCTCGGAACAATTGAATATGCCTTCATCTTGTTTAAGATGTACTCATAGCACTTTTCAGCGGGTCGTCCTTTCAACTGGTCGTAATATGCTGTTTTAGGTGTATTAGGAATTTTTGAATTAACAGCCAGGTCGCTTTTACCATATCCTGTACGCAGTCCCTGTTGATTTTCCCATGATATAATTTGTGTTGCAAATGAGAAATCATCAAGATTTGTGTTAGCAACCGGCGATTTGGTGACGGAGCTGTTAAAACCACAAAGTAAATCAAATTTCAATCTGACACTTACATTATCCGGTAAGTTTTGCATATATTTATCGCTGGTATCTTTACCAACATAGGAACTACCTGTGCTGTATGATACACCGGCTTCGATACAGATTGCCTGCTGTGTTACGCCGTTCTTACTAATGCCTAACTTAGCGTGTGTTGAGGCATAGCGAGTGGCTACACCTACACTACCGTCTGACTTATAGTAGATATAGTCGTAATTGTACTTATCGGCGTAAGGCTTACCGTCAGAGCCGATGTAGTTTCCAAGCATAGCCGCATAAACATTGTCACCGACACCCCAATCTGACGCAAGCGTCTGAATGGGCAGAGCGACTAATGTCATAACTGCCGCAAGGAAAAGTCCGGTCAGCTTTTTGAATTTGTTTTTAAACATAACCTTTGTCCTTTCTTGTTTGATTTTTTGAAAAAATATATATAAAAAAGCAGTCCTACGGGTACGGGCTGCTTTGAATTTTTATGTTCAATTTACTGTCAGAAAAAAGAAAAGAGCCTTGAATTTATACTTTCAAAGCTCTCGAATATTAAATTATAAATCTACCTAAAAATCAGATTTTACCTAAGAAAGAATATGGCATAACCCTCAATGCTGTTACCGTTTTCATCTTTCTTTAAATCAGGTATGGTTTCAATGTATACGTTAAAGTAATCGCCTTTTTTCATTTGGCACCATATGAAGTTAGCTTCTGCAATTTCATTTACATTTCTTTTTATGATACTGGGATTCATATCTTTTGAAATTACTGTAGGAGCACTCCACGAACTTTCGTCCTTGATTATATCTTCGGCAAATACAAGACCGTAGTTGTTGATGGCATCGTCTATAATGACTTGTCGGATAGCTTTAAGGTCGAATGGATAACGATATATATCGCTGACCTTACCCTTTTTTACATCTTCTTTCTTAACGTATTCTCCGTTAGACAATTTGTAGCAGTTTTTGCTGTCAAACACTTCTACTACTGTGTATTCAGAACCCTCGCCGAGTACCCAAGAGGTAGCATTTGTGCAGTTAATGTCGCTATAAAATGGAACATCTTTCCTAACGGTAACGACTGTAAAGTTAACTTTTTTACCCTCTGCAGGGTTAGGCGTTTCCGTTTTCTTTGTAGCCGGTGCTGCCGACTGAGTTACCTTGCTGTCGCTCAGATAGTCGCTGTGTATATAAGCACCGGTATCGAGCTTATAGTAGCCTGTATCGGTCTTGGCTGTCACTGTCACCTTGTCGTTCACGCTGTACAGCTTAACTGTGTCGGCGCCGAGTACGGCTTTCTTACGGCTGTAGCAGTCGGTGTTGACGTACTTAGTACCGCTTTCCTTTGTTTCTGTCCATTCGGGAGCGGGCTTTGTAGTAGCGGCGGTTGTTGTCGTTGCCGGCTTTGGCTTTGCCGTTGTTACCGCTTTTGTGGTGGTAGTGGTAGTTTCAGCTATCTTTGTTTCCTGTGGCTTTGTGGTAGCTGATGTTGTGGCTGTGGTAGCCGCAGTCTGAGCAGTAGTCGCTTCGGCTTTCGGCTCGTCAATCCTATCCATCACCGTTCCCGTCACTGCCGGAGCGGTAGTTGTGGTAACTGCCGTTTCGGGTGCAGAGGACAATGTGCTGTTTGCATTGTCTGCCGTGCAAGCACTGGTCAGTATTACGCTGATGAGGGTTATTGTTGCGAGTATGGTGTGGGTACGTTTCATTTTGGTGTCCTCCTTTGTGGGATTTGGTACTATTTCCTCAAGTATATTGTACCATAAAAACTGACAAAAGTCCAGCACTTACCGAAATACACAAAAACCGCCCCGTGAAAAACACAGGGCGGTAAAATATTCATTTAGTATTATCTATCAGTCAGCCAAAAAACTGCTCATAAGGGTATGACCCTCAGCGATATAATCGCCTGTCTTAGCCGCACTCTCCTCGCAGAAGCAATCAACACCGTCCAGCTTCTTTCTGCTGTCATAGATCATGAACGGCACAGGAGCATTTGTATGTGTTCTCAGTTCAAGTGGTGTGGGATGGTCGGGACAGATAAGGATCTTTATATCCTCGTCCTTGAATTCGTCAAGCAGCTTGCCGAGTATCTTTTCGTCAATAAGGCTTATTGCCTTTACCTTATTGTCAACCTCGTGACGGTGACCGCATTCATCGGGAGCTTCAACATGGATATATACAAAATCCTTGCCGCTCTTCAGTGCGTCAACAGCAGCCTGAGCCTTACCGTCAAAGTTTGTATCTATGTAGCCTGTTGCACCGTCAACCTTGATAACGTCCATTCCTGTGAACTTGCCGATACCTCTGAGCAGATCGACCGCAGAGATCATAGCGGCACTCTTTCCGTACTTTTCGGCAAAAGGAGTAAGCTCCTTGCGAACACCCTCGCCCCAGAACCATATACTGTTTGCAGGACGAAGACCTCTTTCGATTCTCTTTAAGTTTACGGGATGATCCTTCAGCAGATCATAACTCTTCTTCATCATCTCGATAAGCACCTTGCCGTTTTCATTCACACCAAGATGCGTCTTTATCGGCTTGCCTGTTATATCGTGGGGAGGAGTCAGCGTGCCTATATCGGTCGTACCGTGATCCCATATCAGACAATGACGGTAGCTTACACCGCTGTAGAATCTGAATTCATCCGTACCGAGCTTTTCGTCAATGAACTTTATAAGCTCTGCGGCTTCTTCAGTAGATATATCGTCGGCACAGTAGTCGAGTATTGTCTTATCCTCGTAAACCGGCTCGTCCGACAGCGTTACAAGATTCGTTCTGAAAGAAACGTCCGTAGGCTTCATATCAATGCCTATACTGCCTGCCTCTAAAGGACTTCTTCCCGAATAATATATTGCAGGATCATAACCGAGTACGGAAAGATTCGCAACGTCACTGCCGGGCTTCAGATTGTCCTCGACCGTCTTTACAAGACCTACTCTTGATACCTTTGCGAGCTTGTCCATATTAGGCTTGTGTGCAACACTCATAGGTGTTCCGCCTATATCCTCACGGGGAAGATCGGCCATACCGTCGCAAAGTAATACTGCGTATTTCATTTTTTGTTATCCCTTTCTTGCATAAAAATCCGACCGAAAATACGGCTGAAAAAACCGCTTTTTCCTGTCTTATCTATTAAAGTATAGCACAATGTCTGCAATAAATCAATATAAAAATTGCAAAGCGACTTGTTTTTGCTTTATCTTGCCGTATCGGTAAGCAGAATTTTACACGGATATTTTCCGACATAAAATCAAAAATATCATCAAGGACGGTGATATTTTGAATATTTCCAAAAAAGAATACACACAGCTTGCCGACCGTTATTCCACACCGAGCAAGCTATATATAACAGTGCCGAAAGCGTTTGTAATAGGCGGACTTATCTGCTGTACAGGGCAGTTCTTTACCGATTTATATATTATGATAGGAAACGATGCAGATACTGCATCAGCGTACACCTCAATAACTCTTGTGCTGATAAGTGCCTTGCTGACGGGCTTCGGTCAGTATGAGCGGATAGCAAAGCACGCAGGCGCAGGCACTCTCGTTCCTATAACAGGCTTTGCGAATGCCGTTGTTTCCCCTGCCCTTGAATTCAAGACCGAGGGTCTCATTCTCGGTACGGGCGCAAAAATGTTCATCATTGCAGGGCCCGTAATAGTCTACGGCATAACAGCGGCATTTGTCTACGGCATAATTCTGTTCGTTATAAGTCTTTTCGGAGGTTGATATGGCTAAACTGATTTCAGAGGGTACAATAGAACTTGACCGTGGTGTGTCGGTTTATTCCTGCGCCGCAGCAGTCGGAAAAATGGAGAGCGACGGACCTCTCGGCAACTGCTTTGACTATGCCGCAGAGGGAGCAGAGCTTGGACTTACCACTTGGGAAAAAGCCGAAAGCACCTTTCAGCAATATGCCTTTGATATTGCCCTTAGAAAAGGCAAGCTAATAAAAGAGGATATTTCATTCATTTTTGCAGGCGATCTGCTTAACCAATGCACAGGCTCGGCATACGGCCTGCGTGACACCGATATATCGTTCATCGGACTTTACGGTGCCTGCTCGACAATGGCTGAAAGTCTTGCAATGGCTTCACTTTTTGCGGATATGAGGCTCGGAGAATATTTCGCCGCCGTTACCTCGTCACACTTCTGCTCTGCCGAAAGGCAGTTCAGATTTCCCATAAACTACGGCGGCGTTCGTCCCCCTACTGCTCAGTGGACAGCTACCGGTGCAGGCTGTTGCATAACCTCGGCAGCTGAAAAACCGCCTTATGTAAAGAGTGTCACGATAGGCAAGATAACCGATATGGGCATAAAGGACGCAAACAATATGGGTGCGGCTATGGCAGGTGCGGCATACGATACGATAAACCGACACCTGCTCGCCACCGGAACATCTCCTGCCGATTATGATGTGATCTACACCGGAGATCTCGGACAGGTCGGCTCGGAGCTTATGTGCGAGCTTTTCCGCCGTGACGGAACAGAAATCAGCCATAAGCACAAGGACTGCGGTCTTATGCTGTATGACCGTGAAAAGCAGGACGTACACGCAGGCGGCTCAGGATGCGGATGCAGTGCCTCGGTACTGTGCGGACATATCCTGCCGCAGATAGCCGAGGGAAAGCTCCACAGAGTGTTGTTTGCCGCTACCGGTGCGCTTATGTCAACAACTAAAGTACAGCAGGGCGAAAGCATCCCAGGCATATCCCACCTTGTAGAAATTTCAGACGCTTTATAACAGGAGAAAATTTATGCAGTATTTATGGGCATTTTTAGTCGGCGGTGCGCTTTGTGCTATAGGTCAGTTACTTATCGACCTTACGAAGCTCACCCCAGCAAGAATACTTGTTGCCTACGTTGTTTCGGGCGTAATTCTCGGAGCGGTAGGTCTTTATCAGCCGCTTGTCGATTTTGCAGGCGCAGGTGCGTCCGTACCTCTCACAGGTTTTGGCAATCTGCTTGCAAAGGGTATGAGAAAAGCTGTAGAAGATGATGGCTTACTCGGAATCTTCACGGGCGGATTTACCGCCTGCTCGGCAGGAGTTACAGCCGCAATGATTTTCGCTCTTGCGGTATCGCTGATTTTCAACAGAACAGACAGAACAAGACAGGAATAAAAACAACCGCCGACCTCACAGCCGGCGGTTATTTTATATTCAAATTTTCATTGACTTTTATTGATAATTATGCTAAAATAATATTGCCACACAATTTAATAATCGAGCTGATGGGATAGGTATGCATTTTTATATGGTAAAAGTGCTTACTCTTATTTCGTATACCTTTCTTAAGGCTCGATAATTGTGTGGCAACAATCGGAGCTAAGCATTTTTCGGTGCGTAGCTTCGTGTTACGCACTTTTTTATTTGTGCGTAATAATTTAGTTACACAAGGAGAGTCAAAATGAAAACAAATTCAAAAATTGCACTGATTAGTGCAATAACAGCCGCAGTCATGCTGACTTCATGCAGTAACAATATTACAGCACCGACTGCATCTGCGTCACCTGACAGCAAATCAACCACAAGCTCTGCAAACATTTTTGTACCTTATACTGAAAACGATTCAAGTACAGAGGACAGTATAGCACAGGATACAGCTGTAGTTCCACCCGCCAGCGATTTCAAATATCAATACGACGCAGTAACAAAAGGCATAACAATAATAGCATATACTGGAACAGAATCCTCCATAAGAATCCCAAAAGAAATTGACGGTGATCCGGTTGTTGCGTTTAAAGGTGAACAACACTATAAAAGCGATGGATTCAGTGCCGGATATTATGCAACAGAAAATGTGCTTAGCAAATCAGTAAAACACCTTGAATTTGAAGAAGGTTTCACATCAATCACAGGAATAAGCGGCGAAAATGTTGAATCGGTTATTATACCCGAAGGAGTATTTGCAATAGGAAGTTTTGGGTATAATATAAAATCGATTCATTTACCTGACAGTTTAGAAATAATCGAAAAAAATGCATTTAATAACTGTAGAGAATTATCGGATGTTAATTTTCCGATAAATTTATCATACATAGGCGAGAACGCTTTTTTTGGTTGCGACTTAAAAGAAATAACAATACCTCCCAATGTTATAGCAATAGGAGATGGCGCATTTTCAAATTGCAAAAATCTTACAACAGTCAATTTCGATAAGCTCAACACATCACCTGAAATCATTCAGTTGGAATACGGTATATTTATTAATTGTGAAAATTTAAAAAATGTTACTTTGCCGGACAATTTATCTTACATACCAAGAGGTGCTTTTGCAGGATGTACTAATCTTAGAGATTTAAGTATTCCTGATAGTGTTACTGTCATCGGTAATGGTGCTTTTTATAATTGTAATGCTCTAACCGCCACATACCACGAAGTTGAATATAATTATTTAAGTTTTGATGAATTATATACTACCGACCAGCAATAACGATCCATAAAACACAACCGCCGACCTTACAGCCGGCGGTTTGCATTACCCACATATTTTATCAACTCAGTTCAAATACATAAATCCCTGTATCACAACACCTATGATCATAATAAGCGCAAGCACCCCCGCACCTATCTTCATACCTATTCCGAGCCTTTCACGATTTTTCTGCTTCATACTCTTACGCTCCTTGAACAATATGTTTTAATTATACACCGATAAATTTCCGCTGTCAAGCACAATGTACCTGCATAACCGGCAGAATGTCCGGAATAAACTGTATCATTATCTTTCCGGAGTGTGATATTATGTTTATATCGGTACTGCAAACCGCACTGCAGAGCCTTATCTTCTTTGCTCTGCATTTTAAAAGCAACGGTTCATTTCCCCGACAGCTTTCCGCAAAGGAAGAACGTGAATGCCTTGAAAAAGCGGCTCAGGGCGACCTTGCCGCCCGTGACAAGCTGATAAACCACAACCTTCGCCTTGTGGCATATATCGTAAAAAAGCACTACCCCGACAGCAAGGAAGCGGACGATCTTATCTCGATAGGCATAATCGGGCTTATCCGTGCCGCAGAAACCTTTGATTACAGAAAGAACATCAGCTTTTCCACCTATGCTGGAAAATGCATAAATAATCAGATAAGAATGTACTTCCGTAAAACAAAGCATCAGCAGACCGAAGTCTATATGAACGACCCGATGGACTGCGACAAGGACGGAAACGCCGTCACCCTTGCCGATATTTTCAAGGACGGAACGGACGTTGCCGAGGAGGCCGCCCTTAACATTGAGCTTGATAAAATGTACCGATATATAGACGAGGAGCTTGACGAGCGTGAAAAAGAAATACTCACAAAGCGTTACGGTCTGTCTAAAACATCCTACCGCACCGACAGGATAATGACCCAGCGTGAAGTCGCAGACGAGCTCGGCATAAGCAGGAGCTATATTTCAAGAATAGAAAAGAAAGCCCTCGAAAAGCTCCGCTCACGCTTTGAAAAAGGAGATTGATACAGCAATAAAAAATGACAGCCACGATACTCGATCGTGGCTGTCATACTTATTTAATTCCTGTTATTCAGCCGCATTCACCGACTCAAACTCATCAATAATTTCCTGCGAGGGCTTCTTATCAAGAAGCGATACAACTACTATAGCAGCAAGCGCAACTATGAAAGCAGGAAGAAGCTCATAGATATTGAACAATCCGCCGAGCGGTCTTACAAGGAACTTCCATATGAATACCATTGCACCGCCTGCGAATATACCTGCAAATGCGCCCCACTTTGTCGTTCTCTTCCAGAACAGAGCCGTCAGCACAACAGGACCGAATGCCGCACCGAAGCCTGCCCACGCAAACGATACTATCTGGAATACCGAGCTGTTGGGATCCCACGCAATAATGATTCCGACGATTGCTATTACAACGACCGTGATTCTTGCGATAAGCATTGCCGTCTTTTCGCTTGTCTTTATCTTGAATACCTGGTTGAACAGATTTTCGGATACCGCAGATGATGCCGCAAGAAGCTGTGAATCCGCTGTCGACATAGTGGACGCAAGAATACCCGCAATGATAAGACCGCCTACCATAGCCGCAAGAGGACCTGCCTTTGCAAGAAGATTAGCTATTACAACTATTACAGTTTCGGGATCTGCCAGAGGATCTATTACATTGTTCTTTGTCATAGCAAGGCCGACAACGCCGATGAATATCGCAACAGCAAGCGAAATAACCACCCATACCGTAGCAACACGTCTTGAAACCTTGAGCTTCTTGCTGTCGTTTATAGCCATAAATCTCAGCAGAACGTGAGGCATACCGAAATAGCCAAGACCCCACGCAAGTGTGGAGAAGATAGTCAGCGGACCATAATCGCCCGTCTGCTGTTTAAGAACATCAAACGTGTGTGTCAGTGAGAAATATCCGGGCATTGATGTTGCGTGGTTCATTACCTCGATAACACCGCCGACCGATGAAATGCCGAATACCACTACTATAATAAGCGCTACCGACATTATAATGCTCTGTATAAAGTCTGTTGTACTTGCCGCTAAGAATCCGCCGATAGTGGTATATGCGATGATTACTACCGCACTTATTATCATAGCGATATGATAATCAGCACCGAAAAGGCTGTTGAACAGCTTGCCGCAGGCAGAAAATCCCGAGCCTGTATAAGGAATAAAGAATACTATGATTATCAGCGCCGAAATAAGAGTAAGTATCTTCTTGCTGTCCCTGAATCTGTTTGAGAAGAAATCCGGTATAGTTATCGAATTGCATACATGAGAATACTTTCTGATTCTTTTTGATACGATAAGCCAGTTGAGATATGTGCCTATCGCAAGACCTATACCCGTCCAGGCTGCGTCTGCAATACCCGTAGCATATGCAACGCCCGGAAGACCCATAAGCAGCCAGCCGCTCATGTCCGATGCCTCCGCACTCATTGCGGTAACAAACGGTCCCAGCTTTCTTCCTCCTAAATAGAAGTCGCCTACATTATCCGTTTTCTTTGCACATATTACACCGACAACTACCATCATAATAAGATAAACGGCTATTGTTATCAGCATAATTATCTGTTGTAATTCCATTTTTACTTTTCCCTTCGTATTTTTTGCGTTAAAACGCACATTAATTTATATTTTATCACATCTGCAATAATTTTGCAAGTTATTTACGATGAAAATTCATACAATGCCTTTATTTTCACGATACAAGATTTCCTTTGGCTTACCTCACACGCAATTTAAAGCGACATATCTTATTTAAGTCCGTTTTTTAGTACAGCTTATCTGCTATTATATGTGTGTAAGAGAAATAAACCGACAATTTTTGTGCAACAGAAAGGAAAAACAATATGCTTTTTATAATTTACCTGATACTCACACCGATTTTATGCCTTCTCGGGATGCTGATGCTTGAACATCTTGAACGGAAAATAAAAACAGCTCTCGCCAAAAGAGCGAAAGCCGTTTCCAAACATTCCTGTTCCGTTGAAAAAATCACCTTCACCGACAACAAAACACGCAAAGCGGTCTGAATCAGAATATTTCCTCCTCAGCCTTGCTCGGTCTGCCCATCAGCTTTGAAACAGCCTCAAGCGGACTCTGACCGTTATAGCATACCTCGCAAAGCTGTTCGATTATCGGCACCTGCACATTATGCTCACGGGCTATCGCATAAGCTATCTTTGCACACTGATAGCCCTCTACAGTGCCGACCTGCTTTACCGCCTGTGCGGCAGGTATGCCCTGACCTATCAGAAGCCCTGCACGGTGATTTCTCGAATGAGAGGACGTGCAGGTAACGATAAGGTCGCCTACGCCCGACAATCCGTCAAACGTTTCCCTTTTGCCGCCCATAGCCACGCCAAGACGTGTGATTTCGGCAAGTCCTCTTGTCATAAGTGCGGCAATAGTGTTGTCGCCAAGCCCCATACCTTCTACTATTCCACAGCAGAGGGCGATGGGGTTTTTTAATGCTCCGCCAAGTTCACAGCCGACAAGGTCGCTGTTCCTGTATATTCTGAAACGATCGTTCTGCAAGGTTTCCTGCAGATACATCATAGAGTCCTCATCTTCAGAAGAAACAACTATAGTCGTAGGCACGTTTCTGCCTATTTCTTCTGCGTGTGAAGGACCCGTAAGCACTGCTATGCGGTTGTCGGGAAGTTCCTCCTTAAGCACCTGCGACAGACGCTTGTCGGTATTTTCTTCAAATCCCTTGCCGACATTTACAACTATGGTATCCTTTTTCACATAGTTTTTGACCTTCTGTGCAACCTCACGGACAAACTTTGACGGTATGGCGAACACAAGTATATCGCAGTCGCTCACACAGTTTATATCCGTTGTCAGCCTTATTGTTGGCGGTACAATCACTCCGGGCAGGAGTCGCTTATGCTCGCCGTCGTTCATTATTGCGTCTATTTCTTCTTGATATTTTGACCATGCAGTCACATTATGTCCGTACTTGTCCCACATAATAGCAAGAGCCGTACCGAAACCGCAACCTAATATTGTGATCTTAGCCATCTGTAAACCTTCTTTCTGTCAGGCCTTCTGCCCGAGCTTCTTTTCAGTGTGATTTTTAAGTCTTACAAGGTTTCCCCTGTGCATAAACAGTATCAGCACAGCGATAAGCGCCGATAATATCACATTTATCCATACGCAAGGATCTCCTGTTATCAGGCTGTATACAAGTATCGTCACAGGATAACATACCGCCGCTATGCACGAACCAAGCGAAACATATCGTGTCAGCGCAACGACTATGATGAATATTCCGAGCAGTATGCACGCAGGTATCCACTCGACCGTCATAAGCACAGCCACAGAAACCAGTATGCCTTTTCCGCCCTTGAAGCCGAAATATATCGGGAAAACGTGTCCGATTATAGCCGCAACCGCCGCCGCAAAGCCTACATAGGTCATCATATTGTCGGGATCTGCCGTATCTGTTCCCGTCAGCCACAAGAACGAAAACCTTACTATAAGTATCGACAGTGTGCCTTTAAGCACATCTCCGAGCAGTACAAAAAGTGCCGCTATCTTTCCCTGTGTCCTGAGAGTATTTGTAAGACCTGCGTTTCCGCTTCCGAGCGTTCTTATATCTTCTCCCGTTTTAATTTTTGTGACGATGATAGCAGTGTTGATTCCGCACAGCAGATACGGCACTACTATCATTATTGCATAACACAGATATATCATTATCCGTTATTCTCCTCGTTCTCTTGCTATTATTTTTATAGGTGTTCCGTCAAGACCGAAACTTTCTCTTATCTGATTCTCTATATATCTCTGATAGGAGTAATGGAAAAGCTCCTTATCGTTGCAGAAAATTACAAACGTCGGCGGCTTTGCCGATGCCTGCGTCATATAATACAGCTTAAGCCGCTTGCCCTTGTCCGACGGCGGCTGTACTCTTGCGGTAGCATATCCCAGCATATCGTTGAGAGTACCTGTCGAGATACGTCTTATATTCTGCGAATAGGTGTACTTTATCTGCTCAAACAGCTTATCCACCCTCTGCCCTGTAAGCGCCGAAATAAACACAAACGGAGCGTATGACATAAACGAAAAATCGACCTCGAGCTTCTTTGTGAATTCCTGCATCGTCTTTCCGTCTTTTTCAACAGCGTCCCACTTGTTTATAGCAATAACGCTTGCCTTGCCCTGCTCGTGAGCGTATCCTGCAACCTTGCTGTCCTGCTCTGTAAAGCCCTCCGTAGCGTCAATCATAATAACGCATACATCGGCTCTGTCTACAGCCATATACGCACGAAGCACGCTGTACTTTTCTATCTGCTCGTTCACCTTGGACTTGCGGCGGATTCCTGCCGTGTCAATAAGCACATATTCCTGACCGTCACGCTCAATGACCGTATCGACAGCGTCACGGGTAGTACCTGCGATATTCGACACTATCATTCTCTGCTCGCCCGCAATTTTATTTACAAGTGAAGATTTACCCGCATTCGGCTTGCCGATGACCGCAACCTTGATAGCATCCTCTGAATACTCACGCTGAGGATTTTCTTCAGGCATATTTTCAAACACAGCGTCAAGCAGATCTCCCGTACCGTGACCGTGTACGGACGATACCGCAATAGGATCACCCAGCCCGAGATTATAGAATTCATAGAACTCAGGCGGAACTTCTCCTATTCCGTCACACTTGTTTACACACAGCACAACAGGCTTGCCGCTTTTCTGGAGCATAGCCGCTACATCTGCGTCATTCGCCGTAACTCCCGATGTAACATCGGTCACGAATATTATCACATCTGCCTTGTCTATGGCAAGCTGTGCCTGCATTCTCATCTGTGAGAGTATCACGTCCTTGCTGTCAGGCTCGATACCTCCCGTATCAACAAGCATAAACTCCTTGCCGAGCCACTCCGCCTTTGCGTATATTCTGTCACGGGTAACGCCCGGCGTATCGTCAACTATAGACATTCTCTTGCCGACAATACGGTTAAAGAGTGTTGATTTTCCAACGTTGGGACGTCCTACTACCGCTACTATTCCGTTCATTCACTCATTCCTTCCTTTTATCTCTTATATAATCCGACAGTTATACTGCCGACACCTTTTATTTTAAAGTCTGCGCTGTGATAATCAGTGCCGCTTATTAACATCATACAGTCGGCAACATCTTTTCCTTCTCCGCCGCCGTTGCCTGCAAGATACGGCGTGTCACCGAAATTGCTCGCAGTAAATGCGTACACTTTGGAATATCTTGATTCTGTCTTTATTACATAATCAATCTTCGCCGCAGTGTCACACAATGCCGTAAATTTCTGACCGCTGTAATATTCGGTGCTGATTTGCTTTTCCGCAGGAACAGAGCTTACGCTTAAATCGGCAACACTGCTATCCCACGCAAGAATCAGATCACCGACCTTATTTTGCAGATATGTAACCATATTGCCCTTCTGAAAGCGTGTGAAGTTCTCGTCATCGCTCATTCTGAAATTATCAAGAAATAAATTCTCTCTCAGATACAGATATGCAAGGCTGTCATCGAGCGTAAGATTACAGTCGGAGCTACCGAGAATATCCGTCTTGGTGCCGCTTTCGGCAAACTGTGAAAGCTGTATCAGCCTTACAGTAATACTTGCCTTGTACGGTGTGTTCTCAAGTTCAGATACATCAACACCGTTTACCGAACTGCCGTATTTCAGCACAACATTGAAGTAATAATCGCCGTTCAGCAGCTTTTCCGCCGTGTCGGTATCTCTCGACAAAAAGCCCTCATAGCCGCTTCCTACAGCACCGAGTAAGCCTCTTACCGCAACATTGACCTCAATATCATCCGGCTTTGTACCGTCCGTCAGCGAAACAATCGTTTGAACAGCCTCGTTTATTACCTTATCGGCATTCAGGTTATCATAGCATATCTTATTATCTGTATCAACTATCAGCTGAAATTCCGTCCCGTTCTCAAGACGCACGTCAGCCTTGCAGTAACCGCTTGCATATTTATTGAAGTCCGGCACAGGCCCGGGGTTTTTCTTAGCCTGCATAAATTCAATGCTGACTACCTGTCCCCCTCCGAAATTATCTTCAAGATATTTCTCGGCAATGGGCTTTGCCTCCCTTATATCCTCTTTCGCCTTTTCTTTTTCCTCAGCCGACATACAAGCCGTACACATCAGTATCGCAAGAACCGACACGGCAAGCACCGCCAGAAACGAAAATATCCTTTTTTTCAGTTTCATATATCCGCCCCTTCCCCTAAAATAGCATCAAGAAGCTCATATCCGTCCGTTGCAACCGGCATTATCTCAATTCCGAGTGCCCGCTCAACATCGCTTACCGTCTTATCGTCAAGAAAAATATCGCTGTTTGTTTTCAGCATATTCTCTGTTATAAGCAGTCTTTCCCCCAGATTATCTTTATATGGTGTAAGCTGTGCGATTATATCTCCTGCCGTTATAAGTCCGGCAACGGTAATAGTTTCCCCGAAAAAGTCGTTTCTTATAGTATAAACGTCAACCACGGTATTCGGAAAATCCGTTTTCAGCATCTTACCAAGCGTATCAATAAGCGGTGCGGCAAGCACCCCTGTCGCCACCGAAACGTGCCGCTCCTTATCGTCCGTTTCACCGAATTCACGCTTATCCGCAAGTGCGTCTATAAACTCCTTTTGCAGACTCGCACACATTCCCACGCCGTTTTCAAACTGGTCAAAATCACCATAGAACTCATAATCGGGCATTTTTCTCTTAGCCGTAAGATAGAATTCGTCCGACGCATACACTACCCTGTCGTGATACTTTTCAAACATCATATCACCGAAAAACTCCAGCGTGTCTATCGCCTTGCCTGCGGTTTCTTCGTTGAAAAGCTCCAGCTTCGGCAGCTTATCCCTGAATCTTGTTACCCCTACAGGCACGCAGGCCACGCTCTTTACCGCAGGGTAAAGCATACAAAGGTCGGTCAGCGTTTTCTCAAGTTCCTTGCCGTCATTAAGTCCGGGACAAAGCACTATCTGTGTATTTATCTCGATCCCTGCCGCAGCCATTTTATAAAGATAATCAAGGCACTTTCCTGCATTCGGATTTTTGGTAAGCTTTACACGAAGCTCGGGATTAGTCGTATGCACCGAAATATTCATCGGCAGCTTCATCTTTATAATTCTGTCAACATCCTCGTCGCTGAGATTTGTCATAGTAATATAGTTGCCCTGCAAAAAACTCAGACGTGAGTCATCATCCTTGAAGTACAGCGTTTCACGCATACCCTTCGGAAGCTGGTTTATGAAGCAGAACACGCAGTTATTCTTACAGTGCTGCTTGCAGTCCATAAGATAGGTCTCAAAATTAAGTCCGAGGTCGTCATACTCGCCCTTCCTTACATTTACCGTCTTGTCCTCAAGCTCTATCACGAGTTTTTTATCAGAAGCATAAAACTGATAGTCGAGTATGTCGTGTATAGCGTTTCCGTTTATTGAAACAAGGCTTTCGCCTGCCTTTATCCTTGCCTTATCGGCAGGAGAACCTTTATCTACGGAGGTTATCCTTACAGACACGTTATCAGTCCTTTCTTTCCGAATTCTCAATTAAGCATACATATATATTATACACTTTTGTTGTGTAACCGTCAACATAAAATCAAAAAAGATAGTTTTTATCTCCTGTCCTGCAAACTGTCATAACAAAATTTTGCAAAACAAAAAGGCAGTAAGTCATTTCTGACATACTGCCACAATGTTTGCGCTAACAAGAATTACGCCTCTTTACTAGCGATAACTTCCTTGCCCTTGTAATAACCACAATTGCCGCATACTCTGTGAGGGAGCTTTAACTCACCGCACTGAGGGCAACGTGAGAATGCAGGTGCAGATAGCTTCCATACCTGTGAACGTCTCTTGTCACGTCTTGCCTTAGATACTTTTCTCTTTGGAACTGCCATTTTAGCACCCCCCTCTGTTGTTCATTATCTCAAAATTAAGCCGATTTATCATCGTCTAAGCTAACACGAGTGATATTATACTACAAAAATCAAAATTTGTCAACACTTATTTGAGATATTTTTTAATATTTTCTGTGAGGTCAGCTACCTCTGCAGATATAGTGAATGTAACGTGTGTGTTCTCGCCGCTTACAGCCGCTACCTTATCAAACATAGCACCGACCTTTTCCATATCTCTGCCGCAGATCTTGAGAATACCGTCAACAAAGATGTCTGTGCAGTCGTAATCGGATGCCAGCATACCTGCGATAAAGCCGTACATTGCATCGTAGTTATCAATGTTGTAGTCCTCGATATTTACAAGACGTACCTTGTGATAGATGTCTATGTTGAGGGAAGAACCGATCTGGATAGCAACAACGTTGCCGTTGCTTGCCTGCTCAGCTTCGTGGATAGCGTTTATAAGTAACTTAGTCTTACCTGTTCCCTTTTTACCTGCGATAAGTTTAATCATTGTAAAGTCCTCCGTATTTTTACGGCAGAGTCGCCGTTTAATATAATAAAAACCGTCTGTCTGACTGCTTTCGCTTCGGCCGATTACAGCCATACATCACGATTTATTATCCTTAGCCTATCTTGGCTTCGAGTGCCGCCTTAGCGTCCTCATAGCCGGGCTTACCGAGAAGTGCGAACATATTCTTCTTGTAGCTCTCAACACCGGGCTGGTTGAACGGATTTACACCGAGCAGATAGCCTGATACTGCGCAAGCCTTCTCGAAGAAGTAGATGAGATAGCCAAGCTCGCTCTCGTTTACTTCGGGCATTTCAAGCACCATATTGGGTGTGCCGCCCTCGGTATGAGCGATTATAGTACCCTCATAAGCCTTCTGGTTAACAACAGACATATTCTGATTCGACAGGAAGTTCAGTCCGTCGCCGTTTGTTGCGTCATTCTTTAAGAAGAAATCCTTCTGAGCCTTTGCGATATGAACTACCGTTTCAAACAGAATGTTAGAGCCGTCCTGAATGAACTGACCGAGTGAGTGAAGATCTGTCGAGAATGTAGCGGATGCCGGGAACAGACCCTTTCCGTCCTTGCCCTCGCTCTCACCGAACAGCTGCTTGAACCATTCGTTCATCATAGCAAATGAGTTTTCGTAAGCTACCAGCATTTCTACCTTGTAGCCCTTGTTGCGAAGTACGTTACGCAGTGCGGCGTACTTGTAGCAATCGTTCTTTTCAATATCGCATACGGAGAAGTCCTCTCTTGCCTTTGCGGCACCTGCCATAAGAGCATCGATGTCACAGCCTGCACAAGCGATGGGAAGAAGACCTACCGCTGTAAGTACCGAGAAACGTCCGCCGACATCATCGGGGATAACGAATGTTTCATAACCCTCAGCGTCTGCAAGCTCCTTGAGTGTACCCTTTGCCTTGTCCGTAGTTGCGTAAATTCTGCCCTTTGCGCCGTCCTTGCCGTACTTTTCTTCGAGCATTTCTCTGAATACTCTGAATGCAAGTGCAGGCTCGGTTGTCGTACCGGACTTTGATATAATGTTTACAGAGAAGTCCTTGTCCTTAACAAGCTCTATAACCTCATTAAGATATGTAGGGCTTATGCTGTTTCCTGCGAAGAATATCTTGGGCGTATCCTTAGCGAGCGAGTTGTAAAGCGTGCTTCTTAAAAGCTCGATAGCCGCTCTTGCTCCAAGGTAAGAACCGCCTATACCGATAACAATAAGCACCTCGCTGTCAGCCTTTATCTTAGCCGCAGCCTTCTTGATTCTCTCAAACTCTTCCTTGTCATAGTTTACGGGAAGATCTACCCAGCCTAAAAAGTCGTTTCCTAAGCCGTTCTTGTTTTCGATCATCTCGTGAGCGACCTTTACCATAGGCTCCATGCCCTTAAGCTCATCGGCGTTTACAACGCCCTTAAGGTACTTGTCGTTAAGTGTAACTGCCATACTATTCTCTCCTTTTATGCTCTTTCCACACACAAATTATAAAGCTTACGGTACTCATAACTTTTTCTGTCTGCCGATGCCGTTCTTTATATAGTTCTATTATAGCGAAATCGGCTGTGATTTGCAAGATGTTTTGCTAAGAACTGACACTTTCGTCTGATTTCACAAAATAAATTCAATTTTTTTGTGCATTTTTAACCCTCGCTATCATACATAATCGAATTTCATCAAACCGCATACTTTTGAATTAAATTTTTATCATCCTGTTTTCCTGCTGATAGTTAAATCTGTATTATCTTTGTTTATATTGCATATATTTACTGAGAATTTTTTGTTAACAACCTCCAAAATCTCAGCAGACTTATAATATTATTGCTTTTAATGCTTGATTTAATTAAAATGTTTTTGTATAATAAAAATACAGTTAGCTATCTGTATACTTTTGATCAAAGATTCTGATTTTTAAAGGAGGATAACATGAATTCAAAGATTATCACAGTTGTTAAAAGAACAACATCAGCACTAATCATCGCACTTTCATTAGGTGCAATATGTATACCTGCGGTTGCAGTAAAAATTGCCCATAAACCGGATACAGCGTTATGCTCATACTATCGTGCTGTTCCATTCGGTGGAAACAATTACAGTTCGATAAAACAAGGCGAAGTCAACCGTAAGGGTATTTTATATGAAGGATCATCAAATGATATTTCCAATAATTCTGGTGATGAAATAAGATTTGACAATGCAATCAAGATCGAAACACATGCCGCCATGCCAAAAGACATTGTATCCCGTTCCACAGACCTTAAATTTACATTCTATAAAAAAACAGGATTTTTTGAATGGAAGCCATTTGCTCTTAAGGATTCTCAGAATAAATTATATATAACATATACTGTACGTAAAAATGCTTCTATTTCAAAATATAAATCCAGCAGCACCTACAATACGCAGTATCTGTATGCAAATCTGCCGAGCGGAAATTATCAGTTCCATGTAACTACTTCTGAAATACCGCCTATTTATTCCGATTATGTGAATATCTATTTCCAGTCAGACCTTTACAAGAATTAATTTGATTATCGGATTTGCAGGTGTCATAAATCCGGCATCTGCAAATCCGTATTGATTATATCTTTTCATTCAAAAGGAGTTTTTATGTATTTGGATATAGGCTTATTATCTTATATTTTTGCGCTTTTCCCTGCCGTTATTTTTGCCGTCATATCTTTTAAAAGGCGGAAAAGTATACTGTATTTGCTTTCAGGCTCTTTGCTTTTCTGGATTATAGCTTTCACTGCTATCAACAATATTTTCCCTGTAATTATAGGACCGGAGCTTTCTCTTTCAGCTATGTCTGACAACGGACTTTGGCTTAAATTTGTTATGCCTCCTTTCTGGAGCTTCCCCACCGGTTTTAAATTTATCGGTGCAACTTTTAAAGTATACTGGGCAATTATGCCTTTCGGACTTTTGCTCGGATTGTTATCCGCTTTTACATTCAAATCTCTCAGAAAGCCTTGGTTTGCGCTTGTTTTCATAATATCGGCGTTACTTATAACAGACGGTTCTTGCTTTGCTGTCAATCTCATTCTCGGTATGAAAAGCCGTTCTATCGACAGCACAACATCAATAATAACGCTTTTCACCTTTATCATCGGTTACGGAGCAGCTATGCTTGTTATGAAACTCACTCCCGGCATTGCCTCAGCCTTTGACAAAGTAAGAGAAAAGCCGGAAAAGGACACAGGCGAAAGCAAGAAAGCAAGGAGGAAAACCGTTGAAATATAAAACCCTCTATTTCAGCCTGTTAAAAACCTACCTGAAAAGTGACGTCAAACTGAATATTTTTATTTTTCTTATTTCTCTGTGCTCCGTGTTTTCATTCCTGCTTTTTAATGTCGGTTATAAAAGTTCCGAATATGCCTACAGCAGTATGTATGACCGTTCAAAATACGGATTTGAAATTACAGATTACACAACTAATGACATCAGATTCATTACTGATAATTTTCCCGAAATCACTTTTATAACGTGTGGCAAAACAAAAATTTCATATTTGACAAAAGACGGAATGATCTGCAAATTTTATGGCTGTATTCAACGTTTTCCCGCATATTTTGAACAGCTTCATCACAACATAAATCCCGCTTACCCCATAAAATCCGGCAGGGATTTTACAAAGGAAGAACTGGAAAAAGATATGGGGAAAATAATTGTCGATTCCGAAAGCGGATTTTCTGTGGGAGATACACTCACGCTTCCGTCCGACAACGGAAATGTTGAGCTTGAAATCATAGGAACATCTGACAATTTCGTGCTCCCCTTTTCGTTCTTTTCTTCAGACAAAGATATTACAGTTTACAACACATCAAAAGATAGTATGTTTAATTATATTTGTAAAACAGACACATCTGTAAATATAAATGTAGCTTTTAAGCGTGATCTTTCACAAGAGGAAACGGAGAAATTATACAATGCCGTAAACGGAAACCTTGAAATCACCCCACCGTCTACAGCCGATGGCGGTAACTTGTTATATAATATGTTTTCAGGTGCTTTTGTAGCCATAGCCTCGGTTTTCACTGCCATTCAGCTTCTGACTCTTATGCTTCACCTCGCAGAAAACTGTTCCGAACAGCTAAGCGTAATCAAAACAACAGGCTGTAAAGATAAGTATGCCGTAGCACTTCTTATGTGTGTAAACCTGACCTACGTTTTAGCGGCATTTATAGCGAGTATTGTTCTGCTTCCGCTTCTTGTATATTTTACAAAGCAGCTAAGACTTGAATATATTCCCCGGTTGGACGATTATCTTATTTCTTTCATTATATTCTCGGCTATAATGCTGATCTCTACGCTTCCGGGACTAAAGCGTACAGTCAGAAACCCGCTCAGAAAGAGAGGCGGCTGATATGAAAATACTATCTCTTATCCAATCTGTACTGTTGTCAAGAAAACGCAACTGTATTATGATATCGCTCTGCTTTATTTTCACAACGCTGTTGTTTAATCTTATGATTGCAATAAGCAGTGATTACATAAAAGGCGTCAATTATATATCAAAAAACCGCTATGACAGGACGGCAATTGTAACACATACCACTTCATTAAAGCCATTGTCGGCACAGCGCATTTCCGATGAGCTGAAAAGACAAGGCATAAAATGTCGTATGGAAATACTTAACATTAATAACTCTTTAATGTACAGCGAGCAAAGCAGAATAAGCGATGAATATATAAAGCTGCTGACCTATAACTTGCATCCGGATAATTTATCCCTATATACCAGATATGAAAAAGATTCCTTCAATGTCAGCGGTTATACGACCGAGCTCAGCGAATATCTTGATGTAGAGCTTGAAGGAGAAAAGCCCGATATAAATAAGGATTACGGCGGGAAAATTCCCGTAATTGTTCAATCCGTTTCAGACAAAGAAATCGGTGACACCGTGAAAGGCAGAGCCGCACAGGGCAAGTTTGAGCTGCTGGTAGTCGGAAAGTATAAAAGCAATGAAGTATGGGACTTGCTGCTATCTCCCGGCGATCTGCTATATAACAGTTCTTATTTTACCGATTATCGCATACTTGAAAAAAGCGGTTGTTACACCCCTGATAATCGGGACTTTACGGAAAAGCAGTACGAAAATGATGATAATTATTTTCACCAGCATTTTTGCGATGTCATACTGCTCAAAACCGATGATATGTTTTATGCGGAGTTAGAGTCAAGAATTCGTAACACATGGTCTGCGAACGATAAACAGAAAGGCGATATTATATTCGGCAATCCGCTTTTCGGCGTAGATAAAGACACATTCAGCCGTGATTATATCAGCCTCCTGCAGCTCTTCCCTGCCTTTATCGCTATTGCGGTTGTCGGCTCTATAGGTATAGTCGCAAACGGTTTTCTGAATGCCGAAAGCCGCATAAAAGCCGCCGCTGTTTTCCGCTCCTGCGGTGCAAACACAAGTAAGATAGCTATTATAAACACCGTGTGCGAACTGGTTGTAATGCTGTTTTCCACGATAGTTTCATTTATAATTCTGCTTATCATAAAGCTTATATCCGGACTCAACATCATCAACGCCGACAGCATACTGTTCACAGCGTTATATCTTCTGATACTCACCGTCCTGATAAGCATTATCGGAAATATCACACTGCTTAAAAGCAAAATGCTTGATGTAATACGGAGGTACGAAAACCAATGATAAAACTCGAAAATGTGGACAAATATTATAATTATCATATGGATACAGAGGTTCACGCACTGAAAAACGTAAACCTGACTATCAATGACGGCGAAATGGTAGCTATAATGGGCGTTTCAGGCTCGGGAAAATCTACTATGCTCCATATCCTCGGTTGCCTTGACTCGCAGACTAAAGGTAAATATTTTTTGGGCGAATATGAGGTCTGCAAGTATTCCTCCAACACAATAGCGGAGATAAGAAACGAGGAAATAGGCTTTGTCCTGCAGAATTTCGGACTTCTGAGCGATAAATCGGTATATGAAAATATATCGTATCCGCTTATCTTCAACCCTGCCGTAAAATACAAAATGATGAAAAAGCTGATAACCAAGGCGGCGGAAGATATGCTTGTATCCGATCTTCTGAAAAAGCCCGTAAAAGAGCTTTCCGGAGGTCAGAAACAGCGTGTTGCGCTTGCAAGAGCCATTGTCAACCGCCCGAATATAATACTTGCCGATGAACCTACAGCGGCGCTTGACAAAAACACCGCAAACGATATAATGAACGTTCTCATTAACCTTAACAAAAACGGCAAGACCGTAGTAATTGTCACCCATGACCGCTCTGTTGCCGAAAAGTGCAACAGGATAATAGAGTTGTCCGATGGCGAGATAATCTCAGACAAAGAAAATATACCCGCCTGATTTCCATATTCATAACTCCTCATCCCCGTGCAAACCGCACGGGGATGTTTCTCATTCTACATCGAGAAAAACCGCCTTATAATTATCAGCAGACTGCTGAAAAAGTTAAGCTCTCCGACCTCTCCCGTAGTCACAATATCGCTGTAGAAGATTTCCTCTCCGTCAAGGCTCGCCCTGACCTCACCAACCTTTTCGCCGTACTGAACAGGCGCAGACAAGCTATCGACCACCGTATGAGTGTATTCTATCCTTTTTGAGCTTCCTTTAGGGATCACGATAGTATTTAGCCTTTTGACCCTTATGTCAGCCTGCTTTTCAAGCCCTTCGGTTACAGTTACAGGTGTCAGCACATCAGAGTCTACCGCCGTCCTGTACAGTTCAAAGCCCGAAAAGCCGTAATTCAGCAGGTCGGTACACGCAGTAAAACGCTGTTCGCTTTCCTTACAGCCAAGTGCCACAGCACACAGCTTCATATTTCCTCGTTTCGCCCACACTGCAAGACAACACCCTGCTTTGTCCGTAGTGCCGGTCTTTCCGCCGATGATGCCGTCATAGCGTTGCATCAGCTTGTTCGTGTTAAGAAGCTGTGTCTGCCGTTCCCCCTCACGCACATAATCAAGTCTGGTGGCAAAAAATTCGTTGTAGCAGTCATACTCCGACACAGCCGCACTGAGAAGCGCCGTGTCATAAGCGGAGGTGTAATGCGTGTCGCTGTCAAATCCTACGCAGTTATCATAATGAGTATCGCTCATTCCAAGCTCCTGTGCCCTTTTGTTCATTCGCTCCACGAACATTTCTTCCGTTCCCGCTATATATTCGCATACCGCCACACAAGCATCGTTTGCGGAGGCGATAACGACCGAGCGTATCATATCGTATGCCGACATTTCCTCCCCGACATTAAGCCATATCACCGAGCCGTCCATAGCGTTCGCTCTTGCGGTAGCCGTTATCACAGTATCCATACCGAATGTACCCTTTTCCATTTCCTCTGCCCATATCAGCAGGCACATCAGCTTGGTTACCGATGCCATAGGCAGCCTTTCGTGCGAGTTATGCTCGTACAGTACCTGCCCTGTTGAAACCTCGGTAACGATTGCCGCCTTCGTTATGCTGTCTGCCTCGATCACATCACCTTCCGAAAATGCGGTCAAGGACGCACCCTGCATCACCACTGCCAGAGTAAATGCCGTCACACCTGCCGTGATTCTTTTTATAAGTACCATATAATAACCTCCGTTTTGCAAAATTTCCTTTAAGATAATTATATGCTTATATTCTGCCATATCTGCATAATTTTAGCCTAACTGCTTAAAATAAGGATACAAAAACGAAAGGCAAGGTAACAATATGAATTACAAGATCTGTCTGCCGATGAAGCTGTTTATGCTGTTCTGCTTCGGCGGCTGTGCTTATACGATAACAGAGCTTCTGTTCAGAGGAAACAGCCACTGGACAATGTTTATTTTAGGAGGGATCTGCTTTCTGCTGGTCGGCGGCATTAACGAAAAATTCGACCTCTCGCTCCCCGTCCAGATGGCTGTATCATCGCTTATAATCACCGCCCTCGAATTCTTATGCGGCTGTATAGTCAACCTCTGGCTCGATTGGAAGGTATGGAACTACGAACAGCTGCCTTTCAACCTTCTCGGTCAGATATGCCTGCTTTTCACGGTGCTGTGGTTTTTCCTCTCCGCCGTCGGAATTTTTACCGATGATATTCTCCGCTGGAAAATGTTCTGCGAGGAAAAACCCGTCTACCGCCTTACCCGAAAACGCTCCGAGTAAGCCCTTAACCGCATACGCAACAAATCCGAATCAATATACTGCAATTTCCACAATCATTGTAAAAGGACAACATACCCTCACTCAGCACAACGTCCTTGCCTTATGAACGCTCTGTTGGTTTCGCAGTACTTTTGCCAAGCACTATCACCCTTGCCTCCCCTCGAAAAAGGGGAGGTGGCACGGCTGATATAATTTTTTGGCTTGCTGTACAGTATTCAGATAGTCCTACCTTTACAATTCTGAAACTATTCCGAGCCGTGACGGTGGGGATTGTTAATGCCTCAGAAGCTTTTATGTTAGCACTCCTATCAATTTCAATTCCCTTCAACCCGCACCAACCCTCCCAAAACCGCACTATCCCTCGCCACGCACCACATCTTGCCTCCCTTGTCAAAGGTGAGGTGCTGTCGCCCGAAAAAATTCGGGCGACTACCGGAGGGATTGCCTCCCGTTGCACTGAATACTGCCATTCCCCAATCATCTCAAAAGTACAACCATCCCTTGCTCCGCACCACATTCTTTCATCCCTTGTCAAAGGTGGGGTACTGTCCGACAAATAGCACTATCAGTAGCTTGTAATTATATATAAATGCTTAAAGATATATCAAAATGCTTATCTACAACAAATTAGTATACATTGCATGTTACATAACAACTTTACTCATTCAATTACATTCTAACTATCACGTTACACTGCCACACCATATTTTAGCATTTTCTTAATTAGCCATCTGTTTTTATAATCATTATTATATATCGTCATTTAAACATATTCGCTTTTATAAATCTCGCTAATATATTTTAGAACACCCAAAATTGCCCTTATCAAAAATGTTGCTATTTTTGCACTTTTGTTGTATAATGATAAATAGACCGATTTAAAGATTAAGGAGGAATATTATGGCAAAAAATGCTCCGAAAACCACTGCAAACACCGAAAATAACGTTTACAATCAGCATAAAACTACAACCTGTCGCATCACTGATGAAGATGAAAAAAATGAAAATATCGAACCCGAAAAGCTGCTCTATGTACAGCAGGCTCAGGAATTTTACCACGAGCCTATCGAAAATGAAAACTCGGTATTCGCTCTTATTGCATCAGGTGATATTAACCAATTATTAGAAACTAAGTTAAAATATGACGCTGATATTGAAAGCGGAAAAGGTCAGCTTTCGGACGATCCACTCCGCAATCAGATTTATCACCTTGTAGTCTGCGCCGCCGTAGTTGCCCGTACCTGCATAGCCGCAGGTATGTCTGAGGAAACCGCATATACTCTCAGCGATATATACATAAGGCGAGCAGATATATGTACTTCTATTGAACAGGTTATAGAGCTTAATAACGAAATGGTAATGGATTATGCCGTCCGTATGCAACGGCTAAGACGTACAAAACGGCTCTCAGTGCCGGTTCGCACCGCTATAAAGATGATTTCCGAGAACACAGGAAAGCGCCTTACCGTACAGCAGATAGCCGATGAAGCAGGCTATGACCGCTCCCATCTGCACCGCCTTTTCAAAGCTGAGATCGGTATGGGCATCCACGAGTACATCAATGCCTCCCGTATAAACGCCGCAAAAGGTATGCTTAAGGACGGCACACACACCATAGCTGACATCGCATCATTACTGGGTTTCTCGTCACAGAGCCATTTCTGCCGTGCGTTCAGCGAGGCGGTCGGCGTTACCCCGAAGGAATACAAGAACGGTAAGCTGCCTTGACATAATTTACAAATATTTCGATTATATGCAGATAATATTTCAACACATTTTCCTTTATCTATTGAATTTTATTTGTGGATTTGTTATAATTAGCTTATGCGGATTAAATTCCGTCATAATCAAGATTAAATTTAGCTAAAATGAAAGGATTTTTTCAATGAAAAGAACGCTTGCGGCAATTTTAGCCGTATCAATGATACTGTCAGTGACAGCCTGCAATGACAGCACCGCATCAGGAAACGGGGATAATTCCGGCAATACTGCCTCGTCTGCAACCGACAACGCAAACACAGAGCAGCTCCGCTCAAATCCCATTGCTGTTGATGCTGACGGCAACATAGATATGGATGTTGCATTAAAGTACGAAACCGATGTTGACGCACTTATCAAGAAGCTTGAAGCAAAGACTCCGGACGGCTCCAAGCCTGTATCCGAGAACACAAACGAAGAAACACTGGAGCTTTTCAACTACCTTAAGAGCGTCTACGGAAAGCAGATCATCGCAGGTCAGCAGTATTCCGATGCAAGCCAGTTTGAGAACATAATGTACTACAACACAACAGGCGATATGCCTGCTATCATGGGCTTTGACTTCCTTTACGCTCAGGGTACGGACACGCCCGATTACACACAGATTGAAGAAGCGATAAAGTGGCACAACGAGCAGAACGGCATCGTTGCTTTCTGCTGGCACTGGAAGGTTCCCGTTGATATGAGCGACAAAAGCGTCAAAGGTACAGCGTTCTACAGCGATGAGATACGGGACTTCAGCCTTGAAAAAGCCGTAACGCCCGGCACCGATGAATATAAGGTAATAATCAAGGATATTGATACGATTGCACTTTATTTACAGCGTCTTGAAACAGCAGGCGTTCCTGTTATATGGCGACCTCTGCACGAGGCAAGCGGCGCTTGGTTCTGGTGGGGTGTTAAGGACAGGGATACCTATGACAAACAGCTTTATCAGAAGCTATGGTACATATTATATGACCGTCTTGAAAATTACCACAAGCTGACAAATCTTATCTGGGTATGGAACGGTCAGTCGAAAAAAGCAACTGTCAACGCTAACACCTATGATATAGGCGGTATGGACGTATACCCGTCCTCAGAGGATCACTCGGTGCAGATTGCTTCATACAGCACGCTTTCCAAGTACACCGATGACATAGGAAAAATGTCCGCTCTGTCTGAGGTAGGATATATACCTGACCCCGAAGAAGTGTTCAAGGCTGACAGCAAAGTAAAATGGCTTTATTACGCCCCGTGGTGCAAGGAATTCGTATGCGCCTCAAACGGCTCGGGAGCTGTTATAACACAGCTTGGCGGCACTCCGTCGGTAAATACGGAACGTATGTCTGAGGAATTCCTCAAGAGCGTATATTCAAGCGAAAAGGTTATCACACTGAGCGAATTACCCGATTTTAAGGGCACAACAAAGAAAATACCCGAATTTATCAAAAGCTGGAAGTTCAACAATCCGAAACTGACAATCGAAAACGATAAGCTGACAGCTTACGAGCAGTAAAAGATGAGGTACTTAAATGACAACTGAGCTGAAAACAAAAAACGCCAAAGCCGTAATAGCTTCTGAGGGCGCAGAACTTAAATCGCTTGTAATAGGCGGCAGAGAGATAATGTGGTGCGGCGACCCTGCTTTCTGGGGAAAGACTTCGCCAGTGCTTTTTCCTGCGATAGGAAACGTAAAAAACAACAAGACCATAATTGACGGGAAGGAAATCTCTCTCACAAAGCACGGATTCGCCCGTGACAATACATTTACAACAGTAAGAAAAAGCGGCAACTCGCTCATTCTGCAGTACAAGTACGCACCCGTGAAAAACGGCTATCCTTATAGCGTTGAACTTTGCTTACAGTACAATCTGTTTGACGACAGGATAGAAATCTGCTACAGCGTTTTCAATCCTGAGTATCACAGCATACCGTTCTGCATCGGGGCGCATCCTGCCATAGCCTGCGATGATCTTGACAACTGCACGCTTATATTTGAAAAGCGTGAGAAAGCGTCAACTCCGGTTATGGATCTTGATACAAGGCTGTTCAGAAGCAAGGAACGCATACAGCGTCTTGACGGCTCGTCAAAGCTGCCGCTGAGCTACGATATGTTTGATAACGATGTGGTTTATTTCGATAACATAAAGTCAAGAGCCGTAAAACTCACTCAGGGCAAAAAGACGCTTGCCTGCATAGCTTTTGAGGGCTTCGAAACGCTCGGACTGTGGACACCTGCAGGAAAACGTGCAGGATTCATCTGCATTGAGCCGTGGTGCGGCAGTGACGATTATGATGATGACAGCGGAATTTTCAAGGAAAAGAAGGGTATACAGATACTCGAAGGCAAAAAATTTGCAAGATACAAGATGGTTATCAGCGCACAGTAAGCTGTTGCCGTAATTTCTGCGGTTAAAGGCATAATGCCGCAGGACAAAGCACAGGAATATGTTGCCGTAAGCAATTATATCGGACATTTTAACAGTACAGAGCATATCGGAACGGATAACCGATATGCTCTGTTTTTTTCTGTCCGCAAAATCCGGCTTTACGGTGCTTTTACGCACAGAAAGCCCACGCACCGAAATGCGTGGGCTTTTGCTACATATTAATGTTATTTACCGTGAACAGAAATTACTTTCTCTTCTTAGCAACTACTACAGCACCGGCTGCGAGAAGTGCAACGCCTGCAACTGCTGCAACGCCTTCAACACCTGTGTTTGTGTTGGGCTTTGTAGAATCGCCTGTTGTTGCGGGAGCTTCTGTTGCGGGAGCATCTGTGTCATCGGGAGCCTGTGTATCATCAGGAGCCTGTGTATCAGCAGGAGTTTCATCAGGTACACCTGTTACATTGAATGTGATCTCGCACTTTGACCATTCACCTGCGAAGTCAGTTAATACTGCGTTTGCTGTGTCAGGAGTGGGGCAAACATCTTCAGCCTTGTAAGAAGCCCAAGCATTATAAATGTTTGTTCTCTTCATACCGTCTTCGTTATTTGTGTAGCTTGATACGCCATCCTTCATTGTTTCAACACCATCGAACTTGATTGATGTTACTTCAAGATAAACGTTGTCGTATGCTTCATCATCAGCGCTAAAGTTAACGTTGATACCCATAGCACCGATAGCAAGAGCCTTATCAAGAACAAGTTCCTCACCTGTTTCATCATCATACCAAGGTTCGTTGTTTGTAATAGGTGTATAACCCTTTGAAAGATCTACAGAAATAGTATATGTACCATTTCCTGTGATAACAGCATTTGTGAAGTATGATGAGTCGATTGTATCGCTGTCATCACCCTTACCCCAAGCTGCAACCTTCCATTCGCTGTCGCCGAAACCGATAATAGCTTCACCCTTTGCAAGAGTATTTGTTGCTGCTGATGCAGGTAATGCGCATACAGCCATTGAAGCTGTAACAGCAGTAGCAACAATGCCTGCCATGATTTTTCTTAACTTCATGTTAATGTCCTCCATTAATTTCGTTTTGCGTTTGCACAAATATTAAATTTGTTATCTCAATTATAAATGAAAACGATTTTATAATCAATAGGCAATGTCAACAAAGCAAATTCACTTTTTTGTTCGTTTTGTACAAACATCGCACAACATTTTCCACATATTCACCTAATGTAACATTGTTACACGGCTATTTAACCATAAATAAAGTTAAATTAAATTAAAAATCGGTTATATGCCGTAAGGGGATAATCTATTATAAAAGTATAAAACCGTAATTAAGAACCGAAGCAAAAGCAAAAAGCAAAAAAATTTCAAAAAGGTTTCAAAAAGGTATTGCAATTACGGCGGGAATAATGTAAAATATAATAGATAGAATATGGGGCTGAGAGATAAAAAACAAAAACGGCTTTCAGCGGCGGTATTTTTCCGCATAAACCCGATAAAATATACGGAGGTATTTTAAAATATGATCACAGCAGGCGATTTCAGAAACGGTATGACCTTTGAAGAGGACGGCAACGTAATGCAGATCATTGAGTTCCAGCACGTAAAGCCCGGTAAAGGTGCCGCTTTCGTCAGAACCAAGATCAGAAACGTAATTACCGGCTCGGTAGTTGAAAAGTCCTACAACCCCACAGCTAAGTTCCCCACAGCTTATGTTGAAAGAAAAGACATGGAGTACACCTATAATGACGGCGATCTCTATCACTTCATGGATTCAGAGACATACGAGGACGTGCCGATAAACAAGGCAGAGCTTTCGGACAACTTCAAGTTCGTAAAGGAAAATATGGTATGTAAAGTTCTTTCATATAAGGGCAAGGTTTTCGGTGTAGAGCCTCCCAACTTTGTAGAGCTTGAAATCACAGATACAGACCCCGGCTTCAGAGGCGATACAGCTACAAACGTAACTAAGCCCGCTACTCTTGAAACAGGCGCTGAAATCCGTGTTCCTCTGTTCGTTGAGATCGGAGATATAATCCGTATCGATACAAGAACAGGCGAATATATGGAGCGTGTAACAAACAAGTAATCATATAACGGTTGCTTGAAGTAATTGCAGACAGTAAAAGGAGGATTTTTACTATGACAGTTGCAGAAAAGGTATCATACATCAAGGGACTTGCAGAAGGTCTGGGTGTTGATGATTCAACTAAGGAAGGCAAAGTGCTTGCAGCTATCGTTGATGTTCTTGACGATATTGCACTGACACTCGGCGATATTGACGAAGAACTGAACGATGTTGCAGACGTTATGACCGATATGGAAGAAAGCGTTGACTGCCTTGAAGATGTCGTTTACGGTGATGAAGAAGACGATTACGATGATTGTGATTGTGACGAATGCTGCGATGAGGACGATTACGACGATGATATGTACGAAGTAACCTGCCCTAACTGCGGAAACACTATCACAGTTGATTTCGACGTTATTCAGTCGGGTGAGATTCCCTGCCCTAACTGCGGAGAAAATCTTGAATTTGATCTCAGTTGCTTAGAGGACGAGGAATGCGACTGCGGTTGCCACCACGATTAATTAAAAGCGATCTGAACCGCCGGACCGTTCCGGCGGTTTTGTTTTGTTCAAAAACGGACTGATTTACTCTTTTAAGGCAATACCGCATAATTATTGTCGTGCGATTGCTTAGTAGATTTTTCGTCAGATTGTATAAATTGAGTGCGGGCAGGCTGACGCCTGTCAAGCGAAATTTGTGCAAGATGGCGGAAAATATGCAAGCTTAGCGTGCGGCAAAGGCGACAGCCGTTAATTGTGCGGTTTTGCCTTGATATCCGCCTTGATTTTTGAATGCGATAGTGGTATACTATCAAATAACAAATAAAGCCGGATAAAGCGCAGAATAAACGGCTTTCGCCGATTGAAAGGAAACGATTTTATGAGCGAATGTACTCACGATTGCAGTTCATGTTCACAGAGCTGCGGTGAAAGAACGACACCTCAGAGCTTTCTTGAAAAGCCCCACGAGCTGTCACATATAAAGAAGGTTATAGGAATTGTCAGCGGTAAGGGCGGCGTAGGTAAGTCTATGGTCACATCTCTCCTTGCTGTAGCTATGCAGAGAAAAGGCTTCAAGACGGCAGTTCTTGACGCAGATATAACAGGTCCGTCTATCCCGAAAGCATTCGGTCTTCACGGAAAAGCTACCGGCGACAACAACGGCATCTACCCCGTTATGACAAAGACCGGCATTGAGGTCATGTCTGTTAACCTGCTTCTGCCCGATGAAACAGACCCTGTTGTATGGAGAGGCCCTGTTATTGCAAATACAGTAAAGCAGTTCTGGACAGACGTAATCTGGAACGATGTTGATTATATGTTTGTCGATATGCCTCCCGGAACGGGCGATGTACCGCTTACCGTGTTCCAGTCACTTCCCGTTGACGGAATTATTGTTGTAACCTCTCCTCAGGAGCTGGTTTCGATGATTGTCGGCAAGGCTGTTAAAATGGCTGAAATGATGGACGTTTCCGTACTCGGTATAGTTGAAAATATGTCATATTTCGAATGCCCCGACTGCAAATCACGTCACAGCATATTCGGTGAAAGTCATATAGACGAAGTTGCCGCAAAATACGGCATAAAAAATATAGCAAGAATGCCTATCAACCCGAAATTAGCCGCCGCCTGCGATAAGGGTCTTATTGAGCTTTATGACGGAGATTGGCTTGACGAAACAACCGATATGCTCGAAAAGCTGTAATTGATACCTCTGACCGCAGATATATTCTGCGGTTTTGAACATCCGTATTGTCAACCTTAAAATCCGCAGGGTGACAGCGAAAGGTAAAAACTTATTATGAAATTGAAAGAACAAGTCCTGCTTATACTTATGAGCAGTAAAGGAAATTTCGTTTCCGGCGAAGAAATATCAAAGCAGCTTTACGTCAGCCGTAACGCTGTCTGGAAAGCCATCAACTCTTTAAGGGCGGACGGATTTATAATTGATGCGGCGCAGAACAAGGGCTATCTGCTTTCGGGCGGCGAAACGGACGATTTCACACGCTACGGTATTCTTCGCATAAGGCAGCTGCTGAAAAAATCTGCCGCAGACGCCGATATTACGATAAAGGATACTGTCACATCCACAAATACTCTGCTCCGCATATCCGCTGAAAACGGCGCACCAAGCAAAACCGTTCTTATTGCAAACGAGCAGACCGAAGGCAGAGGCAGACACGGAAAGAGCTTCTACTCGCCTGCTGACACAGGCATTTATATGTCTGTGCTTCTCCGCCCCGATTTCAAAGCCGACAAAGCGTTCTTCATTACCACAGGTGCGGCTGTATCGGTTGTAAGAGCCATCGAAAAGGTATGCGGAATAAAAGCCGGTATCAAGTGGATAAACGATATAATGCTGAACGGCAAAAAAATCTGCGGTATCCTCACCGAAGCGGTCACCGACTTTGAAAGCGGAAGCCTGCAATATGCCGTAATGGGACTCGGTGTCAATATCAGCCGTCCGAAAGGCGGTTTCCCGTCCGAGATCTCCGATATTGCCTCAAGCCTTTATTCCGAAGAAGCGGCAGGAAACGAGCTGAAATGCGCTCTTGCCGCCGAAATACTGAACAATTTCTTCGATATATGCGAACGTATGTCTGTTGAAAAGCTGACAGAAGAGTACAAAAGCTATTCGGTCGTGCTTGGAAAGCGGATAAGGGTCATATCGTCAAATACGGAATATTATGCTACCGCCGTTGACATTGATAAAAATGCAAGATTGATAGTAAGAGATGAAAACGGGGATATGCACACGTTGTCATCTGCAGAAGTTTCCGTCAGAGAGGGTCAGATATAATTATGAACAAACTGCTTAATCATCTGCGTATCCGCAGTGAAAGGCTCTACATAACGCTCAAAACATTTTTCAAGTGGCTTTTGCTGTCGGGGATAACGGGCATTTGCTGTGGCGTTATCGGCTCGCTGTTCCATCTTTGTATGGAGTTTGCGACAGAATTCCGCACAGGGCATTCATTTATGGTATACTTCCTGCCGGTCGCAGGTCTTGTAATAGTTTTCCTCTACAGTATCTGCGGTCTGAAAAACGACCCAGGCACCAATATAATAATCACCTCAATCAGAACCGAAGGAAAAATACCGGTCAGAATGGCTCCTCTTATTTTCATATCCGCCTTCATCACTCATCTGTTCGGCGGCTCGGCAGGTCGTGAGGGTGCGGCGCTCCAGATAGGCGGAGGGCTGTCGGCGGAAATAGCGAGAATTCTCAAGATGGATGAACGCAACGGCAATCTTCTGGTAATGTGCGGAATGAGCGGACTTTTTTCGGCACTGTTCGGTACTCCTGTCACTGCAACATTCTTCGCTATGGAGGTTATCAGCGTAGGAGTGTTTTATTACTCGGCTATCGTGCCGTGCTTTTTCTCTGCGGCGGTTGCGCTGGGAATTTCTCACCTGTTCGGAATAGTGCCGGTGACATATAAAGTAGCGATACCGGATATTTCCGTTATTAACATAGCGTTTGCGATGATACTCGGCGTAGGCACGGCATTGCTAAGCATTGTCTTCTGCTATTCGCTCCATAAGCTGTCAAAGCTGTTATCGGCAAAAATCAAGAACAACTATATCAGAATTTTCGTATGCGGCTGTGCGATAGTGATACTGACCGCCGTATTCGGAACGGATTACAACGGAGCGGGAATGAATATCATTGCTGACGCTATGTCAGGCACTACACGCCCCGAAGCATTCGCACTGAAGCTGTTATTCACCGTGATAACCATTGCAGGCGGCTACAAGGGCGGAGAGATAGTTCCGTCATTTTTCATAGGCGCTACATTCGGAAATCTGTTCGGAACACTGGTCGGTCTGCCGCCTCAGTTCACTGCCGCACTCGGACTTGTTTCACTGTTCTGCGGCGTGGTAAACTGCCCTGTAACCTCGCTTTTACTCAGCATTGAGCTTTTCGGCGGAGAGGGCATAATATTCTTTGCCGCCGCCTGCTCGGTAAGCTACATTTTATCGGGCTACTACGGACTTTACACGGGTCAGAAGATAATGTACTCAAAGCTGCACAGCAAGTACATAAACAGGCATACGAAATAATGTAGCAAGCTGAGCAACGATAAATATGTCAGAATAAACAATTTCACGGTGTGATTTTTATTGCAGTTGTGAAAACTGCCACAGAAAATGCTTCAGTTATTTGACTTTACTCTTATAATGTGGTATGATTTAGTAATAACATACAACATAACAAATCCGGGAGGACAGGCTAATGTCAGCTAAAAAAGATAAATCAAAAGAATTTGGCAAAATCTCCGACGGTGTAAAGCAGGTGCAGAAAAAGCGTAAATCGCTCACAGGCAGGATATTCAAATGGATGTGTCTTGCGGTAGGCGGCTCGCTCCTTATCGTCGGCGGTGTGAATATAGGCATAAACTACAACTTTTTACAGGAGTCGCTGAAAAGTCAGCTGACCGAGGTTGCTGATATGTCTTCGAATACCGTTTCCAATCAGCTCAGCTCCATCACTGCGGAGCTGCAGCAGATTGCGTATGATTCGGGATTTGACGATCTGACGGATACGGGTACTCTTTCCACAAAGTGCTTCTCGATACTTACAAAGAACCCTATGCTGACCGATATTAAGATCGTGAATACGAACGGCAAGTGTTTCTATGCCGAAACGCTTGATTACTCGGAAAACGAGAGCTTCAAAAAAGCCGTGGAAACCAAAAAAACAGCACAGGGCGAGCCTTATGCCGCAAAGGATCTGAAGCATGTTCTTATGGACGTTGCGATACCTATGTTCGACAGTGACAATACAACGCTCAGAAGCGTACTTATGGCGTGTGTTGACATGAACACATTCTCAGCCGTTATAGGTCAGACGAAAATAGGCGAAACAGGCTATGCCATGGCGATAGACCAGACGGGTACGATAATTGCGTATCCCGATGAAACCAAGCTGACAGAACGTATAAACTACAAGACGCTTGCGCAGGCGGACAGCTCATATCAGGGCATAGCGGACTGCATAAGCAATGCCATAAAAGGCGAAAAAGGCTTTGCGGAGGTAACGCTTGACGGCATGGATAAATATGTGACCTATGCTCCTATTGCGAATACGGAAGGATGGAGTTGTCTTGTTGTCGCTACCCCGTCGGAATACACGGACAGCATAAAAATGTCGCTGTGTATAGGAACTGCGGTAGCTGTTATCTGCTTTGTCGTATCGGTACTGGTGATCCTCACGATAGTCAAGAAGGTAATCAAGCCCGTCAAGCTCTGCTCTGACAGGATAGTGACGCTTTCACAGGGAGATCTTCATGCCGAGCCGCTCGACTTCGGCAAAAATATCGACAAGGAAATAAGCCAGCTCAGCGAAAGCACGAATCAGATAACAACACAGATAAACGCAATTATCACAGACCTTGACAATATGCTCGCCGCACTCGGAAACGGCGATCTTACATATTCTCCCGCCGATGTTTATATTGGTGATTTTGCAAAGCTGAGAGCTTCATACGAAAGAATAATGCTCTCACTCAACAAGACGATGAGCGGTATCAGCACAGCAGGCGTTCAGGTATCGAACGGTGCGGAGCAGGTATCATCCGCCGCCGCAAATCTTTCGGAGGGTGCTACAAGGCAGGCGGCTTCTGTGGAAGAGCTTTCCGCTTCGCTTGCGGAAGTATCCGAAAAGGTAAACCGCAATGCCGCAAGAGCAGGCGACGCAGCCAAGAATTCCGAACAAGCCGCAAAGCTTGTTGATTCGGGAAATGAGAAGATGAATATTCTGCTTGAGGCTATGCACAAGATAGACGATACTTCAAAGCAGATAGCAAATATCATAAGAGCCATCGACGATATTTCGTTCCAGACAAATATTCTTGCACTCAATGCCGCCGTTGAAGCGGCAAGAGCGGGAGAAGCCGGCAAGGGCTTTGCCGTAGTTGCGGACGAGGTAAGAAATCTTGCAGGCAAGGTCGCACAGGCGGCAAGCGATACCACAACGCTTATCGGGGATTCTATCAAGGCGGTAGAGGACGGTACCGCAATCGCAAACGATACGGCGCAAACGCTCGCTCTTATCGTTGAAACCACCACGCAGACGGCTGATCTGATTGAGGATATTTCAACAGCCTGTGAAGAACAGGCAACGGCTATATCTCAGATAACAGCAGGTGTCGATCAGATTTCCTCCGTTGTACAGACAAACTCCGCTACAAGCGAAGAATGTGCCGCATCAGCAGAAGAATTATCTTCACAGGCGACTATCCTTGACGGTATGGTAAGCAAATTCAAATTAAGCCAAAAGGCGATTGCGGAAGAACCTGTGAAAGCCGCAGGCAAGGCTGCCGAAAGCGAGAAAACAGCTTCGGCAAAACCGGAAAAAGCTGATAACCCGGAAGCTAAAAAGCCGTCCGAGCCAAAGCGTGACAAGGAAAAGCCGGTAAAAAGCAAGCAGGAAATAAAGAAAACCACTGCTGAGGCTAAAGAAATAAAAGCCGATAAGTCTGGTGTCGCAAGCAAGCCTGCGGATATGACCACTGATAAAAAGGCACCTGAAAGCAAGCCGGTTGCAAGTACACAGATAAAGAAAAACGAAAGCAAGCCGGTTGCAAGCACGCAGATAAAGAAAAACGAAGGCAAGCCTGTTGCAAGTACGCAGATAAAGAAAAACGAAAGCACAGCCGAAAACAAGAAGAAAAACAGCGAATCGGCAATAAAAGCCATATCTGCCGACTTCAAAACGGAGGCTCCTGCACAAAAGAAAACGAAAGCTGTAGGAATCTCGCATTTTGACACGGCTGTAAATTCGGAAAATGAGTTTACAGAGGACGAAAACGATAAATATTAAGAATTGAGGTGCCGTTTTTGCGGCACCTTGGTTTGTCGATAAACCTCTTGTAAATATCAAAAATGGGGTGTCGAGCGTTGCTTGCTTTGTTGGTTTTGCATCTCTGCAAAGTCAGCTGTTTGTGCCATTGCATCGTGCAACGGCTCGGTTCAGCTGACATAAGCGTCCTTGCTTATAACTTTTGGCAAGCAACCAAAGCGTCCTTGCTTTGGGCGTAGCCCCAATGCGGGTTGTCAGTCGTTGGTGTCGCTGCATCGTGCAGCGA
>OHKL01000169.1_pt1 | contig 55487 bp, 44 predicted proteins | sample 1568721 | NCBI WGS metagenome assembly OHKL01 (sample SAMEA3879543, study PRJEB24766) | human gut metagenome | biome: human-associated habitat; feature: feces | place: USA | collected 1985/1987 | reverse complement strand
GTTACAAATTTATTCTTTTTATACGTAACTGTCAGATTAAGTCTTGACTAATTCATGTGATTTGCCTTCATTTTAGTATCTTTGAACCATTGGAAACAGTATAACGATAAAAACATATCTAAGAAAGCATGTGTGATTTGCTTTCATTTTAGTATCTTTGAACCATTGGAAACAGTTTTACTTATTGTTTGACACCGCAAAGATAGGTTGTGATTTGCTTTCATTTTAGTATCTTTGAACCATTGGAAACAGTGCCTCTCTCCAATAACCAACCTTTAAAACGTTGTGATTTGCTTTCATTTTAGTATCTTTGAACCATTGGAAACAGTAGTAAATGGAGCGTAAAGAACTGCCTGCAGTTGTGATTTGCTTTCATTTTAGTATCTTTGAACCATTGGAAACAGTATTTTCCGTAAGAAGGTTTATCGCGATACTGTTGTGATTTGCTTTCATTTTAGTATCTTTGAACCATTGGAAACAGTTCAAGTCTCGTTATACTGAAGCGTGCAGCCGTTGTGATTTGCTTTCATTTTAGTATCTTTGAACCATTGGAAACAGTATTTGCCTCTTTTAAATCGGTCCCAACGGGGTTGTGATTTGCTTTCATTTTAGTATCTTTGAACCATTGGAAACAGTTCTTCCGTCCTTTCCGACTTGTCTAAGGATGTTGTGATTTGCTTTCATTTTAGTATCTTTGAACCATTGGAAACAGTAGTCCAACGTGGCGATATACGGCTGGTTTCGTTGTGATTTGCTTTCATTTTAGTATCTTTGAACCATTGGAAACAGTAAGTTGCCGAAGGAGTATAATCGCAGCGCAGTTGTGATTTGCTTTCATTTTAGTATCTTTGAACCATTGGAAACAGTCGTTGTAAGTGGGGCTGTCTGAGTAAAGCTGTTGTGATTTGCTTTCATTTTAGTATCTTTGAACCATTGGAAACAGTAAGGCGGTTACAGACACATCAAGTTAGGTAGTTGTGATTTGCTTTCATTTTAGTATCTTTGAACCATTGGAAACAGTCACAGGACATTGGCAAGACCTACTATTACAGTTGTGATTTGCTTTCATTTTAGTATCTTTGAACCATTGGAAACAGTTACTCTCCCCGAGCAGTTCACACCGTTGGGTTGTGATTTGCTTTCATTTTAGTATCTTTGAACCATTGGAAACAGTAGGCATCCTTCGGACAAGATTCCAAGTAAGGTTGTGATTTGCTTTCATTTTAGTATCTTTGAACCATTGGAAACAGTCCATGATACACCAACGAATGAGATTAACAAGTTGTGATTTGCTTTCATTTTAGTATCTTTGAACCATTGGAAACAGTCGTGGCTGATTTATCAATTGCCGATGTTTTGTTGTGATTTGCTTTCATTTTAGTATCTTTGAACCATTGGAAACAGTATTGGATTATGACTTGACCGCTCCGGATTCGTTGTGATTTGCTTTCATTTTAGTATCTTTGAACCATTGGAAACAGTCCGGGAGGAACAAGCGAAACAGCAGAATATGTTGTGATTTGCTTTCATTTTAGTATCTTTGAACCATTGGAAACAGTAATGGCGTTGTTATTAAAGAATACCAATCTGTTGTGATTTGCTTTCATTTTAGTATCTTTGAACCATTGGAAACAGTAGTGATGGTTATCTGACTGATGACAATTGGTTGTGATTTGCTTTCATTTTAGTATCTTTGAACCATTGGAAACAGTAATTCGGAATATCGGCAGCAAGGCCACGCCGTTGTGATTTGCTTTCATTTTAGTATCTTTGAACCATTGGAAACAGTCCATGTTTGTTGAAATATCTTTCAACGTGCGTTGTGATTTGCTTTCATTTTAGTATCTTTGAACCATTGGAAACAGTAAAAACGTTGTTCCGTAATTCAGCCGTTTAGTTGTGATTTGCTTTCATTTTAGTATCTTTGAACCATTGGAAACAGTATATGGATGTGGAGAAAATAGAAAATGTAGTTGTGATTTGCTTTCATTTTAGTATCTTTGAACCATTGGAAACAGTAAGAGCCTGTATATCTTGTCGTAGAAAGTGTTGTGATTTGCTTTCATTTTAGTATCTTTGAACCATTGGAAACAGTAGAATATATATAATTATTTGATATGCAAATATTTATATTAAGTATTAGAATCTAAAAAAGGATGCCGTTTTCCAAGAAAAAATCCCGCTATCATGCGGGATTTTCTTTTAAAACAGCTCCAATTGTTGTCCGGGAGTGTTCACATCTACTGTCTTTTTGCCATAGAAAAGCTCTATATTTCCAAATTGCTTGTCCGTAATGCACATAATTCCAACATTTCCATGCTCCGGCAAGAAGGATTTAACTCTTTTTATATGTACCTCTGCATTCTCACTACTTGCACAATGACGAACATATATAGAGAACTGGAACATGGTAAATCCATCCCTTTGCAGATTTTTTTTAAAGTCCGCATACGCCTTTTTATCCTTCTTTGTTTCGGTAGGCAAATCAAACAACACTAGCACCCACATAATGCGATATTCACTAAACCGGTCCATTACATCTCCGGATAAAATATTTTGCGCAATTCACCGCTGAAACATTTATATAGAGAAGCTGTAGTCTGTCCCACAGCCACCATCAAGGGACTACGCTTCCCTGAAATAACAGTTTCTAATATAGGAATTGTCAATAACCTCGCTTTCTGTTCTTTCGTCAACTCACTACAATTCAATCCTTCTTCTTTGAACATGTCATATACCAACCTATCCACATACGGACGATAAGGTTCCATTATATCATCTGCCAGACAATAAGCATTATAACGATTATGGTGATGTATCCCTAAAGTAGGTAAAAGTCCACTTGTAACCAATCCACGGGCAACAACTGCCCGCAAAATGGCATACCCATAATTCAACAGATTATTGGGAGGAATACCTTCTCTATCTCTTGTAAAACCCTCTATCTTAAACAAATTCTTCCAATAATAAGCAGCTGCACGAGCCTCCAAGTTATCCGGATCCCCACTCTTCACATCGGCAGCCCATACCTTCATACACTTTATTTCTTCTCCAGCACACTCACGCAGTACCACTGCCTGATTTTCTATTTTGGCTTTTATTGTTTGCTGCCAAAGTTGCTTCATTAATGGTAAAGAAGCACCTAGTTGATGACGAAACCTTTCGTTCTGTGTAGTATTTCCATATAAAGGAAGCATTAAGCCAACCGGCATACTTTTAGAATCGCAAGTTATGACTGCACAATTATTTTCAAGCAAAGCTTCCAACACTCCCGAAGTAATGGTTATCTGCTTATTGTCCAATACCACTACTCCAATATCTTCTATTGGTTTAGTTATCTCAGACATTTGCTTGAATCTTTCAGGCAAAGTGCTGCTTTTAACCACTTCCGGTAATCTAATTACCAACTGGCCATTTTTTAAAGACAGATAAACCGGATTTCCAAAATAAAGTGTTTTCTTAATCATAGCATATAGATTTTACAATTATTCATTCATCATTTTCAAAGAAAGGAAGTTCTAAAGTATCATCCTGCTTATCGGAATCCGATAGAAAATTTTCAGGAGAAACAACACTTCCACCCAACTCTTTTTCGGCTTGCTCACGAGCCACCCCAGCAACGTTTCCGCCACGCTGTGCCACTTGTTTATTTTTGGTAAATGTATCCGGTTTCTCTTTCTGAGATATTTCGGTAGTAACACGCTCACCAAGCATCGTAAATATCAGTTCCAAATCGGACATGTGGTCACGAAGATTTTGACTTTTCTTTGTCAGTCCTTTATACATTTTATAGTCTGAGGGGATTTCCTGTACACGCTCATACCCCACTTGTGCCAGCCAAAGCTTGAAAGGTTCAGCCTTAGGAGAGGTGAATAATACGAAATAAAGCCTGTACATTTGCCGCCAAAGTTTTTCTTTTTTTTCCTGTATCTGTTACCATTTCTATCTGGGGACAATTTGTCCCCAGATAAGTAGCCAGTTCTTCATCCCGTTTTCGCATCTTCTTCAAATAGTCTGTAGGATTCACACTGTCAGTCAATACACAAACTACATCTACAACAGAGAAATACCATTGCTATTCTTCCTCGTTCCACACGGAACGAATCTTTTTTTCTTGAAATAACTTTATATTATTCATTTATTCTATACTTAACTTCTATAATACGACCTAACCTATCAACTTTTACTGGAATACAAATATTCTTTATCATTGCACCATCCCATGACCTTTCTGCTTTATTATTAGCCCCCAATTCTTTAGTGGGAATAATAGCATTTGATATACTTTGAGGTATAAAGAAGCATTGATTACCAGAAGATGAAACCATCTTATAAATCCTTCCCCTATCTATCGGCTCATTTATTCTACCAAATTCCAGTTCTTCTTCAGTTGGCAGATATACCAAATCATTAGGAGACAGCCAAAACAACAGTTTATCTCCCTTTTCATTTTTATCCGGAACAGGAGCAAGTCCTTGTTTCTCACGTTCTATAACCATATTTAAAGGAATAGTCTCATACGTTCTTTTTCCATCCTCCGTTATATAAATAGCGAAAAACAAATTGGTTCCTTTGGCAGCTTCCACCCATTTAGTTCCTTTATTACCAAGTACACCGACACTAAATTTATTTCCACGTGGTTCATATACCCTTACCTTATATATCGGCTGATGCCTTTTACCATTATTCAGCTGCAAAAGATTACGGTTCATTTCCTCTATGCCTTCCGCAGAAAATGCTAAATCGGGCTTTCCTTCCTTTGTACACAAATGATTTAGAAGTATTTTCTGTATGCCGGTGTCTGTTACCGATTCTTTTATTTTCTTCTCATTGAAAGTTGAATCGAGAGGTTTGCGTACTGCAACCAAAGGTTCTGTCGTAGCTTCTGTAAAATAATAAACTGCAACTCTAGCCAAATCCAGTTCTTTCCACAAGACAGCATTCTCTTTAAAATATTTTTCAATTCTCTTCTTATCATATTTATAAGACAGCAGTTCAAACACTTTGTTCTTCACTCTTTTATCAACAATCATGGTAGGAGCATCCAAGGCTACCGATAATCGCACAACTTTTACTTTTCTCAGGTTCACCGCTCCAAAGACTGTATCTTTATGCATCGGTTTACGGATAGCCCAACTATCACCGGTTTTCTGTTTCTCATAAACACGATTCCCAGTTGCATCCAAATGCCGATAAACGTTAGTTGTCTTATTTATAATGCGCAAATTCTGCTTCAAGCTAACCACTATTTTGCTCAATACCTCCCTCGCATCTTGCGTAAAAGTATCCCACGGCTTCTTTATAACCCACTTATAATTGCCATTATCATCTGTCCTACTCTTGTCACACAACAATCTTTGCAAATCATAACGAGAGACTTTCGCATTCCGGCTTGCAGACTCATTGCTTAGGTAGTTCACATGATTCCGCGTAGCACAAGCTATCACTATTGCATCCATAGCGTGATGCCGATGGTCAATGCGTTTCTTGCTGAATCCTTTCTGATATTCAAGAGGCAACTCCGTTTGAAAGACTTTCTTCCCGCTTTTATTCTCCCAATGCCCAAAACTCTGAGTATCAGTCAAGGAGTTTAAACGTTCAAAACGGGGATATACAATACTGTTCCAGACATCATTCATTCCCCAATCCCTTTTCAGCCTGTCCGTCACGCTTCCTGTGCAAACTACTATATTTTTGGAAACAGCCTCCGGTTCATATTCACCGCTATCATTCTTTTCACGAACAATATTTGACAAAAGTCCCTTGATCACCTTACTGATGTACCGGCTATCATTCAACTGCCGTTCTATAAATTGTTCGGGAATATCATCCATCAACATTTTTTTCATTTTCACGGCAGATTTGGCATATTGCTCTTTTACAAATCTTTCGTAACTATCCACAGAAAAGATTTCGACCGATTTTCCAAAACCCACTTCAACTTTCTGCCCATGATGGTTCTTGATAAATTCATATCCCAGCTGATTGTCTTTCAACTTATTCACAGCAGACTCACATATCACCTTATTGGAAAATGAATCATCAAAATAGCGGGATTGAGGAATGACATGCTCTATCTCATAAGCAGCAGTAAACAACTTGCCCAAAGGTATCAGCTCACCGGTATAAGGCGAACGATATTTCTGCTCCAGCCATAATTTATAACGCAGGAACTCTGATTTGGTCGGCACTTTACTGCTATTGAACTTTTTCAATATTGCATCTATCTCTTCAGGCAATTGGTCTTCGGCATGTAAAACCGTATCTTCATAAATCCGCAAGATTTCTTGCTGGCTTGGTGAATAAGGACGAACATTCTCTATCTCATATTCCGGATTCATAAATTCAGCAAGCAATGCCTTTATACGCAGATTGGCATTCTCATTTTCCAAAATCTGCGCAGTCATTCTTTTACGTTTATCCGCAGGATTTTTCATCTCACGTCCTAACTCTATATGGATTTCATCAATTCTCCCCACCTGCTTCCAAATATCCCGTACAACACGCAATGTTTCGGTTATCACCTGTTCCACAATAGGATTGCGTAATGAATGTTGCTTAAAAGAAGCCAAATAAGCATCAATATCCGCAGGACTTTCCCACTTGACCGCTTCCTTATCCTCCGAATGACGATTGTACACAATGTAACAGGCCAGCCATAATGGAAGCCTCTTAAAACAAGAAATATCCGATAAGTTCATCACCTTATCCCTAACCTTGACGGCTATTCTCTCATCATACTCACCTGCAACAATCTTTTTGATTCTTTCTTTGGTTGTATCATCAATCGAAGATACATCCCAATATTTTCCGCATCTCATCAAAGGCAACAGTTTTTTTATCGCCTTGGCAGAATAGGCCCCATATTCAGATTTGAATGGAGGGAACTTCTTAAACGCTTCCACAAAAGACTCATCCAACCCATTCTTTGCCGCAAAAGTTCGTAAAGCTTTCTCTATTTCCTGCTTGTCGCTTACAGAATATAGAATATGCCACAAAGCTACCTCTTTCTCATTTGATAAGAAATCAATACAGACATTGGCTTTTTCCAAACGGGAAAGAATAGCATGCCGTGTCTCATTGCACGGATACTGTTTATCTTCTACATAATTCCACCGATAATTACTGATTTCCTTTTTCAATCCAAATTTAGGGTATTTTAGGAAGGTCTTTTGTTCTATTTCCTTCCGAGAATTCAGCCAATCAAACAATGCCACATAATCATCCTCTGTTTTCAAGAACTCTGCTGTCACATCCACATCAAGATGTAAAGTTCCATTTATTTCTTTTTCTTTCTGGTATATCCGAATATTAGAAAGGAAATTCCACAAACGGAACTCTTGAAAAAGAGGGTGTGATTTGGCTATACATTTTAAAGGAGCCTTTTTTATTTCGCCCGTTTCCCGATCTACATATTCATTCTCCTCGTAAGGACAATTGGCTATCAACGACTTTTTGGTTTTTAACGGCCTTTGATAAAACAAGACATCATCCATTAATAAATAAACAAAATCCCGATTGGCTATATTCCTCCGTTGCACTTCATTGTTCGGATACAACGCTTCAACACACCTTGCATATAAAGTTCTGTCCTGCAACTCAGCATGGAAGGCACACTGTTTCTGCAATATCAAGCTCAGTTCGTCCCTATAAAGTTTCCGCTCCACTGTCTTCACCAGTTTTCCTATTATTTTTTGTTGCGGTTTCTGCAACAAAGTATCATAAATATAGGCTCCAACAGTTTTATGAGTATTGGCAATGTCAGCTTCAGTCCTTTTCTTTATCAACATCCAGTCATCCTCCTTAGGAGCTCTGAAAGAACGCTTTACCTCTCCATATTTATCTAATTTCGGAGTACTATCCGGATTCAGGTCAGTAGTTACAATAAACTCTTTTACCTGACCTTCCCAATCCAAAGGCACACTGCTGCTTCTACGATATATCCAACCGTTTTCCAAATGTACATTATACCATACGTCCCGGCCTTTCTTTTCATCAGTCGCTTCCACTGTCAGCACTTTCAACGCATAAAATTCAACTGATTTCCCGGCATTGTCTTCCTCCTCTTCTCCTCTAAGTTGATAATAACCGCGTTTCTGATTAAAGTTCAAAAGAATCCAAGCCAATTCTTCCTTACTAATCATTTCTGTCAAAGCTTTCTTGCGAAGATAATAAATTGTCCAATCGTAAGGTATCTTTTTATCACCAGAAACCAATGAAGGCTGATGTATTGCAAAATCCGCCAACATTTCATCAAATGCAGCTTGAAATAAAAAAGTATATTTCCCTTGCTCATCTTTTACCCACGGTAATTTAGGCTCGGCATCGGATAAGAATTTTCCGGGATGCTTCTCAAAATCAATATATTCTAAGTAATGATTGGGCAAAAAACCTAAAATATTCAACACTTTATGTAATCGTTCACGACGTAACAATTGACGTTCGCGCAACCGGCGAACCCCTCTGAGCCGTGTCCTTTCAGATGTCTGCGATATAGAATTTCCTTTGTCAAAATCTCCCAATACAGCAGCATCCATCGGAATAATCCTGCTTCCGGCCATTTCTATCCAAATTCTTTCGGCCTGCTCTTTAATTACAGAGTTTATTACAGCCCATCCTACACTATTGGTTCCCAGATCCAATCCAAGTATCGTTTTCATAGTATCATATTTTGAATATTTTCTTCAAAGGTATTTTTTTTATTTATATAAGCATTGTATTTCCATATTTATTTTATACATTTGCCATACTAAAATGAAGCAAGTCACAATAAGGATTATTCCGTTGTGAAAACATTAGGTTCCCTCGTCCTTAACGGGGGATTTTTGTCTCTCCATATATATTTTATACGCCAAAAGAAAGCAGAAACTTCCTGCAAACTAAAACTTTCCTCCCCAAACACTACCCTTCGTATCACAATATTTTATACCTTTGTTCACTAAGAATTAATCGTCCCATACCCATTTCTGTTTCGTCCGACAGCTGTCGGACGATAATTAAACAACTGTCGGACGATAATGCAACAGTTGTCGGACGATTAGTTTTTAGGAAGAAGAAAATTAATCTGCTTAGCGACAAAAATAATTCCCCGAAGCGACGAGAACTGTTTATCGCTATAAACAAAAACAACTATCTTATGAGCGCGTATTACGACCTTTACGAAACGCCTTCGCCCGACGGGAAAGAAGACAAGAAATCACTCCATGCACGTATCTGCCCGAAAAGGACTTATACCCAAAAGGAGTTTGTGGAACATGTCTCTACATTCCAACATCTGCCCAAGAATGTGATAGGGGCAGCACTGGATGCCTGCATCGACGAACTTTGCGACCTGCTGGCCAACGGAAACATCGTGGAGCTGGGAGAACTCGGATTCTTCAGCACTTCACTGAAATGCTTGCGCGAGACCGACGACGAGAAAAAGAAAATCCGCTCCGAATCCGTCCAGTTCCAAAACGTGCACCTGCGCATCAGCAGCACGTTCCGCAACAACATCAAGAAGAAAATGACGTTGGAACGTGTACACTCCACTACCAAGAAATCGAAAAAGGCAGTAGAGACCACCGAAGAAACAAGAAAAGCCGAATTGGAATTGTTCCTCAAGCAGAATGTATGCATCAACAAAAACGAATACATCCAATTGAGCGGGCTGACCAGGCATGCCGCCATAGACGAACTGAACAAATTCATCCTGCAAGGGTTCCTGCGCCGCCGCGGGATGGGAAGGTCAACGGTCTATGTGCGACAAGAAAAAGACACAGCAAACGAAATTTAGGGGGCGAACACAGAGACAACACAAAGACACAGAAATGAATGCTTTATCTCTTTGAAAAGAGTCTCTGTGCCTCTGTGTTCCCGTGTTCATCCCCCCCCAAAAAAAAATAATAGAAAACAAGCAATGGAAGATTCAACAGAAATCAAACCCTCCACGCAGTGGTTCGTCTTCTTCAAGGACCAACTGCTATTGAAGAAAGGATATACGGAAAAAGAAGAGATAAAATACAGCGTACCCGTCAGCATAAATCCACCCTTGACACCGGAAAGCGGATGCAATATACACGACGTATTCCCGCCCAACGGCAAGCAGGTGCGTGCATTTGCTGCGGGACAGCCCGTCGCAGAAACCGAAGAATGGGTGATGATAGGCTTGCGGGCTTCATACGACTACATTTCTGCAGACGAATACCGGTCCGCCGGAAAGGCATACCAGATACTCTACTGGGACGAGCACAGCCGCTTCTGTCCCGTATGCGGTACGCCCATGGAACAGCAAACCCCTATCATGAAGAAATGCCCCAACTGCGGCAACGAAATGTATCCGCCCGTTTCCACCGCCATCATCGTATTGATACAAAAAGGCAAAGAAATCTTGCTGGTACATGCCCGTAATTTCCGGGGGACGTTCTACGGACTGGTAGCGGGCTTCCTGGAGGCCGGCGAAACACTGGAAGAATGCGTGGAACGGGAAGTCATGGAAGAAACCGGACTGAAAGTGAAAAATATCCGATACTTCAGTAACCAGCCCTGGCCCTACCCCAGCGGGTTGATGGTGGGCTTCATTGCCGACTACGAAAGTGGGGAAATAAAACTGCAGGAAGATGAACTCAGCGCAGCCGCATTCTTCTCCAAGGAAAATCTGCCGGAAATACCGCGCAAGCTAAGCATTGCACGGAAATTGATAGACTGGTGGCTGGAGAAAAATGAAAAGAAGGAAGGATAAGGAATGAAAAATGGGAAAAGAAGTATTAAAAAGGGAAAGGAAATAAAAACAGATTGCGGAAGGCACGCACTCACAAACGAACAACTACGAATGAAACGACTCTCATTCACATCAACCAATCGGCGTGCGACCGCAATCTGTAGTACAACCTGTCAACTCATTGACTTCTGTCGCATATAGAAACAGCATCCGACGGATAATGATTACGAATACCGGCTTAAAGAAAGCAAAAGAAGCTTAACTCTTCCGGAACTTCCACATTTACAGGCAAAAGAAAAAGGGTACAGACCGCATTCCGGTTGTACCCTTTCATTTTTATTTACGGAAACCGTTCTTTCTGCCAGAACGTACAATCCTTAAATCCCAAGTGACTTGCGCACTGCTTCCACTTTCTTTTCAGCTTCCGCATTGGCACTGACGTAACATTTGGGACATCCCATCTCACCTTTCACCTCGATATAGAACTTGATTTTCGGTTCCGTACCCGAAGGACGAACAGAAATCTTCGTACCGTCTTCCGTGAAATATTGAAGAACATTGGATGATTCCGGCATGTCCAGTCCAACCACCTTACCTGCGGCATCAGTCTGCTTCAAAGTCTTATAGTCCTTGATCAGAGAAACCGCCGAACCGCCGATTTCCTTTGGAGGATTGGCACGGAAATTATCCATCATGGCCTTGATTTCCTCGGCGCCACTCTTGCCCGGTTTCACGACATTCACAGTGGTTTCCTTAGAGAAACCATATTCCACATAGATATCCATCAGCACGTCATAGAGCGTCTTGCCCTGATCTTTTGCCCACGCACAGATTTCTGCCAGTAAGGAACATGCAGAAACGGCATCTTTATCGCGGACGAAATCTTCTGCCAGGAAGCCGTAGCTTTCTTCGCCACCGCCGATGTACTGCTGCTTGCCTTCGCTCAGACGGATTTCACGGGCAATCCATTTGAAACCGGTATAGCAGTCACGCATTTCAATCTTGTTCTTGTCCGCCACAGCCTTGATAAGTTCAGTGGTCACGATGGTCTTCACGATAAAGTCGTTCGGCTGCATCTTGCCCATCGCAATACGGTTCTTGATGATGTAATACAAGAAAATCAGGCAAGTCTGGTTACCGTTGATAAGCACCCATTCTCCCTTGTCGTCTTTGCAAGCCATGCCTACACGGTCGGCATCCGGATCACTTGCCATCACAATATCGGCATCAATCTTCTTGGCCAGGGCAATAGCCATGGAAAGAGCTTCGGCATTTTCGGGGTTCGGAGATACCACAGTCGGGAAATTGCCATCCTTCACCATCTGTTCGGGCACACAGTTCACATTCTCAAATCCCCACTCTTTCAGTGAATCGGGAATGAGCACACGTCCTGCACCATGAAGCGGAGTATAAACAATATTAAGGTTCTTCTGACGCTTGATTACTTCCGGATCAATAGAGATAGAATGTACCTTATCCAGATAAACTTGATCGACGTCCTTGCCGATAATCTGAATCAGCTCCTTGTTTCCGTTGAATTTGATGTCGGCTACAGTCACCTTGTTCACTTCGTCAATAATGCCGGTGTCGTGCGGGGCAAGTACCTGGGCACCGTCATCCCAATATGCCTTGTATCCGTTGTATTCTCTCGGATTATGGCTTGCAGTGATGTTGATACCGCTTTGGCAGCCAAAGTGGCGAATGGCGAATGAGACTTCCGGTGTAGGACGAAGGTCATCGAAAAGATAAACTTTGATACCGTTTGCGGAGAAGATGTCGGCAGAAATCTTGGCAAACTTGTCACTATTGTTACGGCAGTCGTAACCCACTACCACAGAAATCGGGCCTTTGCCTGCAAAGCATTTATTCAGATAATTGGACAGACCTTGTGTGGCGGCACCTACGGTATAGATGTTCATGCGGTTTGTACCGGCACCCATGATGCCGCGCAGACCGCCCGTCCCGAATTCCAGATCCTTGTAGAAGCTGTCTATCAATTCGGTTTTATCTGGGTTTTCCAACATGCGTTTCACTTCAGCCTGAGTTTCGGCATCGTATGCCGGGGTAAGCCATTTTTCGGCTTTCTCAGTCACCTGTCTAATCAGTTCCTTATTTTCCATAAGACTATCATTGTTTTTAAAGTTAATATAAACTACTTGTTGAGTCACAAATGTAGGAGAATAAGTTCAAATATCCTAATTTTTTTCAACACAGATTGTGCGGATTGCATACATTTACACAGTTTTTACAAGAGAGATAAACAAACGCTGTAACCCGCACCAATGTTTTATTCAGGCATTTTATATCTGTCTCCTGTCTGCTTGACATACTCCTCCAAAAACTCCTTCGGATAACCCGGACGGACAACACCTGCCGGCTGGCCGATGGAGTTGCGTTCGAACTTACCGTCTTTCATACGTTTCACCACACCGTCATTATATTTTACGATAAGGAATTCGCCGAGACGCTTCCAAGTGTCGAAGGCACTTTGGGCAGTCATATGGGTATAGTTGGTAAGAAGGGCTTTTGCCTTGGCAGGATCTTTCTCCAGCAGTTTTACGGCAGCAGACTCAATGCCTTCCTGTGCCTCATTGAAAGTAGTTTCCAGCTCTGTCTGAGTGGCACGTACATCATCCATCATCAAATCATAACGGGGATAAACCATATTGGCAACCCAATTGAATATCCAGAAAGCGGAATTCCATGAGAAGGTGATATAATCGGCACCATCGACACGGGTGTAGCACACGGGAACTTTGTCTGTGCAACAATATACCGGAGTAAAGACAGCCATATTGGCATCGTCCGTACCAAACCACAGCACACCGCCTACAGCATCGGGCAATGTGGAACGCATCTGTGCCACAAATACAAAACCCGACTGCTGGGTAGAAATCGGACGCTCGTTAAAGTATTCCTGGTCACCTACTTTAAAGGACAGAGGCGAAAGACGGTACGGAGTATGATACGGGCCGGCACCGAAATCCTTGCTGATGTCAAGCGGAGTACCTTCGTAATGGTCGCGCATGGCATTCTTCACATCCTGTACGGAAATTTTACGGTTGGGTTTCACAAACAAAGGCATCGGGGTATCGGTGTCACCCAATATATAAGGCAGAAATTCGTTGCCACGGTCGGTAAACATATTAAAGTAACTCCATACACGGGCCTCACAGTAACGGCGTGCGCCAAAATCAAGGGGCGCATATGCATCGGCAAAACTGAAGTCCTTGTTTACTCCTTCAAAATACCCCTTTTCGCGGGCAAAAGAGATAACATCCGAAGAATACATACAGTTCTCCTTATCGTTCATATTGAATTGATGAATACGACTTTGGTTGGCATGTGCGGAAATACAGTCATCGGGCACACGGACAGCCACCCATACGGCACCGCGTACACCGGGTCCCTTGCCAATCATCTCCATGATCCAGATCTCATTAGGATCGGCAATCGTAAATGACTCGCCGCTGCTGTAGTAGCCGTATTCCTGTACCAGTTCGGTCATCACCTTAATGGCTTCACGAGCTGTACGCGAGCGCTGTAATCCCACATAAATAAGACTTCCATAGTCAATGATTCCGGTCGTATCCACCAGCTCGGGACGCCCGCCGAAAGTGGTTTCACCGATGGTAAGCTGAAACTCATTCATATTACCGATTACGTTATAGGTCTGACGTGCCTGTTCAATTTGTCCCAGATACTTTCCTGTATCCCACTCGTGGATATCAATCAGCGTTCCTTTTTTGTGCAAGCCTGCCGGATAGTGATACAACTCGCCGAACAGTCCGTAAGAATCGGCGGAATAGGACACAATGGTAGAGCCGTCGGCAGAGGCGTTCTTGCCTACTATAAGATTGGTACAAGCCAATGCATTCACTACGGCTGCCACAACAAACAAGACGGAAAGAGTCAGTCTTTTATTTTTCATACTTCTAATAAATTAAGGCCTCATCCCCGTCCCTCTCCGAAAGAGAGGGGAGAAGAGAATGATAGCCTGTTACACATATTTATATTACACTTATTCATTACACTATATACAGCAAAAGTAACTTCCAACCTCCCCTCCCACCGGATTGCTCTCCCCCGATAACGGGGAAGCCGGGGGGCAGAGAAGAGGTGTCTTACCACACAAACTCGTACTGTTCCGTTGTCTGGTTGCCGCATCCGTCAGTCACGGTCATTTCCACCAGATGCTTTCCTCCCTTTTCCACATGTTCCGGATCAAGTTCACAAACTAGATTTCCGCTGATGGAGTTCGGCTTGCCAAACAAAGCATATTTACCGTCAATCGTACCACGGTAACTGTTGATGCCCGTCTCTTTGTCCTTGGCCTTGAACACAACACGTCCCGTACGTCCCCATTGGGTCTGGTTTACAGGGGAAATCACCGGCGGAACGGTATCGACAGCAACCGTATACGTACCCAAATCGCGGATACGCACTTTCATAAAACCGTCTTCGTACTTGCCTCCGATACTGTATTTTCCGCCACGGGCTGTGACACCCGCCACATAATATTTCGTCATATCCTCCACCGGACGGCGGCGCAAACCGATGCGTAAGTCACAGGCTCCATGCAGAGGGATGCGCGTATCATGAAGCTGATAAGTAAAGGCAATGTCACCGCTATCGGCACGCACGGCATAGTTCAGCCACGCGTCATCATACAACATGCCACGGGGAATAACCAACTCCAGTCCCGGTTCCTGCAGATAGTTCACTTTATCCCACTTGAACACATACTTTTCACGATGTTCCACCGGAAGAATATCCGCTCTCTTGCCCTGCACAGTGAAGCGGACCTTGGAAGTATTACCCAATGCGTCACTCAGGGTATAGACAAACAGATAAGGACGCTCCTCTTTAATATCTACCCATCCGCGGTTACCATTGGATGCATGCAACATACGCAAATGATTGCCCGGCTCAATGAACGACTTCATATATTGTCCGTGCGTCCACGAATTGATATACCGGTTTTCATTATATGCAAAACGATCTACCGTGCTGCGGAACACTTCTTCACCATCTACTTCCAGAACAACGGTCTTTACTCCATACCGGTTATGCACTCCGTCCATATAATCATAGGCACGGATACCGGCGCCCACCGTTCCCCAGGCAGTGATTGTCTTGGCAGGCCTGACAGGAAAAGCCCGGCGTGCCTGCTTCCCATCCACTACCCCTTTGCCGGGACGGGGAAACAGCATGATACCTTCGGCACGCGGAGCCGTATGATCCTTCACTTCCTTCATGAAGAAGGGCAACGGATCCACATACTCGTCCGTTTCGGTTTCAATCATATCCAGGTGCAAATGAGGACCAAAAGAATAACCTGTATTACCACTCAGTGCAATGACCTGTCCCGCCTTGACCGGATATTCCCCCGGCTCGGGAGTGATTTCCACCTCCCAGCTCTCCTCTTCATATTGGAGGTCTTTCACTCTACGGGCTATTTCGCCGACAAAAGCACTGAGATGGCGGTTGATAGTCGAATAACCATTATTATAGACTACATCGAGTACATATCCCGAACCGTGAGTGACACGGATGCGTGAAATGTAGCCGTCGGCCAATGCGTGTACCTGCTTGCCTACAGTCCCCCCGGTCTTGAAGTCCAGCCCGCCATGAAAATGATTGGCACGAATCTCACCGAAATTTCCGGAGAAAGTGATGGGGAAATCAAAAGGAGGAATAAAGGAAGCATTCCGCAAAGGTGTATCCTCCGTTACGGAGGAAACCTCCGCAGCATGTACGGTATCCAATGTGTCGGCTACTTCCTGCGCCTGCATTCCCGACGGCAGCGAGAAGAAGAAAAAAGAATATAAAATGGGATTTGTTATTATTTTCATTACAATAAGTCATTTCAAAACACGGACAAAGATAAAAAGAATCTATATCTTTGCCCCATAAAAGCAAATAAACAATGAGGCATATCCACAAATTCCCATGGCAAGCACCTTCATTGTAAGCAACCGGACTACCGAAGAAGCAGAAGGTAGAGCCGATATGGACGTACTCAAAGACAAACTCATTCCGGATACGGCACACCAACTGATTTCCTGTTTTTAAACATGGAGGATACGATAACACCCTACCTTCCATTTTCGTATCTTGCGACATGTTTAACCCCCTAAATTCTTAAGGTTATGATTATCGGAGTACCTAAAGAAATCAAAAACAACGAGAACCGTGTAGGAATGACCCCTGCCGGAGTAGCCGAGTTGGTGAAACGCGGTCATACGGTGTATGTACAAGCCTCTGCAGGTGCAAACAGCGGTTTCTCTGACGACGATTACATCGCCGTAGGTGCACAAATGTTGCCAACCATTGAAGACACTTATGCAGTAGCTGACATGATTGTCAAGGTAAAGGAACCTATCGCACCGGAGTACAAACTGATAAAAAAGGGACAAGTGGTGTTCACCTATTTCCACTTCGCTGCCGATAAATTACTGACCGAAGCCATGATTGAAAGCGGCGCCGTCTGCATCGCCTACGAAACGGTAGAAAAAGAAGACCGCTCATTGCCGCTGTTAACTCCGATGAGTGAAGTGGCCGGACGTATGGCCACCCAGGTAGGAGCCCGTTTCCTTGAAAAGCCCCAAGGCGGAAAAGGTAAATTGATGGGTGGTGTGACAGGGGTACGTCCCGCACGTGTACTGATCCTGGGCGGCGGCATTGTAGGCACCAATGCCGCACAAATAGCTGCCGGAATGGGTGCCGAGGTTCTGATTACAGATATCAACCTTCCCAGACTGCGCTACCTCAGCGAAGTGATGCCCAAGAATGTAAAAACGCTCTACTCTTCAACCCACAACATCAAGATGGAGTTGCCCAATATAGATCTCGTTATCGGTTCCGTCTTGATTCCCGGTGACAAAGCACCTCATCTCATCACCAGAGAGATGCTGAAAATGATGAAGCCCGGCACCGTCCTTGTGGATGTCGCCATTGACCAGGGAGGTTGTTTTGAGACGTCTCATCCTACCACGCACAGTGAACCTACTTATGTGATAGACGGTATCGTACACTATGCAGTAGCCAATATTCCCGGTGCCGTACCGTTCACTTCCACCATGGCATTGACAAACGCTACACTGCCCTATACCGTGGCCTTGGCATGCAAAGGCTGGAAGCAAGCCTGCAAAGACGATCCGGCACTGGCACTTGGCCTGAACATTGTAGAAGGAAAAGTAACCTACAAAGCCGTAGCGGATGTATTCGGACTGAAATACGAACCCATCGGCCTGTAAACCGCCAACATGGATAAATCTCCCGGGCGCGGACTAACGGAGCACCGGATGCGCTCCGCATAGCCCGCGCCTGAAAATGAATATCCATGAATGAACTGTTCCTCTACAATCTATCATCAAACAAGAAACTTTTCCTCCTTGCATACGCCCAATACATGGCAAGCAAAGTGACGCAAAGATTAAAGATGAAGGGGAATTCCTTTGAATGGGAATGAAACAAGTGCTGGAAGGAATCCGTGATAAAGGGAGACAACAGGATAGCCAGATAATTCATCACCATCACAAAAGCCAGTGCCAGTGTCGTCTTCTCCGGCATGGCCGTATCTGCCGTCTTATCATAAACAAGAGGCTGGATCACTCCATATCCCAAACCGACTGACAGACATCCCGGTATAATCAGCCACTCGACAGGTGCAATCCAAATCAGCAACAGTCCCAAGGCAATGGACAACAGACTGTAGAATTTGGTTTTCTCACCCAGAACCTTCACAATACGGTCCAATGCAAATCCAGGAGCCATGACAGCAAGGAAAAACAAGGAAATCATCAATCCGGAATTGCCACTTGAAAAATGATGTGCCTCCATCAAAAACGGCAAATTGAAGGTTACCGCCAAAACAACATAAGTAACCAGACCATAGAACAGCATCAGATGCAAAAGATGCGGAAGATGAATACCGTATTTTCCGGAAATGGCAGGTGACTGCTCTACAGGAACAGCAGCAGCCTGCACCGTCGTTTCAACCGGCCGGCTATCGTCATTTTTTAAGTATGCAGAAAGCAGAAGGGAAATCAGAGGCAACAGATAAACAACAAACGGCAAGTGCCAATTGACCTCTGCCAAATATCCGGTTACCGCTGTAGCTACCACCAGCGTTACATTGGTAATTGCCGAACTGTAGCCGAACTGTTTCACCCTGTAGGTTCCCGTGAAGTAACGCGATATCAGACCGGTGGAAAGTGGAATAATCAACCCCGAACCTATCCCCAACAATGCACTGACCGCCATCAGTTGCCACATCTTGCTTGAAAACAGATAAAGCACTCCACTGGCGGCAAACATCCATAATCCGGCCCGCAGCAAACGGATAAAGTCCCGTTTTTCGGCCAACTTGCCCGCCAGCAACACAAAAGGTATAATCAGCAGTGAAGGCAGGGAGGCAAGCATCTGTATATCCAGTTCCGTAGCCTTCGGAAAAATGGCGGAAAGTTGTCCGAGGATAGGCGATACAGCCAAACCAGGCAACGAGGTCAATGCTGAAATAGACCAGATGCCTATAAGCGTGATAAGAGGAATCGTTCCCCTTCCGGTATTGACTTGCATATAGATAAATATTTTATATGAATAATGTGGAAACAACAAACCACTCCTAAGAATGTTCGTTTTTTAAGATGTTACCAGCCTCCGCTTTAATAAACGCCAAATAATGTAAAACCCCGGAACTTTCCTCAATGAATGCCGTTGTTGTGGAAAATCAGACGGGGAAAAGCCCCGCCGCCTAAACCTTTAAAAACATTATTTATATGGAAGATTTGAATTTCAGAAAAGGAGATGCCAAAACTGACGTGTTCGGCTCAGACCGTATGTTGCAACCGTCACCGGTAGAGAAAATACCCGATGGGCCCACTACCCCGGAAGTCGCCTACCAGATGGTAAAAGACGAGACCTTTGCCCAGACACAGCCGCGCCTGAACTTAGCCACATTCGTCACCACCTATATGGATGACTATGCCACCAAGCTGATGAACGAAGCCATCAACATCAACTACATTGATGAAACCGAATACCCTCGCATCGCCGTAATGAACGGCAAATGTATCAACATTGTCGCCAATTTGTGGAATTCGCCCGAAAAGGATACCTGGAAAACCGGCGCGCTCGCCATCGGTTCTTCAGAAGCCTGTATGCTGGGTGGTGTGGCAGCCTGGCTACGCTGGCGCAAGAAACGCCAGGCTCAGGGCAAACCGTTCGACAAACCGAACTTTGTCATCTCAACCGGTTTCCAGGTGGTATGGGAGAAATTTGCCCAACTGTGGCAGATTGAAATGCGTGAAGTACCCTTGACTTTGGAAAAGACCACGCTCGACCCCGAAGAAGCACTGAAGATGTGTGATGAAAACACCATTTGCGTAGTACCCATCCAGGGCGTTACATGGACAGGACTGAACGATGACGTTGAAGCTCTCGACAAAGCCCTCGACGCATATAATGCCAAGACCGGCTATGACATTCCTATCCACGTAGATGCCGCCAGCGGCGGTTTCATCCTTCCCTTCCTCTATCCCGACACCAAATGGGACTTCCGCCTGAAGTGGGTACTTTCCATCAGTGTCAGCGGCCACAAATTCGGACTGGTTTATCCGGGTCTGGGTTGGGTCTGCTGGAAAGGCAAGGAATATCTGCCCGAAGAAATGGCGTTCAGCGTCAACTACCTCGGCGCCAACATTACCCAGGTCGGCCTGAACTTCTCCCGCCCTGCCGCACAGATTCTGGGACAGTATTACCAATTCATCCGCTTAGGATTCCAAGGATACAAGGAAGTACAATACAATTCACTGATGATTGCCAAATACATTCATGATGAAATCGGCAAGATGGCTCCATTCGTAAACTACTCCGACGAAGTTGTGAACCCGTTGTTCATCTGGTACTTGAAACCGGAATATGCAAAGACCGCCAAATGGACCCTGTATGACTTGCAGGATAAGCTGTCTCAACACGGCTGGATGGTACCTGCCTATACATTGCCCGAAAAGTTGGAAGACTATATAGTCATGCGTGTCGTTGTCCGCCAAGGTTTCAGCCGCGATATGGCAGATATGCTGTTGGGCGACATCAAAAATGCCATTACCGAACTGGAGAAACTGGATTACCCGACCCCTACCCGTATGGCACAGGAAAAGAATCTACCGGTAGAAGCCAAACTGTTCAACCACGGCGGCCGTCGTCACAAGAAAGCCGCTAAATAAACCAACAGAGGATTAGACGACCAAACGATTTACGATGTACGGTTACAGCATGTCCTGAACCAAAATTCAGCCTACAGTAATCTCAATCGTAAATCGTCCATCGTCCAACCGTAAATATTACAAATGTATGGAAAAGAAAATATCAATTTCACAGATCAAGGAAGTTGCACAGCAAGCCTACAATGAAGTCAAGGGCCATACGGGAGGGAAGAATGCCGACTACATCCCCTACCTTGCCAATATAGATTCCCACCTGTTCGGCCTCAGCATTTGCCTGATGGACGGACAGACCATCAACATCGGTGACACGGATTATCATTTTGGCATAGAGTCTGTATCAAAGGTGCACACCGCCATTCTTATCCTGCGCCAATACGGTGCACAGAAAGTATTGGATATGATCGGAGCCGATGCCACGGGCCTGCCGTTCAACTCAATCATCGCCATCCTGCTGGAAAACGACCACCCTTCTACCCCGTTGGTAAACGCAGGTGCCATTTCTGCCTGCTCCATGGTACAGCCGGTGGGGAACTCCGACAAAAAATGGGCTGCCATCGTGCAGAACATCACCGAACTTTGCGGCTCTGCCCCGCAACTTATTGACGAACTGTACAAATCGGAAACAGCCACCAACTTCAATAACCGTTCCATTGCCTGGTTGTTGAAGAACTATAACCGTATCTATGACGATCCGGATATGGCTCTCGACCTCTATACCCGCCAATGCTCCCTGGGCATCACCGCCCGACAGCTGGCCATTGCAGCAGGAACCGTTGCCAACAACGGCGTAAACCCCGTAACCAAACAGACAGTATTCGAGGCCGGCCTCGCACCGAAAATCACTTCAATGATTTCCACCGTAGGTTTCTACGAACATTCAGGCGACTGGATGTACACGGCCGGAATTCCCGCCAAAAGCGGTGTAGGAGGCGGTGTTATGGCAGTGTTACCCGGTGTAATGGGAGTCTCAGCTTTCGCTCCTCCTTTGGATACGGCAGGCAACTCCGTCAAATCACAGCTGGCAATCAAGTTCATCATGAACAAACTCGGACTGGGTGTGTTCAACGGTGACAATGTGACAATTACCGAATAAAGACAGGTTGTCTTCATCATGAAAATGGCTCTATCAGAATTTTCTTTGCGGGAGAAAGGCATTTATGGCATACTGCATGTCATCATCCTGCTGCTTTCGCTTTTCCTGGTTATCAGCATCTCCATCGACACATTCAAAGGAATACCCTTCTACGAACAGTCGGTATATATGAAAGTACAGTTATGGATTTGCGCCCTGTTCCTGGCAGATTTCGTATTGGAATGGATTCTGGCGGAAAACAAGGCACGCTATGTATCCACACACTTCATTTTCCTGCTGGTAGCCATACCCTATCAGAACATCATTGCCTATATGGGATGGACCTTCTCGCCCGAAATCACCTATATGCTGCGCTTCATCCCGTTGGTACGGGGCGGATACGCCATGGCTATCGTAGTGGGGTGGCTGACGTACAACCGTGCGTCAGGACTATTCGTATCCTACCTGACAATGCTGTTGGCCACCGTTTACTTTTCCAGCCTCGCCTTTTACGTCATGGAGCATGGCACCAATCCTTTGGTCAAAGGTTACGGTGATGCTCTGTGGTGGGCATTCATGGATGTAACGACGGTAGGCTCCAATATCATAGCGGTCACCCCCACCGGACGGGTACTGTCCGTACTGCTTGCAGCACTGGGCATGATGATGTTCCCTATCTTTACAGTCTATGTAACAAGCCTGGTACAGCGGCGCAACAAAGAAAAAGAAGATTTCTACAGCCGGATGACGCAAAAGCGGGTACAAACGCAGCAGGAAGCATCTTCCTCTGCCCCCACTGCCGATGCGTCCTGACTGTTAAAACCCGATTTTTCTCCAACACGCCGGAAACAACTGCTACCGGGCATTGTTATAAACGCTGATTTTGAATATATTTTTCACCAAAAACCTTAACTTATGGCAAATATCAAACAAACTGTGAAGCTGGGAGTATTCACCCTGGCTATCATGAATGTGACGGCTGTAGTATCTCTGCGTGGACTACCGGCCGAGGCCGTATACGGAATGAGTTCGGCCTTCTACTACTTATTCGCAGCCATCGTATTCCTCATCCCGACATCACTTGTCGCTGCGGAACTGGCTGCCATGTTTCAGGACAAACAAGGCGGTGTGTTCCGCTGGGTGGGTGAAGCCTACGGCAAGAAACTGGGTTTCCTCGCCATCTGGGTACAATGGATTGAAAGTACAATCTGGTATCCTACAGTCTTGACATTCGGTGCCGTTTCCATCGCCTTCATCGGCATGAACGATGTACATGACATGTCCCTGGCAAACAACAAGTATTACACGCTGGCCGTTGTGCTCATCATCTACTGGCTCGCCACTTTCATCTCATTGAAAGGTATGGGATGGGTAGGCAAGGTAGCCAAAGTCGGCGGTATGGTCGGCACGATTATCCCGGCAGCCCTGCTGATTATCCTGGGAATCGCTTACCTGGCAAGCGGAGGACACTCCAACCTCGATTTCCACAGCAGCTTCTTCCCGGACCTTACCAACTTCGACAACGTCGTACTGGCAGCAAGCATCTTCCTCTTTTATGCAGGTATGGAAATGGGCGGTATCCACGTAAAGGATATGGATAACCCCTCCAAGAATTATCCGAAGGCTGTATTCATCGGCGCTGCCATCACGGTCATCATCTTCGTGCTGGGCACGTTCTCACTGGGAGTCATCATCCCGGCCAACGACATCAGCCTGACACAGAGTCTGCTCGTAGGCTTCGACAACTACTTCAAGTATATCCATGCCTCCTGGCTGTCACCGATTATCGCCATCACATTGGCATTCGGCGTGTTGGCTGGCGTGTTGACATGGGTTGCCGGTCCTTCCAAAGGTATCTTTGCCGTAGGCAAAGCAGGTTATATGCCTCCGTTCTTCCAGAAGACCAACAAACTGGGTGTACAGAAGAATATCCTGTTCGTGCAAGGTGGCGCCGTAACCGTATTGAGCCTCTTGTTCGTGGTTATGCCTTCCGTACAGAGTTTCTACCAGATACTCTCTCAGTTGACGGTAGTCCTTTACCTCATCATGTATATGTTGATGTTCTCCGGAGCCATCGCCCTGCGTTATAAGATGAAGAAACTGAACCGTCCGTTCCGTATCGGTAAAGCAGGCAACGGACTGATGTGGTTTGTCGGCGGACTTGGTTTCTGCGGCTCATTGCTGGCATTCATCCTGAGCTTCATTCCGCCCAGCCAGATTTCAACAGGCAGCAATACCGTATGGTTCTCCGTACTTATCATCGGTGCCCTTGTCGTAGTGATTGCCCCGTTCATCATCTACGCTTCCAAGAAACCGTCCTGGATTGACCCGAACAGTACTTTCGAACCCTTCCATTGGGAAGAACAGCCTGCAGATAAAGAAATACAGGCATAAAGAAGAAAAGGAATATCACCGGTAATCCGGAGGTATTCCTTTTTTTTTAATGTTTACGTTCTATGATTTAAATACAATCCAACGGATTACGTTTAACAACAAGAGGATAACATTCTTCTTCCTTCATTTTACCAAGACACTTCCTGCATCCTTTCCCATGCCCTTTTATACTCCTCCACCAGTTCCCGCATCACCGCCGGTACAGACTGTACCCCTTTTCCATGAAGCAAAGAAGCAACCTGTCCTATCTCCAGTTCACCCTCTTCAAGATCACCTTCAAAGATACCGCGTTTGGCACGGCCACGACCTAAAAGAACGCGAAGTTCCTCTTCCGTTGCACCCACAGCCTCGGCAGCTTCCACGGCATCACGGAAGTTATTGCGTACAAGACGGACAGGCGCCAGCTTTTTCAATAACAAGCGCGTATCACCCTCTTCCAGGTGCAGGCAATAATCCTTGAATATCTCACTGGCAGAACTCTCGGCTGTCAATGCAAAACGCGTACCGACCTGCACTCCTTCAGCTCCCAATGCCCGCACGGCAAGCATCGCTTCTCCGGTAGCAATACCTCCGGCCGCAATCAGCGGTAGCGTGGTCGCGGCACGTACGGCAGGTATCAGACACAAAGTAGTCGTCTCTTCTCTCCCGTTATGGCCCCCCGCCTCAAAGCCTTCGGCAACAATGGCATCCACTCCCGCCTCTTCCGCTTTCCCGGCAAAACGGGAAGATGAAATGACATGTACCACAGTGATGCCACGATCGTGCAGCCAACCCGTCCATTTCTTAGGACTACCGGCAGATGTAAATACAACCTTTACCCCTTCCTCTGCCACTATCTGCATGATTTCTTCTATCTGGGGATACATCAAAGGAATATTCACACCAAACGGATGAGGGGTAGCCGCACGGCATTTGCGAATATGTTCCCGCAGCGTTTCGGGATGCATGGATCCCGCTCCCAACAGGCCCAATCCTCCCGCATTACTTACCGCGGAAGCAAGCCTCCAGCCACTGCACCACACCATTCCCGCTTGAACAATCGGATATTTTATCCCCAAAAGAGAAGTTACTCTGTTCATTGTTATTTTTTTTAAGGGTTATCAAAGAATAACAAGAAAAAAAAGAAGAAAGTTCATTTCAATTCTTTCACCGGATGCTTGATTAAAACCGTCGTCGAGTCTCCATACGCTTTCAAAACCTCCAATGTACGCGCACGGCGTCTGCGTCCTTTAAAATTCCAGAACTCACGGGTAAAAGGAGTCATTAAATCAAGGCTGCCTATTCCGCCGCCACCGACTCCCTGCCAGCTTCCTACCGGCATATTGTTGGCACGTTCCGTAACCCGATAACGTTGTCCGGTAGCTTCAATCTGTTCCACACTCTCACGGGGGCCGATATCCAAAGGCGTCTTCGCCCAATTCGTATAGATAAAGAGCGTTTTGAGTTCATAATAAGGATCCCCCCTCCAAGTATTCTTCCCGACATTGATCTTCTTCTGATAGACAGGATCCCAATTGTATTTCGTATTGGCCGTATAGGGACGCAGAGTCAGTTTGATTTCTTGCTTGGGTTCTTTCTGCAACGAAGTGGGCAAAGTGGGGTCAAAGTCCATCCAAGACTTGTTTACCGATACTTCCGGAGTCCCCAAAATATTCCTTTCGAGTTCCTTCAAAGCATCCGGATTCACCTTTACCTCCCCGTTTCCCTTCAGCAACTGCTGCAACTTCAAGGAATCCTGCGGCGTCCAGTTTTGGGCGCAAAGAGGAAAGGCTACCGCATAGAGCAGCCCTATTATAAGTATAGATTTCCTCACCTGATAATTTTGATTACTTAATACCTGATACCTGATCTTTAATACCTGAAATACATTCTACCACCACATATACCCGCTTCCGCAAAGCGGCTCATCATAGCAGGGGTCAATAGTCCACATGGTACGCGGATACTTCCGGCCTTCCCACCAGCGGCGGTAACGGGCAGCGGCATCCAGCACCTCCTCATCCGTAAGGAAATAGATTCCTTCGTAATTCTCGGCATCCGCATGCACCATCTTACATCCCATCGAGGCATTGTGCCCAAGACGGATCGTCTCGACCGTCCATAAGATGCACTCGCCTAAACGAAGTTTCCCGCCAGCCGAATAAGACACCGGAGCCAAGGGAAAAGCAGGAATCACGGTCAGATCTTCGGCATACTTCAGCAATTCCTCTATATCCTCGGCAGTAAATTTCGGCATGCTGCTCAGCCCATCCGGACTTTGGGTGGAATATTTACCGGCTTTCAATTGCTTTACAAACAAATCCACGTCCGGATGGTTGTAGTCCAATGCTTCTTTTGCACAGGAAGCCAATGAGAGAGTAAAGAACACGAGCAGTAAAATACGCCCGAATATAGGTAAGTTATCAGATAGAGTTTTCATCTTCATATTCCATTTAAGATTAATAAGTCATGCGTACCCCGCACAATAAGTTCAGATTAACGGGACGTTCCGTACGCAATGATTTCGTTGGTGAATCCGTATCAAAGTGATGGGAAACGGACGGTTCGGCAAACAGGGCAAAACGGTCATTCACCTTATACCGGACTCCCACCCCGGCAACCACAGACAACTGCACCGGTTCTGCCTTGAAACTATTGTCGGGCGCACCTGCAATGCACTTTTCAATGGCACCTCCCAAGGTAGCATAAAAATCCACTTTAGGAGAGCTTGCAAGCATGGCATTCAGTTTTACGGGAACTGCCAGCGTATGCAGAGTATGGTCGGCAGGCAGGCAATTATACTGTAGCCCTGTCTCCAAAGCCAAATATTTATTCAAGCGGCGTTCCACTGTCACTCCGGCAGTGAAAGGCATATCAAAATTGCTTTGGGGCAAAGAAGTTCCCACGGCAGCCTTTATTGCCCAATAACGAGGCTTCAAGGTAGTTTCTGTTCCGGCCGTTGCCGTCTTGTCATCACCGGATGCCGCAGTGTTCATGTCCGGATTTGTATTTTTACAGTCCGAATCTGCCTGGTACATACCATTCCGGGCTGAATTCTGACTGCTGCAGTAACCGTTCCCCGGCTGACGATTATTGCCGTAAACCCGCTGTGTAATTGTGATGGAAACATGAAGTGAAACAGACTCTTCGTCCGCATCGGCCACCAGTCCTGCCGGTGCACCGTTTGCCGGCTGTTTTATTCCGGGCTTATTCGCTGTGGGATCCGTCTGATGAATGGACGGGAAACTTTCCTGTACGACATCCCCTTTCAGACTGCCCTCGGGTGTCAAGGCTGCCACTTGCGTAAAGGCTTCCTTTATCTCTTCTTTGGGAGAGAAATACCAAAAAGCCGCGGAAGCCGCTCCCAACACGAAGACTACCGATGCGGCTGCAGCCACCCGACAAAATCTCGGAGAAAGAAGAATTCGCTTCTGACGTCCTGCTTCCTTCCGGGACAAATCGCATTGCAACTCTTCCCAAAAGTTATCCCGCACAGTCATCCCTGCACCGCCCAGACGGCTACGGAACAAATCGGTTATTTCATCTTTTTCTCTCATCATCAGTATATTCTTTAATTCTTTTTGCTAACAAACATTTGGCACGATGCAACTGCGAAGTAGATGAATGCTCCTTGATATGAAGTATTTCGGCGATCTCCTTGTGGGATTTCTCCTCAAAAACATACAAGTTGAACACGGTACGGCATCCGTCCGGAAGTTCCGCAACAAATGCCATCAACGCCTTCTCGGAAATACGAGTGCCGCTTTCTGCGACACCGGTTTCATCCGGAATATCAGGAAGCTGCTCCTCGTTCACCACCAGTTGGCTGAAACGCTGCCGTTTCCGCAAGTAATCTATAGCCTGCGTCACCATTACTCTTGTCACCCACGTGCTCAATGCACATTCTCCACGAAAAGTGAAGTGGGTAAAGATTTTGATGAAACCATCGTGCAATACGTCATGGGCCGCATCGACATCGCCCGTATAGCGGTAACACACCGCCAGCATCTGCTTGGAGTAGAGGGTGTATAGTTCCTTTCGGGCGGAATCCCTTCCTGCCCGGCAGCCCTCAATCAGTTCTATCTCATTTTCCAATGTCAGTGCTCGTTTTTACGGACGCCTCTTCGCGTCGTTTGTTAGTTAGACGCAGCATTCTTGAAAATGCTGCTGAATTCATTCTAAAAAGAAGTTAAAGGCCGGAGATTATTTCATACTACTTCCACTCTATCATCCATCACCCTGAAACGCATCATCCGTTGCAGCCAAACGCATCATCTGTTTGGGACGAACAGATGATGCGTTTCACCCGAATACATCATCTGTTTTTCAAGAATCGTCAATACTCTGATTATGAAGAAAAAAGCCTCTCATAAATCTGCCATATCGCAGCATTCTTTATGAGAGGCTTTCCTATTATTCTGTAATATTACTTTCTGCCTTTGTCAACACGCTTTAAAACTCATATCCAATCCTTTTACGGAATGGGTCAAAGCGCCCACTGATATAAAGTCTACACCACATTCGGCATAATCACGCAATGTATCGAAAGTGATACCACCGGATGATTCGGTTTCGTAACGACCGGCTACCATCTCCACAGCCTTCTTCGTCATTTCGGGTGTGAAGTTATCAAACATGATACGGTCTACCCCACCCAAGTCGAGCACTTGCTGCAATTCGTCGAAACTGCGTACTTCGATTTCAATCTTGAGGTCCTTACCTTTCTCCTTGCAATAGTCTTTGGCACGGGTAATGGCTTTGTCGATACCTCCGGCAAAATCCACATGATTGTCTTTCAGCAGAATCATGTCGAACAAGCCGATGCGATGATTTACGCCTCCACCAATCTTGACTGCCATCTTTTCGAGGATGCGCATGCCCGGAGTAGTCTTACGGGTGTCGAGTACACGGGTATTCGTACCTTTCAGTTTCTCGGCATATTTGTGGGTCATGGTGGCAATACCACTCATACGTTGCATGATATTCAGCATCAAGCGCTCGGTCTGCAACAAAGATTGTATCTTACCTTCTACAATCATGGCAACATCGCCCGGTTTCACTGCCGTGCCATCGTTGATAAAGACTTCCACTTTCATAGTGGGGTCAAAACGGCGGAATACCTCCTTAGCTATTTCAATACCGGCAAGAATACCCGCTTCCTTAATCAGCAGTTTGGACTTACCCATTGCCGTAGCAGGGATGCACGAAAGGGTGGTATGGTCACCATCGCCTATGTCTTCGGCGAAAGCCAGGTCAATCAGCCTGTCAATCAATTCTTCTTCTTTATTCATTGGTCTTATCTATTCTTATTTGATGTATGACATATTTGTTTTGCACTCTTCTGAAGAAACAATTCACCCGAAAGTTTCCATTGGCTGTCGTCAAGGTACCGATGACGAAACTGGATTCATCACGCTGGCCTTGATGGTTCACATTGAAACCGCTGACCTTGTTGCTGGAGAAGAAACCGGACAAGGTTCCCTCTGCCGTCCCCCGGTCAACGTTGGTCGATTTATTCTGAATAATCAGATCCACCTTATCACCCAGATACCTGTTAAGTTCCTGAGAGTTTCCTTTCTTGAAGGCCACAATCACCCCCACAGGCACATCCTGGGCAAAGAGCGAGGACATCCAAATGAAGAGACCGGTCAACAACAAAACTACTCGTTTTTTCATTTTCACAAGTATTAATGATAGGCAAAGGTAAGCATTTATCGCAAAATACAATAAAAAAGTGCTAAATTTGTGCACGAATCAAAACAGAACCGATATGAAAACAACCCTGCTCGTAGTAGGACGAACCGTAGAACAACATTTTATTACGGCCATCAACGACTATGTACAGCGCACCAAACGCTACCTTTCCTTCGATATGGAAGTCATTCCCGAACTGAAAAACACCAAAAGTCTTTCTATGGAGGTACAAAAGGAAAAGGAAGGCGAGCTGATACTGAAAGCGCTCCAGCCGGGAGATGTCATTGTCCTGCTGGATGAAGGCGGAAAAGAAATGCGCTCCATAGAGTTCGCAGACTATATGAAGCGCAAGATGAATACCGTCAACAAACGGTTAGTCTTTATTATCGGCGGGCCTTACGGATTCTCCCGTAAGGTATATGAAACCGCACACGAGAAAATGTCCTTGTCACGCATGACTTTCTCGCACCAGATGGTACGCCTTATTTTCGTAGAGCAGCTCTACAGGGCAATGACCATATTGAACGGAGGACCCTATCACCACGAATGATTTCCTGTTTACGAACGGGACACCTGGAATCCCTTGTCAGAGAGTGACATTTCCACAAATCTCGCTCTCGGGTTCGGGGCATTCTGTGTCAGAATCTCACGGATGCGGACCGCTGCCTGCGGATCCTTGGCCACCATATACAGATAACCTCCCCCACCGGCTCCCGGCAACTTATATCCTAACGTGTAATCCTTTATCTGATTGATAATAGCCTCCACAGCCGGAGGATTCGTGCCATAATCCAAGGCCTTGTTCTGCGCCCAGGTCTTTCCGACCAGTGCACCAAAGCCCATGAAATCATTCCGCTGGACTGCTTCCGCCATATCAAGGGCATGCGCTTTCATTTCCTCCAACAATCCTAAATGCAAGGACGAGTTCAGGAACATCGACCTGACGATTTCAGCAAGGATACCTTTTGCCGTCCGCGTAATTCCCGTGTAGTACAGCAAGTGGCAATCCCTGTATTCCGGATGGGTGAACAAGTGTTCGGGCAGCCAGCGCACCAACGGCTGCTGGGCAAACCCGGTTTCGGTCTGCAAAAGTTTGATGCCCTGCAATACACCGCCATATTGGTCTTGCCAGCCTCCACCCGTCGTCAGCAGCTGCTCCAAAGCAAGGGTACGGCGGCATATTTCATTCTTGTCCCACATCAGCCCGCAGAAATCACTCAACGAACCCAAGACTGTAGAAGCCAATATGGAGCTGGTACCCAGACCGGAACCTGCCGGTATCGCAGAAAGCAACGTGATTTCAATGCCCGTTCCGAAAGCTTCCAGCAGCTTTTCAAGCGAAGGATAGTTCTTTTCCGAGAATGCAGGCACAAAACCCGCCAATGCCAATGCGGCTTTCGGAATGGAGAAAGGAGACCCTACCTTACAGTAATCTTGCAGTTCTTCGAAAGTATTCACCACTTCCATCGCCCCCATATCTATGGAACGCAATACGATGCGATATTCCCGGCACGGCTTGACATATACCTGCAAAGGAGGCTGTCCGTTCAGTTCAATGGCGATATTCACTACATTTCCTCCGGCAAACAAAGAATAAGGAGGGGTATCCGTCCACCCACCTGCCATATCTATGCGCACGGGGCTGCGCCCCCATACTATCTGGTCACTATATACATTCAGGTGGGGCAAGCTCTTGCGTTCATACAAATCGGCCAGCAAGCCCTCGCGCAACAAGCCGAATGCCGCCTGTTCATCTACTTGAAAGTCTTCACCGTTCAGTTTCTCCACCTGCGCCCGCAACATGCGGTTATGGATGCGTTGCATCAACGGGGCGTCCGCAGGCAGGACTTCCGGATTTCCGAGACCGAATTTATGGAACTCACCGGCCACATCGGCCAGATCAAGCTGATAGAACACACTCTTTTCATGGTTACGTGCCAACACCTCCCAATTCCCTCTGCAGAAATTCGCCCGCTGTGCATACAGCATACGTAAATCCGCCTGTGCAGAGATTTCATCGGCAGACAGACGACCGCTCTTCAGCCAGACTGATTTCCCTGCTTCCAAGGCAGGTTCGGAAACCATCCAGCGAAGTACCTGTCCCATTTCCGCCTCATCTTCTACTATCGGAAAGATGGAGGCAGCCTGCAAGTCATCTTTTCTACCCTTTATATCTTCTGTGGTCAAGCCACGTTCTCCCAGCCAGGTCTGGAAAGGCACTCCCAGGAACAATGTCTTTTCGTCACGGATATCTCCTTTGAAAACATCATCAAAACCGTACGGGCGCACCGCCCAACGTCTGTCTCCCAAGGGAACCACGTCAATACAGACCCCGTCGGGAACAGCCAGCATCCAGTCATTTTCCGGCACTCCGGTAATGATTTGCCGCGCACCCAGAGTCCATGAAGCGCCGATAAAACTATTTTCAATCCAAAGGCTGTCATTCTTGGGAGAGAGCTGTACCTTCACTTCCGCATTCTGCACAAAGATAGCCGGATTGGGTTTCACCTTCCGGTGCATTATCTGCCGCTGGTCATATACCTTATTCTGCAAAGTCACCGTAGATGACAGCAGTTCACGGCTTGTACCGTAATGGTAGAATTCACCGCCCGGCAACGGAAGTATGGCTACAGACAAACTGTTTAACTCCTCATCGGCAATGCGCGGATGATTTCCCAAAGACAAGCCGAAATCGGAGTACAGGTCATAATACTTCAAGTCAGCATACGGCATGCCCCCCTCCGAAGCACCGTCTTCTTTCTGCGAACGTTTCATCAACAGTTCCACTGCCCGGTCACTCAACAGCCAGATGCCGATATCCATCAGAAACAGATGTGTCTTGGAGAGATTCTCCAATTCTTCCAATGAGGGCTTCTGCAACATGAAGTCAAGTGCCTCCGGATGTTTGCGATCCGAAACGAACACGCCATGGTGGGTAGCCAACAGCGGGTCAACCCATAAGCCATAGCACACGACGTCCGCATCGGGTATCTCCTGCAAAGGTTTCTCGGCACGGATATAGACATCACCGCTTGCAATCAGCGTACGCAAATTTTCCGGTGCACGTTCCATTATTTTCTCATAAAGCGGAAGTTGGAGGGAAAGCAGGTTCTGTCCCAGCTTCTGCCCGCGCGCCCAACGGAATACCGGTATCGGAGTCAGGATCTTTCCCGAAGGCGCATACCCCGGTAAACGCCTGCTCTGCCCTCCGGCATGGAGCAAGATACGTTTCTCCGCCGAGTGTTCCATTTTTCGATTCTTATACCATTCACGCAAGAGCCAGGTCGTTCCCCCACCCGAACCCAGTTTCATACCTACCGGGTCGGAAGTGCAAAACCATTCCGTACGATCTACATTTTCCAGTTCATAGAATGCCGACACCAGATTAGGCGGCAAAGACAATAATTTCTGCATATCCGTTTGCTGTATTGCTTAATATTCAGCGGCAAAGTAAAGCATTCTTGAGCAATTAACATAAAAAGTTTCAACTTATTTAGGGAACATAAAAAGAAAAGGCGGTAAAGATTCAAAATCTCCACCGCCTTCCGATACAATTATGGTTTAACTGTCAGCTATGATCATGCATTCATTACATTCCCTCTACTTTACGGTTGGCTTCTTTCACTCCTTTTTCAACAGATTGTGCGGCGCTTTTCAATGCCTTTTGCGCTTTCTCCAGTATTTCCGGAATCCCGACGTGTCAAAGCATACAAAATCTTCAGTAACGAGATCTTGGCACTTACATAGAATGTTACTTCTCCCTTGTCTTTTTGAATGTGCAAGTATAGGATTGCCCCCTCCTTGCTTTCCTTATTGTCGGCCTTAACAAACTGTCCGGCAGCACCGCCGTCTATAGATTCGGCAGGTAGGGCTTTTTCGGATTTGTCCAATCACCCGTTATCTTACTATAGCCTCTTTTATGCACTCTACAATATAGTGCACATCTTCATCGGTCACCCATGGACCGGCAGGAAGACACATGCCGATTTTAAAAATGGCTTCGGATACCCCATTGATATAAGCCGGAGCATCCTTATAGACAGGTTGCTTGTGCATAGGTTTCCAAACCGGGCGTGCCTCTATTTTCTTGTCAAGCATAAAAGCACGCAAAGCTTCCACATTCTCGTTGGGCTGGCAGTCCGTTGTAGCACAATCTACGGCATGAATCACACCTGCAGCACCGCCTACGGCAGTCTTGACAACATCCTTATAGGCTTTTTCCTGCCCTTTGACGCGAAGTAAAGGATCCAGGGTAATTGTACAGAGCCAGAAGTTGGAATCATAATCAGCCGAAGGCGCTTCATGGAGTAATACACCTTCCACATCCTTGAGCAGTTTCCTATAAAGAGCCTGTACATGCCGGTGATGTGCAATATGCTTATCGGCAACGGTCATCTGACCACGGCCAATACCTGCACAGATATTACTCATGCGATAGTTATACCCTATCGTCTCGTGCTGGTAATAAGGATAAGCCTCACGAGCCTGCGTGGCATACCACATGATTTGATTCTTGCTTTCGGCATCGTTACAAATCAACGCACCTCCGCCACTGGTAGTAATCATCTTGTTACCGTTAAAACTCAGCACTCCAAACTTACCGAACGTACCCAGCACCTGTCCCTTAAAACGAGAGCCAAAACCTTCGGCAGCATCTTCCACCACCGGAATGGCATACCTGTCGGCTATCTCCATGATACGTGTACAGTCATAGGGCATGCCGTACAATGCTACAGGAACAATGGCTTTCGGCTTCTTGCCTGTCTTGGCTATACGGTCCTTGATGGCTTCTTCCAACAATTCCGGAGACATGTTCCAAGTTTCTTTCTCGGAATCCACAAATACCGGAACGGCACCCAGATAAGTGATCGGATGTGAAGACGCACAGAATGTGAAGCTTTGTACAATCACTTCGTCACCCTGTCCCACTCCGCAAGCCAGCAGAGCCAAATGTACTGCCGCCGTACCAGCCGAAAGTGCCACCACTTCCTTGCCTTCACCTACAAAACGTTTCAAATCCTCTTCAAAGGCATTCACGTTAGGACCGAGAGGAACCACCCAATTCGTATCGAAGGCTTCTTTTACATATTTCTGTTCAATACCCTCCTCGCTCATGTGGGCAAGGCAGAGATAAATGGTTTTATCCATAAATATATATGTGATTATTTAATGATCAGACTTCGGATTCCTCACATAGTGGGGAATAAAAAGAAAGGAAAGAAACTTATAAATCCTTTCCAGATATCGGGAGAATTTGCTCATAAATGTTTCCATGACCGGGATACAGACTGCAATCCTTTATTAATTCCATGATACGTTCTTTCGAAATCCGTGCATCTTCCTTATCGCTGTTAGGGAATGAGGCAATGACTTTAACACCCGGGATATATGAATCACCCGAGAAAACATTGTTCTCAACCTTATAAGTAAGACAACTTTTATCATGTCCGGGAGTTTCAAACACTTCCACGAAAATTCCCGGAAATATTTCCACTTTATCATTCTCATGTAAAACCGTCACATTATCTCCCACCCATATTACAGGATCATTGTGATAACGGGAAAAATTAAGTTTATCCGAACCTAGAGCCTCTTTGCCGAAAGAGGAAGTGTAAACCATGCAATTAGGATACGATCGTAATAAATCTTTTATACCATAAATATGGTCGTAATGAGTATGAGTTAGAAACAAGGCTTGTACCGTTCCGCCTTTTTCTTGAACAAACTGCTTTATAGGGGTAATATCTCCAATGTCTATCAATACAAGTCCATCTTTCCCCTCAACAGATAATATATAAGTATTGGAGGTGAAAACAGTATTGACAATCTGATGAATGTTCATTTCAGTTATGGCCGTTGAAAGCCTCAGTGGTAGCATTACCTTCCTTATTGATTCCTTCTCTAACGAAGACCTTCTTTATGGTCAGTAAAACAATTTTCACATCCAACCAAAAAGAGACATGATCCACGTACCACACATCCAGTTCAAACTTACGTTTCCAACTGATATCATTCCGTCCGTTTACCTGTGCCCACCCTGTAATTCCCGGACGGACTTCATGGCGACGGAACTGTTCTTCCGAATATAAAGGAAGATACTTAGGCAGTAAAGGACGGGGGCCAACCAATGCCATATCCCCCTTTAATACATTAATTAATTGTGGCAATTCATCTATAGAAAGAGAACGGACTATTTTCCCAACCTTTGTCAGGCGATCAGCATCCGGCAACAAGTTTCCTTCAGAATCCCGCTCATCTGTCATTGTCTTAAATTTTATGGCTTTGAATATTCTGGCATTTTTTCCGGGGCGATCCTGGGTAAAGAAGACACCGGCACCCTTATTGGTGAAATGGAGGAAAATGATTAGAAGAAGTAATATGGGCCAGATAACCAACAGAGTTATAAAAACAATTACAAAGTCTAACCCACGCTTTAATCCTCTTTTATACATAAGCCTATAATTCTATTAACGGTTGTTTACTCCAATTTATTTCCTTTGCTGCCTGCCCTACATTGCAGAAAACATAAGTTTGCAACAGAACTTCTAATTTATTCAAAGCCCCTCCCTTACCTATATTTGCCTTAGCATAACGGATTATACGATTTTTTAATGTTCCAGTTTCTTTAAAGTATTCCTCAAATTCTGCCTTAGTCATAAACTTTGAATTTTGCTCTATCAAATCATTAATATGAAAATAAAACATCACATAATCCATACGTCCAATAAAGTTTTTCTGTAACCATAATGGAATAAGTCTAAAATATCCTCCTCCTGAAAAAGTTACACTTTTACCCACTAGCGTAGCAGGACAAATAGGAAATTCCTTTATTGTATATACTCTTTTCTTTATTAACGCAGGCACCGATGAGGTAAAATGAGGAAATCCCCCAAAATCGCGATTGGCAGGAAATACAGAGCAATCATATTCTATACCGTTTTCCGCCAATACATCAAAAGCCCAGTCGTTGTTTTTCCCTATGGAAAATGCAGGGGCACGGAAACTTTTTACTTTCCTCCCTATAAGATTTTCTATCTCTCCTATTGCAATACGTGTGTCTTCGGCAAATTCTTGTCGAGTCATTTTATTTACCCACAAATGCTTATTTGAATGGCTTCCTATTTCATGTCCTGCATTCGCTATTTTTTTTAATACATCAGGAAACTCAACTGCCAATTGTCCTACACAAAAAAAGGTCGCTTTGGTATTATTCTTTTCGAGAGTATTCAAAATCCAATCCAGCAATTCGTCATACTGCCGATATTTTTCTTTTCTCCCCCCCTTAAAATGTTTTTCAATATACCACTCCTCGGTATCAAAAGTCAATATTTTCATAAATAATATACAAAATCCAAATCTGAATCTGCAGATGTAATCAACAAAGAGCACTCTTTATTTATATGTGGAATAGTAGTGCCACCGTACAATTTTTTACTTGTTCGCAATATAATAGGAAAAAAATCAAGCACTTTTCTTTTCAATGAAGACAATGTTAAATAAAAGCCAATACGGTTCATTTTAGCAATTTCAGAAACAGCTTTGTGTATGCTATTTACATAGTCCTCTTTTCTATATCGAAAGTCAACTAATGAGATTACATCAAATCCTTTATAGTGTGCTACACGTACAACAAAGTAGCAAACTAAATTTCCACACAAATAACCTTCGTAAACAACATACTTTTTATAAATATTAAAAAAGCGCTTTTCAAAGAATGATTTATCACGTATTATTTCAATATCATCATTTTGCCAGAAGCCGTCAGAAGTAAAAGACATTTGTTCCAATTTATCTATTCGATAAAACATCATGCCTCTTACCGCCATTTTCAGTGGATAAAACACATCCTCTATTCCTCGTCTGTAGTGTAAACACCTCCTATACAAACTGTTTAAGAGAAAACGGTTTACAGATAAATACACATAAACCGGATTAATAGGCCGAAAACAAGGAATAATCTTAGGCTGTATATTGTATGCGGCATCAGTAAGACCAACTACACATCTATCCGAAAACCTCCCCATTTGCTCATAAATCATTCGCCCCACTCCCTTACCGCGATAAGTTTTCAAAACAATGGTATTACCTTCCCAATAAAAATCTTGCTTTTTACCATGTATCTTTATCTCATTCCAATTAGCAGTAGTACAAGCTATTATCTTACCTTTATCTTCTACTAGAAAAGTACGGTTCAAAAGATTTTTTTCACACGAATATTGCTTTAACCACCAATCAAAATACCTTTTGTCCCTATTAGGAAAACTCTCAACAAGAAACAATATAAGCTGTTCATATAAATCGGGAGTATAAGGAATGATTTCCATATTATATACCTGCTTTTGATTTACGAAAAGAAGAAGAACATATCTTTTTCAAACCAGAAAAGAGAGAAAAAAAGATTGCCCCACTTTCTTGATAGTATAAATTTCGGGAAAAAAAGATGAACCAAGAAGGAATACAAGAAAAACGTCTGTTTGATGATATAAACCACATTATATCAAGTCCTAAATATCGCAATTGCTTATTAGGAACATAAGTATAAGGGGAGATTTTTATACCCAGAATATCATTGACTATCAAAGCCGGGAAATTAATACCCGAAACTTCTGCTGCACGAATAGAAGCAGGAACACGAGGATTAATCTCTATAATCTTGAAATCCCCATCTTTAGTTTGCAAAATATCAAAATCCGCAAAACCTATCCAATTCAAAACTTCCAATGTCTTCTTACAAATTTCATATAACTCTTTCGACTCTATAGTCCTGCAAAAAGAACTACTTCCTCCTTTTATTGGATAATATCTGATAATCTCTATTATTACAGTGTTGACTATATTCCCTTTTTCATCTCTATACATCATCACATTATAATAAGGTGCACCAGAAGTGTCAATGTATTCCTGTAGAGTACATTCACCGTATTTTCTTAATATTCCATCATACTTGTCTTGCAAATCAGACAAAGAACAGACCATCGTAATGCCTCTTGCTCCCACTGAAATATTAGGTTTTATCAAAGCTGGAAATCCTATGGCATCTGCCGCTTCCTGTAAGTTACTTGAGGTCAACAACTGTGTTTGAGGATGAGGAATGAAATTTTCCTTACATAAAGCTAAAAGTTGCCATTTATCATTTGCCTTTTGAAAAATATCATAGTTAGGGATTGCGCACTTAAGATGGTATTCATGTTCTAATTCCACTTTATTTATACTTAAAAACTCAGCAGTTACATCACTTAAAGGAATAATTACAGAAATAGCATGTACTTGCAAAACACGATGCACAAAAAACAAATACTCCTTTTTGTGTGTTGGAGTTATATCAATAGTATAAAGTTTATCTATATATTTTGACTTTGTCGAAATATCTCCTCTATGCAACAATGCAATGACACTATATCTTTCTTTTTTTAAAGAACGTGCTACAGATAATGCTTGGAGTCCACCACCAACAATCAAAATATTCATACTATAACCCAATTATATCAGGCACAACCATAGGTTTCGTCTTCATCCACATTGTCCCCCAGCTTAATCCAAGCCCAAAAGAGGACATCAACAAGGTAGTCTCTTCCTGCATCAACCGTTCACGCAAGCGGCTCACCATTAATGAAGGAATAGAAGCTCCACCCAAGTTTCCAAACTCCTCCAGGTTATAAGGAACCTTCTCTTTGGGCAACTTCAACTTCTTCACAATACGATCCACAATCATCTTGTTCGCCTGATGAATCAAGAAATAGTCTATATCCGCTTCACGATTGATTTTATAATCATCTAAAAAGGCTTCGACGGATTTAGGAGGACGGGATATGGCGAACGAAAAGACATTCATTCCATTTATCAATGTATGGATGGGAGCACGCACAATGCCGTTGCCAAAATCTTCATATTCAAAGGAAGCTGGTGTAGCCGGATGGCGGAAACCACCGTGAGGGGTCACCAAAGCTTCATATCCCTTACCGTAGGTATGAAAATCAACTACAATATCATTGGCAGTCTCATCATATTCCAAAGCTATGGCTGTACCGCAGTCACCGAACAAAGGTACACGGCTTTTGTCTTTCATGGATCCCATCCGCAAAGCCGTATCACCTACAAGCAACAAGGCACGTTTTACATTACCTGCCGTCAACAGGTTACTGGCAACCGTTACGGCATACATACACCCACAACAACCCATTGGAATATCCATACAGAAACAATTTTCCGACAACCCAAGCCTGTCCTGCAATATGCAGGAAGTAGGAGGAGTACGATAATCACCCGTAACAGATTCAAACAGCAATACATCAATACTGTCCTTCTCCCAACCCAACTCTTCAAGCAGTTTCTCGGCAGCAGCTTGGCACATATCCGAAGCGCACATTGTGTCCGGAGCGATATGCCTTTCTTTTATACCGACTGTATTGTCGAATACATCAGCTTCCTCTTGGGAAAGAAGTCCCAGTTCGGAAGTTTTTACCACATTCTCCGGAACAGCCATAGCCACTCCTTTCATGCCGACATTCTTAATTTCCCACCTTGCCATTATCTTGACCCTTAAAGTTCAACTTCGTATTTTTTCAATATCTCACGTCCCTTTCCATAGGAAGTAAACTCCATGATATCCTCCGGGTCAAACATCACGTCAAAGGACTCTTCCAGCAATGCGATTATATTCAGCTGGTGAACAGAATCCCAGGATTCCACGCTGTCTTTTGAAAAACTGTCGTTCAACACTGCACTATCCACCCCAAACACTTCTACAAAAGCGTCATTATACTTGTCAATATTTGTCATCGTTCCTATCTTTTTTATGAATTCAACTTACTATACAATATTTTTCCCGCCTCATTCTTAGGTATGTCAGCAATCACTTTTACCTCAAAAGCCGAGGCTACCAGTTTGGTCTTTTCAACCAGTATCTCCTTTACAGCCACCGCATATTTTTCATCGGTCAAATAGACGGTCATCTTATCGTCTGTACCCACACAAGCACATTCTATCGGATATTTCCCTTTGATTATCTGCTCGCACTCATCCAGACCGATACGCATGCCAAACAGCTTCAAAAAACGTCCCATACGCCCCACAATGTAATAACAGCCGTCCTCATCTCTGTAAGCCAAGTCACCAGTACGCATAAAGCCGTTACGTTCATCGCCCAGCAGCAAATCTTCCCGACTGCGGGCATATCCCATCGTCACATTCCTGCCGCGATAGCACATTTCACCTTCCGTGTGAGAACCTTCTATCACATTTCCGTCACTATCTATCAGGGACAGTTCCGCATTGGGAACTGCCCGGCCTATGCTCCCGCATTTGGATATTGCATATTCAGCAGGAAGATAGGCCATGCGGGCAGTACCTTCAGACTGGCCGTAAGTAGCTATCCAGCGTTTGCCGGTGTCACGGCAATATTCAGCAAACTTCAGATTCAGCTGGCGAGGCATCTTACCGCCACCCTGAGTAAGCAAAGTCAAATCAGGCAAATCCATACGGAAGAAACGCATCAGATTCAAAATCTCAAAGCTGTAGGGCACTCCTGTAAAACTGGTGGCCCGCTGCTCCTTCATGAAACTCCAGAAAGCCTTGTCTGTCATGCTTTGGTGGGTTATCAATATAGTGGCACCCACATATAGGTGGCTAAATACTACGGACAGCCCCATTGTATAATACAATGGCAGCACCAGCAATGGACGGTCAGCGGAGGTCAGTCCAAAGAAAGTGGAGATATTCAGAGCTGCCGCCTCTATATTCTCATATTTATGACGAACCAATTTGGGACTTCCCGTAGAGCCGGAAGTCGGCAGCAGATGGGACAAGTCATCATGTACCCTACATGATTCCATTCCGGTACACAGTAAAGTATAGCCATAATACTCATACACAGGTTCATATTGCAGTGTGTCCGCCATCGATGATGGTACACACACATAAGGAGGACGGTAAATCTCAAACAAATTATGAAAAAGCCCTTCCTCAATATGAGCGTTCAATATCAAGGGGACATTACCGGAATTAATGCTACCAATACTCCATGCTATTCCACCAACATTATTTTCTGTCAACAAGAACAACAGGGAACGCTGAGGAAGTAAAGCACCGATTTTCTCCGAAAATGCCGACAACTCCCCGTACTTCAAGACAGTCCCTGAAGCATCTATTGCGGCAACCACCTCTTGTGGTCGCTCGTTCAAACTTAATATCATCTTATTTTTATCTTAAATGGAAGCACAACCGTCAACCCCCAATACCTGTCCCGATATATAGGATGAACGGTCTGATGCCAGAAAGGCACAGGCATTGGCCACGTCCAAGGGAGTCCCCAAACGGCCCAATGCGATTCTCTGGATACGGTTGTCTATTTTCTCACCGCTTTCTTCGTAAAGTTCGGAAAAACGCTCTGTTTTTACAATACCCGGAGCCACCGCATTCACACGGATTCCTTGAGATGCCAGTTCCTTGGCCGCAGACTTGGTGAAAGCCATGATCGCCCCCTTGGTTGCCGAATAGGCAGACTGACCGGGAGAGCCAAGTACGGCTGTCACCGAAGCTATATTCACAATGGAGCCGCCATGTCCCCTGGCCATCAGCCGGGAAACCAGCTGTACCATTTCTATCACAGCTATGACATTCACCCTAAACATAAGCTCGGTCTCCGGACGAAGTATCATGCCGATTTTCTTGTTGAACACAACACCCGCATTGTTCACCAATACATCAATCCGTCCTTCCTGCTTGAATACAGACATAAAGGCGGATTTTACAGCCACAGCATCGGTCACGTCAAAATACAAAGGACACACGCGTGTACCGTATTTCTCCGAACAGACTTCCGCCCATTCATCCATAGCTCCCTCTGCACGGTCACAGGCATAAACCAAGGCACCGTCCGAAGCAAAGCGTTCGGCTATCGATTTGCCGATGCCTTGTGCTGCACCGGTAATGATACATACCTTATTCTCTAAAAATCTTTCCATATCAATCATTTCAGGCTACGCCCACCATCGATTACCAGATTAGTTCCGGTAACCCATGATGCGGCATCCGACAACAAATAGATGATGGCATGAGCCACCTCGCTTGGTTCTCCGTAACGTTTCAAAGGATATTGTTCTACATCTTTGGATACATCTTCTTCTGTCAACATCCGATTGGATATCAAAGGGGTGTTTATTCTTCCTGGATGTACAGCATTACATCGAATCCCCTTTCCCGCCAACTCTAAAGCCGCATATTTCATATAAGCACTCAATGCGCTTTTAGAAGCTCCATAAATGCCATTGGCCGGAGCAACATTATTGTAACCGGATATTGAAGCGGTAAACACCACAGAAGAATGATTTTCAAGCCTCTTTCTCTTCACTAACAATTTTAATAAAAGCATTGGAGAAAAACAGTTTATCCGAAAGACCTCATCTAATGCCTCCAAAGAATAAAATTGTAAAGGAAGCATCTTTCCTATTCCGGCATTACTGACAAACCCGTCCAACAAAGGAAGCCGAGAAACCAAATCTTCACAAGCTTCTTCATTCGTCAAATCAGCAACAAGAATAGAATGACCATTGCCTAAATCTGCCAATTGTTCCTTGGTTTCCTGTAAGGCTTCCTCATTTCGACCTGTCAAAACCAACGTAGCTCCCAGCTTTGAACATTCAATGGCAGTAGATCGTCCAATACCGGATGAAGCACCCGTTATAAGTATCGTCTTGCCTTCTAAAGAGAAAGGATTATACATCACAGACGAGAAGACACAAGATTGTACAAATCACCTATAGTCACTTGTTTTTTCATATCATCACCGGTTACGGTAACATCATATTCCTCATCAATCATCGTAATAATCAACAAAGCAACCAATGACGTATATCCGTTCAACTCACGAAATTTAACCTCCGATGTAAGTTGCCCTACATCTATATCGTCAAACTGTTCAGCAAATTTTTCTATAAATTCTTCTAATTCCATATCTATATAGCATTTTAAATTAATCTTTTTGCAGGATTTCCCATCACAGTAGTACCAGCTTTAACTCGGCGTATAACAAAACTACAGGCACCGACATGAGCGTTATCTTCTACTACAACTCCATGATTTAGCACTGAAGAAGTATAAATATCAACCTCATTTCCAACAACTGTACCACCTACACAAGTGACATGTGTATCAATACGATTCCAATCCCCTAAACGAACATCATGCCCCACTACTGTATAAGATTGTATCATATTATAATCACCTATCACAGCATCAGCACCAATGCTTGTATAAGCACCGATAATATTTCCTTCACCCAATTTTACATTAGAACCAATTCTAGCTGTATGATGGATTAAGGAAATAAAACGTCCTCCCTTATTAATAATTTCACTCATACATTTTTTACGGGCATTTCCACCTATAGAGCAGACAAAAACATCATCGTTCTGTGGTATATAAGTACTAATCTTATCTATTACCGGAGGATAATTCGGAAAGTCATTCAATGCAGACAAATTATCATCAATAAAACCCTTAATAACAAATTCTGTTGCAAAACCTAAACTTTCACGTGCCATATCATATAGAGTACGACCCATACCACCGGCGGCAATAATTATAAGATTCTTCATGACATTTTTTTCTTTTTTTCGACTGCTTTTTGAAAAACATCCACCAATTTATCGGCAATCACAGAAGGTGAAAATCTATTATAACAATCCTGAGCAATTTTCTGACTATCATATTCCCCCAATGTATCATACATTTTTTTCATAGCATCAGCTAATGCTGGTACATTTTCAACAGGAACTAATAACCCATTTTTTTCATTAATACACTCCTTAACTCCGCCACAGAGAGTTGCAATAACAGGTAAACCTACAGCTAATCCTTCTAATATTGATACTGAAAAATTTTCGCTACGTGAAGGTAATATGAAAACAGAACTATCACTTAATATTTGGACAATCTCACCCTTTGTTTTCTTTCCTACCAAATGAATATTATGCGAGAGTTTTAAATTATCTATCTGCTTTTGCAAATTTTGTCTTTCTACTCCATCACCTATTATAACTAAATGTATATCCTTATTTATTCTATTAATAAGAGAAAATGCCTCTATTAATAAATCAAAGCCTTTGCCGTAAACTAAACTCCCTGTAGATACGAAAGAAAAGCTATTTGTTTTTTTGACTTTCCTTACAGAATCGAAAAATATATTATTGACTAAATTATGGACAACATAACTATCTCTTTTAAAATGATATAATATCCTTTTTCGCAAAGTTTGAGAGACCGTTATTATTTCGTCAGCATTTGCATAAGCATTAGTTGCCATCCATTTTGTAATCGAATCTAGCCGGTCAGAATTAAATCTACCGGCATGTTCTATACCAACTAACGGCAAATTGTACTTTTTTTGAAGATAAACTCCTATGTCAGTATTAAAAAAGAATTGTCCATATACCACGTCTGGTCGTCCATACAAGAACTCAACTTTCTTATATAGTTTATCCACTTGGCATTTTTTTATGAAAACATTAAATTTTCGACTTATAGTCCTCGTCAAAACACCTGGAAACCAAAAACTATTATAATAATTTACGCCATTTTTGCTATAATGTGTTATTCCTACTTTTCTGAATTTCCATAAAAAACGGCTATCAACACTAAGAACAACAACTTGGTGACCATTATTATATAACGCTTCAGCTTGATCTTGTTCAAAGCATCCCCATTGAGGGGCTTCTTTAGTAGGATATCCACGAGCAATCATCAATATATACATAATCTTAAAATCTTTTGATTATAGATTGATATTGTTTCCATAAACCACGATTGTGCAATTGCTGTAAATCATGATCAGCATTATCATTACCTTCTATCAATAAAAAGTGACCTCCACTCTGTATTACAATATCCCAACCTATATATCGAACACTTGGAATATGCCTTGCCGCACGCTCAACAAAAGTTTTGCACTCTTCCCAATATGGAATTTGAGCACCTATTATTTGCTTTCCTGTAATCGGATGTACTATATAAGTGTTATTATGTGCATCATAACCAATTGTATCTATGATGCCTGTTTCTATATTTATATTTGCGCAAATTCCACTAAAATGAAAATTATCAATATTGTTTTTTTTGTTCCCCATTCGTAAACGAGCATTCATAATATGAACTTTATCATTTATCGTATCATAAACCGTTACTATACGTAACGTATTAATTGACCAAGGATGAAAGTTTGCCAGTTCACTAATTTGGGTTATTTGTTCTTCTGCTATATAGTGAGAATTTATATCTGAAATCAGTTCATTATACAAGTCTTTTGCATTCAAATTCTCCGTCTCTATTTTACGAGTACCTATACCCCTATAACCATTAATTTCTTTAATAAAAATTACAGGATATTTATGACAAAATGAGACAAACTGCATCTCATCAACATTATTTACATCAATCCAATCACGCCCTAAAAACTCTTTAAATAATTCATTAAATTTATTTTTTTCTCGACATAAACTTCTATCTGAAACTTTATTGCATTTATTTTGTATAACATGATAACGCCTATAAGTTATATACTCCTTTTTTCCCTTATATCTAAGTTTATAAAAACCATAAGCAAAATAATCACTAATAGAAGCCCCATAAATTATGAAAGCAAAAACATAATCTACAGCATAAAAAATTTTATCTAGAAAAGAGACTTTCGTTCCAACATAATAAGTTCTCATTTCACGAAACCGTGTACAAAAACGCTTCAGATTCATATATAAACAATTTAACGATTTTCTTTTAATACATTATTCTATAAATTTGATTGTCAGCGAAGATAGAACTTTCAATTTATAGCCATTTTTTGACTACTTACGCTATCAACACTGATAACGATAACCTTATGCCCTTTTCTTTGAAGAATTTCAGCCTGATCTTGCTCAAAGCATCCACATTGAGGATATTTTGCAATGGGATAACCACAAGCTATAATTAATACATTCATAAATGTTGAAGATTTTATTATTTTGACACTCGTTGAGCTACCAATGCATAACTCCTAAGCAGTATGTAGATAAAGATTGAGCTCGAAATACCTGAAAGCAATGAACCACGAGGAGCAAAAAACACCGTTGACAGATAACTAAAAACTAAAATGAACTGTAACAAACTGAATTTTCCATGTTTTTCAAGAAAAGCAGTATCCAACTTTCGAAGTAATATTCCTATCAAAAAAAACAACAATACTGTAACAGGAAACCCCACATCGCACAACAACTCACCTACACAAGAAGATCCCAATCCCCTATCAGCTGCATCATAGTCCGTCACAATTTTCGCTAAATAGTAATTATTTAAATCTATCCCTATTATCTGAGACAACACCGGAGTCAATCCTGGAATAGTACCTAAGATAGAAAGTAACAGAAACAAACCTCCATAAACATTGTCAGTACTCCACCAATAATAATAAATGTCGTAGGTATATATACTAAATGACAATTCACGTGTTGGAACAAACAAAGATGTATTTTCATTATACGATTGATAGTAATCATATCCACGTGAAATAGCCTCCATTATATCCACACCTTCATAATGACTAAAGGTCAATCCCCCCATAATCTTGAACAGACTAAAAAACAATCCGCCCACAATAACCAATATAAAAGCATAGAAAAACGGAATATCCTTCTTGGAGAGAATCAAATATCCACAAAAAAAGAATAAAAGCAAAGTAATGGAAACCGCTCTACCTCCTGCTGTAAACCAAAGGATAACAATGGAGAAATAAAGAATAACAAAAGGCAAAGGAAACAGTTTGAGATAGGACTTAATACTATCAATCCGCTTTTCATCTTTAAAATGATTCCAAACTACCATTATTATTACTATCTTCAGGAATAATTGAAGATAATTGAAAAAACGAGCTCCAGAAACATCTTCAATAGTCGATCCATCTCCTTCGGATCCATATCCTCCCATAAAGAAAGAGAATCCCATTCGCTGTGTAAAAAGAAAAAAACACCCTAAAGCTAAGACTATAAACGGCCATACATACGGAAAGCGTACTCTATTAATAGTCAAAATAGGCAACCGCTTAGGGACAGGCAGCAAAGAGTAACCTAACAAAAACAGCGATAGGCATAAAGCTGAAAAATTAAGTGCACCACAAAATATATCTGTCTTATATATCCAAGTCATGGTAACATTATAACCCAAAAGATAATCTAATGGATATTGGAAATATACTATGACATAGAACACCACGAATAAGTTTCGAATAGAAACTACCCGTCTATCAAACTTTGTAATATAACATCCATAATAATGAACAGACAGCAGGCCAAACACTCCGACCAATACACTGCATATATATCCTATGTCCAAATAGTCTGGAGCAAAGAACTGAAGCAATAAGAAATAAAGAGAAAAACAAAGTTGTAAATATGTATAAACAGAAGTTATTCCCATTCTCCAAGTTATTTACTCAACTTATCAAACAACGAAATCCACTGTTTGGCCACATTGGAAGCTTCAAAGCGTTTGATAGAAATCAAGGCTTTACTACTGAGTTCATCACGCAAAGTTTCATTATCCATCAAATTATCTAAAGATGAAGCCATTGATTGAATATCACCATCAAGTATTATTATGCCATCCTTACCATTTGATATAATTTCACTAACCACGCCTCTTATGTTGAAGGAAACACATGCGCACCCTTGAGACATCGCCTCCATCAGCGACATAGGGAATCCCTCAATCCTTGATGACAACACAAATATTGAGGACTCTTGCAAAACCCTCTGCACATCGCTGATAAATCCTAAAAAATGAACTGAATCGGAAACGCACTTATCAATAACCATTTTTTTCAGCCTTTCCAATGATTCATCCGAACCAGTTCCTGCAATCTGCAAAATCCAATCCGGGTGTTTTGAAGCAATTAATGCCCACACTTCTATTAGCAAGTCAAATCCTTTAACTTGCCACACATCCAACCGTCCTATGGCTGTTATCGTCTTTTTCCTCTGCCTCTTCTCGCCCAGCACATCAAAGGTTAGAGGATTGTACATCACCACCTTATTGGGATATTTATTCCCCAATAAACGATAATCCATTTGGGTAAGAATGGTCAGCACATCGGCAAATCCATAGAGATGATGCCGGATAAAGTTAAAGCGCATCAAGTCGTTAGGCAAAAAGGAGGTATGATCGGATGCCACAAAAGGCACCCCAGTACCCCACGTTGCCATACGGGCAAGCAAATAGAATGGAGGCATTACAGCTACTGCAACATCTGGCTTCTCTTTTCTAACAAACTTCCTTGCTGTCCACAACACATAGAGTTGGCGCAATCCCCATGGCAATTTTTTATATTTATTTCCGTAAATATTCAAAATTCCAACTCCCTCTTCCAAAGGGTAACTACCCTTGGCTGGATTTGTTGCAACCAACACAGTATGCCCCAATTTAACAAATTCATTACATAGAATAACCGTAACGCGTTCAGCACCGCCACCTATCATGGCAGGAATATAAAATAATATCTTCATCTAAATTTCTTTGTTAACAACCGATACACCTTGGACTTTTCCTCGCTACTAAAGCCCGACATAAAAATTGTAGTCCCTATCACAAAAAGTTGGATCAATATTTGAATAACAAAATTCATGTCGCCTAATATCTTCAACAGGAATAGAGATTCACACACAACAACAATAGAAACCAGCAATACGATGGATAAGACACGTTTACAGTATAGATAGATATCCATTAAAGAATTTCGTTTTAAAAGCCAAAGTATATTAATGTAATTGACAAATTCGATAATAAACATGATAATAAAAACTGATGCAACGGAAAATCCCATACGTAAAGCAATATAAGAAATTACCAATGTTGAAATCAATATGACAGACTCAATCAGTTGGTATGATTTCATCTTTCCCGAAGCTTTGAACACCAAATTTACAGGAAAATGCAATGCCCTAAAAAAAAGACAAAGCAGAATACATCGCAAAAAGAAAACTGTATATTCAGGTACTTGATCCAGCCAAAATTTTATAATATCACTGGTATAAAAAAACAAAGGTATAGCCATCATCAAATAAATGAAAGTCACAATGCGTGTGTACAGACTCATCAGATAGGAGAATTCTTCTTTTTTCCCCTCCGAATACAAAGTGATACCTTGTGGATCAACCGCAACGACAATATTCATCAAAATAGTACTTAACGCATTCTTTACTTGATATACAATGCCGCGTGCTGCATTAACGCTTGTACCACCAAACATATTCAACAATATATTGACACCTTCGTGAGAAACGGAATATGCAAAATTGCCCAAGAAATTCCAAGCAGCAAAAGATGACATTTCCTTTACCAATCTAAAGTCTGATATTTTCACAATCTTGCACTCAGGAAAACTCTTTTTACAATATGCCATATTAATGAAGCGCATGATTAAGGAAACGATAAAAATCAGAACGACATAAAGTTTCAATTTATCATAATCCCAATAAATCAAGAAAAATACGACCAGCAAACGAAGAACTCCGTCAAGTACAGATACATAAGCATAAAAATTCATTTTTTCGTTTGCTATAATGAGCGCATCGTAAGGAACGGTCATTATCAACGCAATAGACGATAAAACGGAAAAATGTAGTACCCAATATGCAGCACTAATACGACCTGGCTCGGCCACCAACTTTTCGGAAATAAACCATATTCCAATCAATTCTACAAGTACAATAAACAAGAGAGAGATGGCAAGATGAATATATACTCCAATAGTAAATATTTCCTGAATTCTTTTTACCCCTTCACGTACCTTCTCATAATTAATAAAACGCTGAATTGCAGTAGAGAAAAGAGTTCTTAATGAGGAGAACAAAAGCACAAAACCTCCAATTACATTGTATAGGCCATAATCATTCACCCCCAATTCGGATAATAGTACCCTTGATGTATAAAACATTACAACAAGCAGAACCAGCATACGAACATATAAGAACAATACGTTTTTCGACAATCTTTTCAGATTCATAACAAAAAGAGAATATTAATGGAAGAACCGTCGAATTTTACGAAGCACCCTGGGAGTCAAAAACAAATGATACTCTTTGGAATCAGTAGCCACGATACTTCTTCCTTGATATGATACCATACAAAATTGATGCCCAACATGCAAATAAAACTTCTTTGAACGGTCTAACAACTTTCAATAATATGGGCAGCAAAAGTAAGTAGTACCCTTTAAGAACAAGAAATTTTAAAGATTTAAAACGTTTTAATCACAATTCCTGTAACTACTATAGTACATAAACATGTTATTATTCAACATATTACGTTCATCAATATGCACTTTTTTCTTCTTTTTGAGCAAAGACTGGTTCTTCGTCAATTTAGGGGCAGTACTTCATTATCAAAATCCGAGAAATAAAGGAGTTCGGACTTATTTTGAAAATAGGGAATTATACATACCTTCATTTGTTTGAATTGCCGATAAATAAAGAGATGCAGGCAAATAGATTGCCCCTAAATTGACGAAGAACCCAAAGACTATTAGATAAGCCTGCAAATACATATTGATAATCACCAAATTAGAAATTCTCAGATACCTGAATAGTTACCAATTCCTTTACTTACAAAAGTAAAAGAAGAATCATCACTCCATCCCCTTTTCCACTGTCTGCAGGAAACTTCTTCCAAACAATACCCAGCCCACGCATACCACGCCCGTGAAAAACACAAAGCCAACGAGGAGCAGTGCCTTACTTGGTTTTGACGCCTTTACAGGAATAGTGGCAGGCTCAACAATAGTATAAACCGGAGTTATCTCCTGCACCTTTGCCTCTGCTATCTGCAACTGCTGTGCAACGGATGTATAGACTTGATAGGCAAGATTCATCTCATTCTCCAATCGCACTTGTTCGGCACGGTAACTCTGGAGAATGATATTCTTGTTGGCATCGGCAAACCTGGCATAGTTTTCCTGAGCTTGTTCGTACTCTTTCTTCTTACGTTCAAAAAGCTTTTCTTGAAAATGAAAATCCTTACGGGCTTTATTAGTACGATAATCAATAATGTAAGACTGTAACCTGTTTACAACAGTATCTGTCAGACATGCTGAAATACGGGGATCCTGCATCGTGACAGAAATCGTAGTGACCCCGGTCTTTTTATCTACCGAAACACCTATATGACTACTCAATGCTTTCACAATATCAGTCTGCTCTTTTGTCAGCTGAAAAGGATCTAATTTATCCCCCTCTGCTTCTGATTCCTTAAACAGAGAAATTGTCCAGCCTAAAGCCTTAAAAGGGGCAGATATGATATACGACCACCATGGCACACGCTGGTATTCGTCCATATAATCATAAAGTGTGGTGTTTATCTCCCCATCCATATCCCGGACAGGGACATCAAACAGCCCTGTCACAAAAGGAGTGGAACTCACAATATCCGGATATAAATCAGGATAAATCGCATCAGACCCGGAAGATGTATTCAGACTAATGCCTGCCAAACTTGCCAGTGAGGAAAGGCTCCCTCCCTTATTATCAGAAGCTTCCGGAGCAATCATTACACTTGTTGTATATTCCTTAGGAATACTGAAAGCAATCACCAGACCCACAATCACCGCATAGCCACAACACTTCAATATCCACCTGCGCTCTGCCCAAACTTTAAGGGCAAGCTCAAGCAAATCAATCTCCTCTTCCTGTGGACGTTTATTCTGTTGTTCGTCACTCATACCGGCATCTTTTCTTTTTATATCTTCCACTTGTTTCTTATTTAAAAGTATTAGCCAAAGTAGCTACCATCGCCGCAATAGTCGCAGTCATGGAGCTCATACCCATAATCTCGGAAAGCTGGAGACGCTTCCTCTCGGACTTCGTAGGAACCACAATCTCACAACCCGGCTGGATTAAGTCACTGTCACTCTTCTTCGCACGGGCTACCGTACCGTTCAGATAAATGATGTATGCCTTCTTCTTTTTCGCATTCTCGCCATAACCGCCTGCCATATTGATATAATGTTTCAACTTGGCACTTTTCTCCCAGGTTACTGTATTGGGATACATCACCGAACCGCTGATTTTCACCGTATTGACGTATTCGGGAATATAAATGATATCCCCCTCACGCAAAACAATGTCATAATCACTGCCCGGATGTGACAGAGCCTTTTCCATGTCAATGCCTACCGTGTAAGTATCGGAGATGGCAAGTTTGTTCACTGCAATGCTATCGGAACCCTCACCGCTCTGCGCCATGCGGAGCACATCCGCCTCACGGCGGCGCTCATCGTCATTGCGCTTGCGTATCAGTCGTCCGCCCTTTACATAGGCCTCCGGAGTAATCCCGCCTGCACGGCCTATCACGTCACTCAGACGCTCGTTCTTCTTCAGCAACGAATAGCTGCCGCTGAAAAGCACCTCACCCGCAACCGTCACCGTGCGCTGAACCTGATAGGCAGGACTGCGACGAACCTGGACAACATCAAAAGGCTGCAGGCGGAAACTGCCGGCACCCGTCAGAAGGCCATCCCTGATATCAAAGGTGAATGTCTCTGCAAGCTTGCTGCTGCAGGCAGTACTCTTGGGATCCTTGATACGGCGCGTCACGCTCACACGGGTAGTGGCGGCAGCCTCGGTAAGACCTCCCGCCTGAACAATCATATCCTCTACCGTCAGGTTATCGGAATACAGGAAAGTGCCGGGATTGAGCACCTCGCCATAGATGGAGACCGTCTCGCTCTCCTTCAAGTCATGGATACCGGGAATATACAGATGGTCGTTTTTCTGAAGAGGTATATCAGAAACCGTACCGTTCATGATACCTTCCAGGTCAACAGCAACCATTTCGTGCGTAAGATCTTCACGCTCGCGGTCCAGAAGGACACGGGCAAGGAAAGCATCCCCCCGAAGTCCCTCAGCCTTCCTGATCAGCTGCTTCACCGTGTTCACCTCACCGTCTAACTGATAAAGCCCCGGACGATAGACGGCACCGCTGACCTCAACCTTGTTCTCAAAACGGTCAAGTACCGCATCAACCGTCACCAGGTCACCGTCATCCAAACGGAATACGGAATAGTCCATCTCGTCCACATTATAGACCTGGTGCTCGCGCCCGCTCTTGCGGATGATACGTACCGCCTTCTTATAGGCATCTCCTGTAAAGTCACCCGCATATTTCAATAATGAAGCGACCGTCTCGGCAGGCTTCATCTCATAATACATGGGACGTTTCACCTTGCCCACAATCTCGACCAGCGACTGGTAGGGACTCACGATAATCACATCGCCCTCCTGCAGACGCACATCGTCATTCATCCTGCCTTGCATGATGAACTCATAGACGTCCAGGTGCTCTATCGTCTTTCCGTTACGGACCAGGCGGATGTCACGCAGGCTGCCGATGCTGTTCACACCACCGGCACGGTACAGGGCATGGAAGACCGTGGAAAAGGCCGAAAGCGTATAAGTACCCGGCACCGTGACCTCACCCATGATATGGATCTGGATGGTACGTATATCGCCCAGGGTCAGGCGAATTTGTGAATTGGGATCCCCCCCTCCGATACCGGAATAGATCTTGGACAGTTCCCGTTGCAGATAAGCGTTGGCTTCTTTAACGGTCATGCCGTTCAGATAGACGGGACCGAGATCCTTCACCTGGATGCTTCCTTCGGGACTGATGGTCTGGCGGATGGTATTCTCGGAAGCTCCCCAAATGTCTATAATCACCTCGTCACCGGGACCCAGACGATAATTTGCCGGAGTGGCCAGATTCACACTGGGTTCAAAGGAGAGGTTACGGTTCCGGAACAGATTATGACCGAAAATCCGTATGCCGGCAGCCTCGGGGGCGGACTGGCTTTCAAGTCTCTCATCAACAACCGCTTTCTGGTCATCAAGTTCGGCAGCCTCGTAGGATTCTCCTACAGCAACCGAACGCTTGCGCATCTGTGAGGGAGCCTCGGAACCAGGAGCAGAGACGCCCGGGTTCTCATATGTATCCTTGATGCGGAGCACCTGCTCGCGGGTCACACCGCGGCGCAGCAGTTCGGCAGTCATCTGCTTCTGAGATTTTCCGGCAGCCTGTGCCTGTTTCACATATTCAACCACTTGCTCGTCGGACATGCGCTGGGCATAGGCAGAACCGGAGAAAATGAAAAGATATAAAATCAGAAATAGGATTCGACGCATAGTTTAATGTTTGTTAGATTCTTATATGTCACACACTGAAAAAAATCAAACTAATCCGGGAAGGCGGAACCAAAGGTGATTTATATTTATTACTTCGCGTAGTAATGAAAGAATTAGTACCACGCTTCCCGGATATCCAATAGATATTGGGCATCTATTTTTTATCTAATATCTCAAAACAGGAGTTCTTGCTGACAAATTCCGGAACGATGTCCTTCATGGCGGCA
>OHKL01000168.1_pt1 | contig 55541 bp, 44 predicted proteins | sample 1568721 | NCBI WGS metagenome assembly OHKL01 (sample SAMEA3879543, study PRJEB24766) | human gut metagenome | biome: human-associated habitat; feature: feces | place: USA | collected 1985/1987 | reverse complement strand
TGACCGGATACCGGTGCTGTCCGAGTTGAACAGCCCACGCTATGCGCTGCCTGCCAGCGAAACCGAGGTCAAGGTATTCAAGGGCGAACGGTTCAACCAGAAGGAACTGGAGCAGCAGCTGCGCCGGTGTGACAGCTTTCAGCAGCTCATGGCCCGCAGTCAACTGGACAGCGGCGTCAAGCACCCGCTGCTGCCGTTGTCCATCAGCCAGATCGGACTGATCGGCGGCTCCGGCATGATAAACGGGCTGATCCAATGTGACTCGCCCCATATCATCAAGGGCCGCATCGTCAAGGTGATCCGCAGGGAAACCGACGAAAGATTCGCTGCCAACGGTAAGCATATCGGCAGCGAGGTCAAAGAAACCATTACCAACAAAATGATCTTCAACGTCCTGACGCCTCACGGCTTCAAGGCGCTGACATGAGGAGGACTGATTATGAGCAGATCAACAACATTAGCCATCGTTCATCCTGTGGATAAATTACAGGGGAGTGATGACGCGGTACGCACACAGGTCTGGGCGGAAACGACACATCTGCTTAACCCTATGCTGGGGAAGCTGTACGCCCGCTTTGAGCCGGCGCAAAAGGCATGGCGTCAAGCCACCTACACGCCGCTTGGCGTAGTGCTGGGACGCACAGACCCGGCACTGTTTCTCTACTTCTTCTCCTATGGCAAAACTATGCAGAAGGAGGCGATGGAGTTCCATCTCTCCGGCCTTATGAACAGTCTGGCTGTCGATCAGAAAGTGGACAATGGCAATATACACAGCCTTGTGATGAGTCCCAGGGAAAACAGCGAGGAAGCTGCGGTCGCACACGCCGCGTGGCATGTAGGCATGACTTGTGGGGAAATATTCCCCGATTCCGGCATTTACTTTGCCGCGGTCAAGCAGGCCACCATCTCGGACAAGCTGACCGAGGACATTGCGAAAAACATGGAGCAATACGCCATTTCCCTGGTGCGTCTCTATGCGGAGGGGGCTGAGGACAAATGACCGATTCTTCGATCCGGTTTGTTCCGGAGTTGTTTTTCCAAAGGGCCATCGCCGCCCCGGAAATTTATCCCATCTTTGAGGAGCAGGAGTTCAGTCCTTATCTGAAAGAGCATGTGTTTGACAAGCTCTCCGAGAACGGGACTTTCAATCTGGAGCAGTTGGATCTTGCCGCTTTCGAGATGAAGCATGTCCTTCCGGCCAATATGCCAAAGGCAGTGAAGCAGGTACACGCCAACTGGGCGGAAGGTTTCAACGCCAAGGTCAAAAAAATCGCCGCAGCGTCAAAATGTGTACGCACGTTTTTCTGAGGTGGCCTATGTATGATCATGAATATGAATGGCAGATCTTGGGATTTCTGCGGATACTGAAATATATTTGGCAGAGAAATAAAAGTATTCTCGCCGACCTCGTGCGTGATTATCGCTGTGGCGAGATCGACACCGAGGACATATTTGAGTTATCCGTGATGCTTCTTGTGGAGTACATTTGCGTGGACTATCTGCCTGAAGACGATCCAAACGATTTCTACGGGGAGGAATATACCTGTTACCTTCTAATGGAGTCGGAGCTGGATGATTTTTTGACGCTTATCGCGCAGATAGAGACCCTTCGCTTCAGAACAACCGAATGTACCGGGAGGAATAAGCTTCGTGACGCGGTGGAGATGTTTATGGGGAATGTGCTGTACGATTTCAAAATCGTGCCGTGCGAGGCCGGGTGTGTGATCTATCTTTGGCCGCCGCCTGACTACTATGACCCCATTGAGTTCGCCAATTCCATCATTGACCTGATGGCCTACATCGGCGCGGAGATCGACCGCATGAAAGCAGAGCTGGCAGCGTTGACCGCTGCGGAGCAGGAAATGGAGGTGGCTGCGTAAGTATGGAAACAGCCGTAAACCGGGATTACAGTGGCGAGATCCTTTTGCGCGTCTCGCCCGAAAGTGGCAGATTTATCGTAGAGGAGCACAAGAAAAACGGTGTGGTCAGCTATAAGGAAATATCGCCGCTGGATTTTTACAACACCATCTATGGCAGCTTTGACCGGGAACACTTCCTGCGGAGCGGATTGCTGCCGCCAAATTGCCTTCAGGTCAGCTTCTGCGGCGAGGACAAATACTTTGTACTCTGGAATCCGGAGCTTCGAGCCGACATCTTCTATGGCGATACCGAGTATCTGGATTTTCCTATCCCGCGTATGGTGTTCGGCATACGAACCCTACGGGATGGCCGTGCGGTAGATTGCTCTATGGGCGTTGTGGCAGATGAGCCGCCAACGGGGGATACGAAAATGTATCACTATCCCTTCTCCAATGTTTATGACGATCTGCGTGTCTGCGTGGGCAACAATGTGCTGCCGCATTTCAAGAGTCAGACACAGTTGTCGAAGTTCCCACGCTTTCTGCTGGGCATTCCCAACAACAACGATTTTTTCAAGGAAAGCCATAACAGGCTGCATATGTCTCACAGGGAACTGCTGGAGCACCTGAAGGACAAGGAACCCGCCTACTATTACACGGATGTGTTGGTAGAAAGCGGCAAAACACTTTCTGATTTCATCAATGGGAGGTAGCAAATGAACGATCCCAGAGAATTGTTGTCACGGCTGGCCGCGCCCTTTGCGGCGGAGGATCTGGAATGGCGGCTGCAAATCGCCTATGAGGATCGGATGCAGGGCATCGCTGTACCCTATGTGACCAACCGTGCGATCCAGAACCGTCTGGATGACGTCATGGGCCCTGACCGCTGGCATAATGAGTTCAAGCCGTGGCACAGCACAGGCAAACGAGAGTCACAACTTTGCGGCATCTCCCTCTATTTCGAGGAGCGTGGCTGGGTCACCAAATGGGACGGCGCCGAGGACTCGGACATCGAACCCATCAAGGGCGGATTATCCGACTCCATGAAGCGTGCCGCCAACCAGTGGGGCATTGGCCGTGTGCTCTACAGCATGGACACCGTTTGGGTCAATGTGGAGAAGAAGGGCAAGAGCTTCATCATCAAGCCCACAGAGCGCGGTAAGCTGGACGCCCGGTATCTGGAGACGTTAAAAAGTCTCGGCCTGACGCCGGCAAAAGCCTGCGGTATCCAATCCCTGCTGATCCCCGCCCTGCGTGCAGAGGAACAGGCTCCTGTCCCCACAGTAAAGCCCGCAGCGCAAAAAGAGCCGTCCAAGCCACAGGAGGACACGACCGTTGTTCCGTTTCCTGCCTGCGAGTACACCGTACTGGAGGCCAAGGCCGCGGGGACGACCGCGCAGCTCATTCTAGAGACTCCAGAGGGAAAACGCTGCTACGCATACGCCATGGGGAATCACCCGGAGCTGCAAAAGGGCGCGAAGCTATACCATGTGGAAAAACGCATGGTAAAAAAAGACAATGTGGTTTTCTATCTGCTGGATAGCTTTGAGGTCATTCAGCAGAAGGACGCCGCGTGAGAAAGGAGAGCTTTTGATGGAAAAACTCAAATCGTTCCGGATCACGGCACTGCACATGGAGGGCTTCAAGTCCTACAGTCAGACCACCGACCTGACCTTTGGCGATCCCACCGTCATTACGGGCGGCAATGGGCGCGGCAAGAGCAGCATCGCGGACGCCATCGCCTTTGCTGTTACCGGTCTGCCCTTCTTCGGAGAGCACCGCATTGACCGGCTCCACAGCGAGGATAATCCGGATCTGTTTATCCGCATGCGGTTTGTGGATGAAAACGGGACGCTCCACGAGCTGTCCCGCGCCCGTAAGAGCAACCGTATGACCATCACCTATGATGGCTGCGAGGTGCGGCAGGTGGATCTCACCGACCTTTTCGGAGAACGGGATGTGTTTCTGTCTATTTTCAACCCGCTGTACTTTATCGAGGAGCTGGGCAACGATGGCAAGAACCTTCTCCAACGGTATCTGCCCGCGCTCACCAAGGAGGACATTCTGGCGCAGATGGCAGGCCCCGCCGTGGAGGCCTTGCGGGATGAGCCGCTGCTCTCGCCGGAGGTGGAGAGCCGGAAGCTGCGGGAGACCATTCGAGAACTGGAGAACAACATCCTGTATCTCACCGGGCAGCAGGACATGACCACCGCCCAGCAGCAGAACAGCAAAACCGCCCTGCGGGAACTGCGAGAAAAGGAGGATGCCCTCTGGAACGAGGAACAGGCACTGAAAAGTAAGCAGTTTGCCGGCGTGGATATTGCCGCGCTGAACGATGAACTGGCAGACCTCAGTGCCCGTTATAGTGATTTGGCAAATCAACGGCAAATACCTACAGCCTCGGATGAATGCATCCTTGCATTGACGCAGGAGCTGACCGCTCGAAAAGCGGCGGTCTACACGCCTAAGTATGCGGAGGCCACCGCGCAGGTCAACGCCAGGATACGTCAGTTGGGCAGCCAATATCAGCAGGAAAAGGAGCAGTGCAGCCAGCTCAAGCCCGGCTATCAATGCCCCACCTGCCGCCGCGCCGTAACGGCGGACGAACTGCCCGCGATGGATGACGACGAGGTTTTGGCGGCATACATGGCGATTCAGGAGGCATATGATGCCTATGACGCGCTGACGGCGGAGCAGCAGACGCAGATCACGGGCGCGGAATGCTTTGAGGCGCTGTTCGGCTGGCTCAATGGGCAGATTGCGCCGCTGGCGGATGTAACAATCAATCCGGACGGTGCTGATGCAAATGGTGACATTATAAAGGATACCAGTTTTGATCGAACAGGTCCTGTACTCACGGAAAATGATACGACTTTGAGCGGCAAGTACTACATCGTTCAAGGCAACATAACCATCAGCGGTGACTTGACGGTAGACGGTTCGAAAGATGGCGGTCTGGTGCTTTGCCAAGGCGCGACGCTGACGGTTAACGGTGCTTTGATCCACAGCGGTGGCAACGCATTTTACATTTACGGGCAATCGAACAATGGTGCCAATGTCGGTGAGTTGATCATCAATAATTCCAATGGCGATGGCGCGGCGATCCGTTCTGAAAGTGGATCTGCGCCAAGGCTGGGTATCAGCAGCGGCAAGGTGACGATCAACGGTGGGAGTTCCAAGAAACTTGTTGACAATGTCGAGTTGTACAGCACAAAGCCGATACACGAAGGCGTCCTTGACGGTGAGGCGAAATCGCCCTCGGAGTGGGGGGCATCCTCCATATCGGGCGGGGAACTCGTGCTGGACTACTGCGAGCATCACAATGCCGTTTATAAGCCATCCGGCGATACACAACATATAAAGAGTTGTAAGCAATGCGGCTTTAATACGGGCAGCTCAACGCTAAAGGCGGATTGCGGAACCGATGGCTATGAAAGATATGTGTCGGTCGGGGAGACGGGTCACCGTCAGGAATGCCCCTGCGGGAATAAGTTTGGCGATGTGATTAAGCATATGATTGAGACTGTGCCAACACATAGTAAGCAGAATCACATTACCGGATGCCGGGAATGCGATTATACCAAGGGTGCGCCGCAAGACCACGATTGGGATGGAACAACAGGCGAATGCACGGGGTGCGGCTTTAAGCCGATAGCCCTAGACAAGTGGGAGTGTAGCTATGATTCTTTGCAGGAGGCTATGAATGAAGCTTCTAAAATACCCGATGGGCCGCTTGTAACGCTGTATTCCAAGGCGAGCGGCAAGGCTATCGACGATGGGTTTGTGTTCAATTATCCGGACAAAACGATCACATTGAACATGAACGGCTATACCTTGGAAAATGAGGGCGCTCCCGTTATCACGGTTGAGGCGGGCACGCTGAAAATCACAGGCGCGGCAATTATCAACCAGACAGCCGGAAGCCAAGAGATGGTCGCACCCGCGATCAAGGTCACGGGCGGCGAGTTGATTTTTGAGGATACTTTGGATGTAACCGGCAGTGCGCAGAATTTGTCCGCCGCACCTGCGATTCTTGTCAAGGGCGGCACGGTGAAATTTGAGAAAGATGTGACCGCAACAGCCGTAGAAAATGCGGGCAGTAGTACTTTGTTTAACCCTGCGATTGCTCCTGCGGTCAAGGTTACGGGCGGCAAGCTGATTTTTAACGGCAAGCTGACGGCCACGGGCGGCTTGGGCGGCGTCCCTAATAATACAAGACCGTGCGAGCCTGCGGTTTATGCCGAGGGCGGCGAATTGGAATTTAACGGCGATTTGGATTTGAATGGCGGCCTTACGATTACAGGGAGCGCAGAACTGACAAAGGGGCTGACCCAAGGCGCGTTCAAAATAGACTACAATAGTCAGACGGTGAACGGGAAACAGTTATCGGTCAGTGGTTCGAGCGTCTACACAAAGGTGTCTGCCCTGCTGGCAGAGAATCATGTCTGCGTTAAAACAGAAAGCCTTGTAGAAGGCAAAGACAAAGAGTATGTAAATACCGGCGCTAACATATGTTCGTTCGATGTTACCATCGTGAAGCATGAGCATGAATGGAAGTTGGATAGCCAGTATCCACATCTCCACAGCTGCGCGTGCGGCAAGTCCGAAAATCATGAATATGATAGCAGTACTGGCAAGTGTAAAATTTGCCAGAGCGAGTGCTCGCATAAGGGCGTGGATAACGATGGCACATGCTTTACCTGCAAGGCGCAGATGCTCGTGAAGATCGAAAACGGCGGCAAGACCACCTACGGCACAGACTTTAAGTCAGCGATGAAGAATGCAACAAACGGCACAAAAATCACCTTGCTGGCGGATGTTTCGATTCCTAACAGAACGGGTATTTCCGGCGATGATACAACGGTTACGCTGGATCTGAATGGACACAAGATCACAAGCGGATGGCTTGATGTTGGGGGCAAAGATACTAATGGGACTTATACGACCTGCACCTTGAAGATCATCGGCAAAGGCAGTTATGAACCTCCGATGTATGGCGGCATAATCACCGTTGATCTGAAAGCTACGCTGGATCTGAGCGAGTGGGAAGGCGGTACGATCAGCTCGATCAATATATCGGATAGCTCGAACTATGAAGCAGCAACGCGGGAAGCCGCAGTGATCGTAGGGCCGAAGGCAGGTACGATCGGAAAACTGGCGTTCGGGAATAATCAATTGCCTAAAATAACAAAGACCAAACTGAGCGGCGGCAGCTTTAATGAGATTTGGGCAGCTGATTTTGGGCCGGTTAAACTTGGCGACTTGCTTGCAGATGGCTATGCATACCAGAATGAAGATGGGTCGTATGTGGAGTACGGAAGAACACTTCAGGGCGAGTCTATCTACAACGTCAAGGTCGTAAAATGCCTGCATTCGAATATGAAACCGGATGAAACTGGCACAGCAACATGCGAATACTGCGGCAAGAGCGGCAAATTCGTAGCCTCGGTGGATGGCAATCTCTATACCGATATGAATGAAGCCATCTCCTATTGGCTGGAAAACGGCGCCACATTGAAGCTGTATGCCGATTATACCGCCGCTACTGAAAAAGCTACATGGACTATTGTCTCCGGAGAGCACTCCATCGACCTGAACGGACATAAGATGTCGGTTCAAAATGGAGGTGCATTCAAGCCCACTAACAATATGCATTTGACGGTTACCGACGGCACGGAGATCGGTCAAATTACGAATATCCTCCTTGATGGGAGTCAGGGCGTGAGCTTTACGCTGGAGAGCGGTTATGTCGGCAATCTGGAGATGACCGGCGGCGCTGTCGTTGCGCTGAAGGGCGGCAGCGTTGACAAGCTGGATGTACAGAATTGCTCCGCAAACACAAATCTTTCCATTCAGGGCGGCAGCCTTGGCAAACTGAATATAGAGGATTGGGCTGAGGGCATGCATGTTTCCGCCACGGGCGGCAGCCTTGGCGAGTATAATCTGCCAAGCGGCAAGATTCTCGCGGATGTGCTGGATCACCAATATTACGCCAAAGGCACAAGCCTTGATAAAGGGGTTGATGCGGCGCAAAAACCGGAAACATTCGATATCACGAAAGCCCCTTACGACTTTGGATCGACTTCTAAAACGGCAAAGGTTCCCATTAACGGCAGCATCCCCTTCATGGTTAACTCGCCCAGTGAAAATGTGGGCGTGTACGATGTGAAGTGGTATCGCAGAACGGACAGCGGCGCAGAACATATGATGGAGAATAGAGTGGCTGGCGTGAAGGTCGGCGATAAGCTGGATGTATTCTGCGTGATCACAGGGGTGGATCGCCCCGGCGGAGAAATGCAGTGGCAGGTGGCAGTCAAGGACTATACGATAAATGTCGTGCCTGCCAATCTGAACGGCGACCGAACGGTCATTAGGCAGAAGCCGAACACGGGCAATACCGGAAATCCGGAAGACAACCGCCTGGTGGTCACTCCGTTTTCTTCCAACGCGCTTAACAATGTAGAATACCAATTTGAGGTGACCTACAACGGACAGCCGCTGGAATTGGATAAAGATTACACCATTAAAGATTCGAGCAATTGGGCAATGAATGCCGGAACGCACACGCTGACCATCGAGGGTATGGGCAATTATACGGGTGAAAAGTCGGTGACATGGACGCTTGAGCCGTATGAGCTGTCGGTTGAAAACTTTTGTCATGCCCAGATTAACAAGACGTACGATGGTACAGATGCAGTGACTGACAGCACAAACGGAATCAGCGGGTTAAAGTCTTTTACTCTTGATTCTAAGAACCCGCGGAATCCTAAATTGTCGACTAGGGATACTTTTGATTTGGACGAGAGCGACTACCAGTTGAGCAATATGAAATTTGACTCCGCGGAAGCCGGAGACAGAACCTTCACCGGCACAATGACGCTGACATCCGGCGGCAACTTTGTCTTTGCCAATGGCAGCAGGGTGATGCAGATCGAATACGGCAACAGCGGCAGTGTGACTGTTTCTATCGGCAGGGCGATCATCGCTGACCCCGCGGCCAAGGCGCTGCAAGTCGCGAACAACCACGCGGCGACATATACGGTTGATCTGTCCGCGCTGCTGCCTGCGCTGGAGGCTCCCAGGAAGTACGGCGCGGTGACCTACGGCGCACCAACTATCAACTTGTCCAGCGCCTATTACGCCGTTGGCACGGCAAAGATCGAAAACGGCAAGCTGATTTTGCCCATTCAGAAAAATGACGTGGAAACCATCGGCTCTGTGGGCACAGTGACCGTAGTGATCAAGAGCACAAACTATGAGGACATCACGCTGACAGTCAATGTCAATGCGACCAACAAGCTTGTCCCCACTGTTACGGCACCTACGGCAAACGCCCTGACCTACAATGGTACAGAACAGGCGCTGGTTACAGCAGGCAAGACCACTGGCGGCACGATGCTCTACCGGCTTGACGATTCTGAGTGGAGTGAGCAGCTCCCCACAGCGAAAAATGCCGGGGAATACACCGTTTGGTATAAGGTTCAGGGAAATGCAGAGTACGCGGATGTGGCAGAACAAAGCTTGACTGTGACCGTAGCGAAAAAGGCAGTAGAGATTAAGGGTGGAAACAGAAGCAACGTGCTGATCTATGGTGAAAAGATTTCAAAGCTGACACTCGGAAATACCGTTTTTGTGGAAGCCGGTACAGATGATGTGATAGAAGGTATTTTTTCATGGAGCAATCCGGACGAGATACCGGCAGCCGGAACCACACAGGCGGGCTGGGTATTCAAGCCTGCTGACAGCAAAAATTACAAGGAACTTACCGGAACAGCGGCTATTACAGTAGCCAAGGCAACACCGGCAGTAGTAACAGTTCCAACTGTAGCAGAGCGTGAATACAATCCTGCTGTTGCACTTGCTGATTCTGATATGACAGGCGGCAGTGTGACCGGAGCAGATGGCAAATCACTTGCCGGAACATGGAGCTTTACAGGAACGAATATCATTCCGACTGTAAACAACAAAGGCTATCAGGCAGTATTCACACCTGATGACGCTGACAACTACAATACAGTAACTAAAACAATAACTGTTAAAGTAACTAAAGCAACACCGGTAATTGCAGAGAAGCCGACAGCAGGCGCACTTACCTACGGACAGAAACTTTCAGACAGTACCCTGACCGGAGGAAAAGCAGCTTATCAGACAGCAGATGGAACTGAAATCACAGGAGCATTTGCATGGAAGAACAGCAGTAGCAAGCCAACAGCAGCAGACAGCAAAAAGACAGAGTATGATGTAACATTTATACCATCCGATAAGGATAATTATAATGCAGTTGATACAAAGCTTGCACTTACTGTAAATAAGGCAGCTCAGGCACCGAACATGCCGCAAGCTGCAATGGCTCCGGCACACAGCACAAAGAAGGTTGGCGATATTACGCTTCCGGATGGCTGGAGCTGGCAGGAGGCAGATAGGGACACGGCGCTTGCAGATGGTGTGGCAGTAACAGCGACCGCGGTTTATACAGGAGCTGACAAGGGCAACTACGAGACAGAAAGTGTAAGCATTACGATTACAAGAAGCGAATGTGATCACACACATACTGAAATACGGAATCAGCAGGAAGCAACCTGCAAAAAAGAGGGCTATACCGGAGATACCTACTGTAAGGATTGTGGTGAAAAACTTGCCACCGGCACAGCAACCGTGAAGAAAGCGCACACGGTCGGAACACCGGCTACCTGCGTATCAAAAGCAGTATGCAGTGTTTGCAGTGAAACCTTTGGTGAAGTGGATACCACGAACCATGTGCATACAACCGTGAAGAACCGAAAGGAAGCAACCTGCACACAGACCGGCTACGCAGGAGATACCTATTGTACGGACTGTGATAAACTTCTGAGTACCGGAAAAGAGCTGGCAGCATTGGGACATGATTATAAAGCAACCGTGACAAAGCAGCCAACGACAACCGAGGAAGGCATCAGAACCTACACCTGCACCAGATGCAGCAACAGCTACACAGAGAGCATTGCGAAGCTGCCGGAGGAACAGCACACTCACAACTATACGGGAAGCATTACGAAGGAGGCAACCTGTACAGAGGCAGGGGTAAGGACATACACCTGTTACTGTGGAGACAGCTACACGGAGAATATTCCGGCAACAGGACACAGCTATGTATCAAAAGTAACGAAGGCTGCAACGACAACAGAGGAAGGCATCATGACCTACACCTGCTCCAAGTGCGGACACAGTTACACACAGCCTATCGCTAAGCTCGAGTCCGATGACAGCAGCAAGGATAATGGCAGTCAGAACCAGAAACCGCAGCCTGGCACAGATAATGGTAATCAGAATCAGGAGCCACAGCCTGATACGGGTAATGGTAAGGACAATGGTACTTCAATTAAGCCATACATCAAGGACGACAGCGGCAAGGAAGGCTGGGATGTTATCAAGCCACAGCTTGAAGAAGCTAAGTCAGGCGATACAGTAACAGTTGCCATGAACGGAACGACTGTAGTACCGAAGGATGTAATTGACAGTATTAAGGGCAAGGATACAACACTTGTTCTGGATATGGGAAATGGTCTTTCCTGGAAGGTTTATGGAAAGGATATTACTGGTGCAGCCGGAAATATTGATTTCGGTGTGACAGTCGGAGCCGACGCCGGAAAATCCATTCCTGTAGATGTCATCAACAGCGTGACCGGAGAACGGTATTCCATGAACCTGTCACTTGCTTATGACGGAGAGTTAGGATTTACAGCCACACTGACTATCAACATGGAATCAAAGAATGCAGAACTGTATGCGAACCTGTTCTACTACAATGAACAGACCGGAGAACTGGAATTTATCAGCGCCGGACAGATTGATCCGGATGGAAATGTGGAACTTGTATTTACCCATGCATCAGATTACACGATTGTTGTTGATGCCAAGATTATGAGTGATAACGGTCAGGCAGACAACAAATCTGATGAAACCATTCCTGCACCTAAGACAGATGACAGCACTTCAAAATATGCATGGAATAATACGATAATCATTATTATAGGTATCTGTATTATACTGATTGTTTTTGGAGCCGTATTCTATGTAAGAAAAAAGAGTGGTTCTGAGGAAGAATAAGTATCTGACATAGTAATTGAATAAAAGTGGGAATGTGGGAGCGTACTGGCAAAGGGTGTAACAGTATAAACATGACAAGCGGTGTATGTCTTGATGAAGAGACGTATGCCGCTTATTTGCGTCAAAAATGATAGAAAACTAAAAGAAAAAAAGAAAAAAAACTCAGTCTGGAATATTTTTTGCCGGTGAAACTTTTTGCTGGAATACAGCGTCAAAATAGTAGAATATATCAAAAGAATATGTGTTACAATAAATACCGAAAAATAATTGCATGCAGTTTTCAAAAGTGAGGAAAGGATATATGTCGGACAGAAAAAAAGAACAGGCGGTGGAGCGTGCCCTGACGGAAGGGTATGAGAAGTATTACCGTCTTGCTTATAGTTATGTACATAATGAAGCGGACGCGCTGGATATTGTACAGGAAGCAGCCTATAAAGCCATTTTAAAAAGTGATAGCCTGAAGGAGCCGCAATACGTGGAGACCTGGGTGTACCGGATCGTGATCAACGAGGCGTGCAGCTTCCTGCGCAGCCGGAAGGAGAGCGCGGATGTGGAGGAGATCCAGGCGGCAAGTGAAGATATCTATGAAAATATTGATTTAAAACGCGCAATAGAAAATCTTGACCCAAAGGATCGTGCCATCGTAGTCCTACGATTTTTTGAGGACAGGCAGCTGGAGGAGATTGCGAAGATCCTGGATGAGAACCTGAGTACGGTAAAGAGCAGGCTATACCGGGTGATGAAAAAGCTGCGGCTGAACCTCGAGGGTAGCATGGGCTGAGTAATCCGTAGTCAAAGTCAGGGGCTTTTGACCCCGACATCATATATATGCAGGACATAAGACAGATACAGGAAAAGAGATATGGAAAGAGATAACATGACCGGTCCGAACAGACCGGACAGATGGAGAATAGATATGACTGAACAGGAACAGTTGAGGCAATTAAAAGAGGAGTATGAGAATATGATAATACCCGAAACGGGACGGGAACGGCTGCAGGCAGGTATCGACAGAGCCCGGATGGAGAAAAAAAGAGCAGAGCACGCCAGAAGGCGTTCTGCATGGACGGCGGTGGCTGCGGCAGCTGTCGTGATGATTGCACTGCCAAATACCAATATGCAGATAGCCCATGCCATGGAAAATATTCCGTTGCTTGGGGGCTTTTTTAGGCTGGTGACAGTGCGGCAGTACAATTACAGTGACGAGAACCATAATGCTGAAGTAGAACTTGCACAGATCAATTATGGAGAAGATGCGGGAGAAGGTGCTTCCGTTGGAGAAGTGGCAGCCGCTCCTGAGGGCACAGCTGCCGGAAGTGTGGAAGGTGTCGGACAGGAGGCTGCGGTAGCAAATCTGTCGGAAGACGGTGTGGAAGCGGTCAACCAGGATATGGAGGCTACGGTAGAGGAACTGATCCGTCAGTTCGAGGATACCTTATCCGAGGAAGGATACCATGGTCTGCATGTAACACAGGAGGTTGTTACGGACAATGCGAGGTATTATACCGTAAAATTAAGCGTTTTGGAGACGGAAGCCAGCGGCTACGAGCATAATCAGTTTTATACGATTGATAAACAGACGGGAAGCGTGGTGACACTGGAAGATCTGTTTGCAGAAGGGAGCGACTATATTTCCGCGATCAGCGAGAACATTAAGACCCAGATGAAGGAGCAGATGGCGGCGGATGAAGGCGTGATCTATTTCCTGGATAATGACGATATGCCGGAATTCAATTTTCAGGGGATCACGGAGCAGACGAACTTCTATTTTAATGAAAAGGATGAACTTGTCATTACCTTTGACGAATACGAAGTGGCGCCCGGTTATATGGGAGCGCCGGAATTTGTGATTCCGCAGGAAGTGACGGCAGCAATTTTAAAGTAAGCAAATAATATCTAAATGGGGAAACTCCCGCATATCATGAAACAAAAGGATATGCGGGAGTTTTTTTATGTCATTGATCGTATTGGATGCGGGGCATGGTGGTGCGAACCCCGGAGCCACTTATAATGGAAGAAAAGAAAGTGAGGATGCGCTGGCGCTGACACTGGCGGTGGGAAGCGTCTTAGAAGAAAACGGAGTGGATGTGTATTACACCCGGACCACAGATATCTACGAGTCTCCTTATCAGAAGGCACAGGAGGGAAATGAGGTGGGAGGAGATTATTTTGTCTCGATCCATCGCAATTCCAGTCCTTATCCGAACCAGTACAGTGGAGTGGAGAGCTTAGTCTACAACCGCTATGGAGCGGCAGCCAGGATGGCGTACAACATCAATGCCGGACTGGAGCAGGTGGGATTCGTAAATCTGGGAGTGAATGAAAGACCGAATCTGGTGGTGTTAAACAGTACAAATATGCCGGCTGTGCTGGTAGAAGTGGGATTTATCAATACGGATGCGGACAACGAACTCTTTGACAGCCGGTTTGACGAGATCGCCCGGGCTATTGCCGACGGCATTCTGGAGAGCATCTGATTTTACCTAATTCTTACAAATAAATTACCGGACTGTGATATTATGTGAATTTCCTCCATGTTAGTATGATTGCGTAATCAAGAGAAAGAAAAACAAACACATGGAGGACATTATTATGAGAGTAAGACACAGCAAATTATTAGCTCTGATCGGAGCAGGAATATTAGCAGTAACCACATTGGTTGCATGTGGTAACAGTGATGCTACTGCAAACACAGCATCATCCGCAGAGGCGAGCACCGTAGCAGAAAGCACTGTGGCAGCAAGCAGTGAAGCAGCACCTGTTGAGACTACCGCAGATCTGTCCGGCAGCATTTCCATGGTAGGAAGTACTTCTATGGAGAAGTTAGCCAATGCATTGAGCGAAGCTTTCATGGAAGAATATCCTGATGTAACCGTAACTGCTGAGTTCGTAGGATCCGGCGCAGGCATCGAAGCTGTTACCAACGGAACCGCAGATATCGGTAATTCTTCCAGAAGCTTAAAGGATGAGGAAAAGGCAGCAGGCGTTGTAGAGAACATAGTAGCAATCGACGGTATTGCCGTATGTGTAGACCCCGCTAACGAAGTAGCAGATCTGACCAAAGAGCAGCTGACTAACATCTACAATGGCACAATTACCAACTGGAAAGAAGTCGGTGGCGCAGATGAGCCTATCATCGTGATCGGCCGTGAGGCAGGTTCCGGTACCAGAGGTGCTTTTGAAGAGCTGGTTGACCTGAAGGATGCCTGCAAATATGCAAACGAACTGGACAGCACCGGTGCGGTGATTGCTAAAGTAGCATCCACTCCCGGAGCTATCGGATATGCTTCCCTGGATGCACTGGATGATAGTGTTAAGGCACTTTCCCTGGAAGGTGTAGAAGCTACCGCAGAGAACATCAAGGCCGGTAACTACTTCTTAAGCAGACCTTTCGTAATGGCTACCAAAGGTGAGGTCTCCGAGCAGAACGATCTGGTACAGGCATGGTTCGACTTTGTACTGGGTGACGAAGGACAGCAGGTTGCTTCCGAAGTTGGTCTGATCACTGTAAAGTAATAGCCTGACACAGAAAAAGGAAAAAAGCGATGAATAGTGGAACACACGCTTCCGTAATGGGAAACAGAAAAAATAAAGCGGTTGTGGAAACTGTGGCACAAATAGTATTTACGATTTGTGCCTTCTTCGCCGTACTGGCGGTAGTTTCCATTACCTTATATATGATCATAAGCGGTACCCCCGCGATCTTAAAAGTGGGTCTGGGAGAGATCCTGTTCGGCACGGAATGGATGCCGACGGCTGCAGATCCAAAATTCGGTATTCTGTGGGTCATTCTGACCTCCATCATCGGTACGACTCTGGCAATTTTACTGGGTGTGCCCATCGGCGTACTGACAGCTGTATTTCTGGCAGAGGTGGCACCTAAGACTTTAGCTGCCATTGTAAAGCCTGCGGTAGAACTGCTGGCCGGCATCCCTTCCGTCATCTACGGACTGTTGGGAATCTATTTATTAAATCCTCTCATGTATAAATTAGAAAGACTGATCTTCCAAGGATCCACGACACACCAGTTCACCGGAGGCGCGAACCTGTTGTCTGCCGTGATCGTACTGGCGATCATGATACTGCCCACGGTGATCAATATCAGCGAGACTTCCATACGCGCCGTTCCTGCTGGAATAAAATCGTCCTCTCTGGCACTGGGAGCTTCTCATGTGCAGACCATTTTCCGGTCCATCCTTCCGGCAGCCAAATCCGGTATTGTGACCGCCATCGTTCTGGGTGTGGGACGAGCTATCGGTGAGGCTATGGCTATCACACTGGTATCCGGCAGCAGTGTGAATGTGCCCCTGCCCTTTAACTCCGTGCGATTCCTGACCACAGCCATTGTCAGCGAGATGGGATATTCTTCCGGACTGCACAGACAGGTGTTGTTTACCATCGGACTGGTGCTGTTTGTATTCATTATGATCATTAATGTAGTACTGAATAAAATACTGAAAAAGGGGGCGGACGACAATGAATAAAGACACCTTATATGTAAAAAGAAAACGCCCCACGGACATGCTGTTATTGGCAGCGATTTACATCTCCGCCACACTGGCGGTGGCACTTTTGCTGGGAATTATCCTGTATGTCTTTGTGAAAGGCATTCACACCGTGAACTGGGCTTTTTTAACGACTGTGACCAGTGCCAGAAAACAGACCACGGGTATTGCCGGCAACCTGTTAAATACCCTGTACATCATCGTGATCACTCTGTTGATCGCGACACCCATTGGCGTGGGAAGTGCTATTTACCTGAATGAATATGCCAAGCCAGGCAAGCTGGTCTCCCTCATTGAATTTACCACCGAGACCCTGTCCGGTATTCCTTCTATCATTTTCGGTCTGTTCGGTATGATCTTCTTCGGAGAGACTTTGGGATTTGGTTACTCGCTGCTCACCGGTTCTTTTACCCTGGTACTGATGGTGCTGCCCCTGATCACCAGAAATACGCAGGAAGCACTGCGTACCGTACCGGACAGCTATCGCACCGGTGCGCTGGGAATGGGATCTACAAAATGGCATATGATCCGTACCATTCTTCTGCCGTCCTCTATGCCGGGTATCGTCACCGGTATCATCCTGGCGCTGGGACGAATTGTAGGAGAATCCGCAGCACTCTTATTTACCGCAGGAAGCGACTATAAGCTGCCAAAGTTCACCGGAGCTTTCGGGGACAATCTGGCGAAGCTGGCCCACAAGGCAATGGAGTCCGGCGGTACCCTGACGATCGAGCTGTATTTGCAGATGCAGAAGGGACAGTACGACAACGCCTTCGGTATCGGCTGCGTTCTGATCATTATCGTGTTGATCCTGAACCTGCTGACCAAGCTGGCAGCAAATAAATTGAGACGAGAGTAAGAGAAATCACAAGAAGGAGTAACCTTATGGATAACAGTAAAATAACCGTGGAAAGCTTAAATCTCCATTACGGAGAGAACCACGCACTGAAAAATGTAAATATGGAGATCGCAGACCATGCCATTACCGCATTTATCGGTCCCAGCGGCTGCGGCAAATCCACTTTCCTGCGCTGCCTGAACCGGATGAATGATTTGGTGGACGGCTGCAGAGTCGAAGGAAAAGTGATCCTGGACGGAGAGGATATTTACGATAAGCGGGTAGATACCACATTGCTTCGTAAAAAGGTGGGTATGGTATTCCAACAGCCTAATCCTTTCCCTATGTCTATCTATGACAATATCGCCTATGGCCCAAGACTGCATGGCATCAAGAATAAAAAGGAACTGGATGAGATCGTGGAACGTTCCCTGCAGGGTGCTGCTATCTTCGAAGAAGTAAAGGACCGTCTGCACAAATCCGCACTGGGTCTGTCCGGCGGACAGCAGCAGAGACTGTGTATTGCCAGAGCCCTGGCAGTATCCCCGGAAGTGCTTCTGATGGATGAACCCACTTCCGCCCTGGATCCAATCTCTACATTAAAGATCGAGGAACTGATGGAGACCCTGAAGAAAAAGTACACCGTGGTCATCGTAACCCACAATATGCAGCAGGCAGCCCGTGTGTCGGATGATACCGCATTTTTCCTGGTAGGAGAAGTGGTCGAGAAGAATGCAACCTCAGAGATCTTTGCAAGACCCCGGGATAAACGGACAGAAGACTACATCACCGGACGGTTTGGTTGATTATGAATGAAAAGATAGGAGGAATGTGAGATGTCACCCAGAGTATTATTTGAGCAGGATCTCGAGACTTTGAAAAATAAAGTATCGGAGATGGGAGAACATGCGGAGATCAGTTATGACCATATGTTATATGGAATCCGGGAGAACAAAGCGGATATTTTAAAGGCTCTGCTGGATACGGATCACAAGATGGTGGACATGCAGAGAAGCATTGAAGCTATGTGTCTGAGCTTACTGACCAGACAGCAGCCGGTGGCGAGAGATATGCGGCTGGTGAGTGCGGCGCTGAAGGTTGTAACAGACATTGAGCGGATCGGTGATCATGTGGCAGATATGGTGGAGCTGTATCTGCGGATGGGGAATATGAATTCCGAAGGAAAACAGGAAAAGCTGCTTCTGGAAATGATGGAAGAGGCAAAGGATATGATCCATAATTCCGTGGAGGCTTTCGTGGAGGGAGACGAAGCGAATGCCCAAAAAGTTGTGGAACATGACGATGTGGTGGACGCCCTCTTTAACGATATGAAGAAAGAGATGATGCAGGCTATCCGGGAACAGAATCTGGATGCCGACCGTGTGGTGGATTATCTGATGATGGCAAAATACCTTGAAAAGGTAGGCGACCATGCAGTAAATATTGCGCAGTGGGCGATCTTCCGTATGACCGGAGACATGGAAGGGGTAAAATTATACTAGAATCCCAGCATCGATGCAGAGCCTCAATTCGCAAAATCCCGGCAACGATGCAGAGCCGCAATTCGCAAAATCGAGGAGAAAATCTGCATCGTTGCAACTTTACATAAATTTTACATTCGCTGGTAACACATTTTACATAAGCAAGATAAAGTGTAGATAGAAACCGAAAATGTAAAGTATGTTATGTAAAATGAGAGGATTAGAGTATGGACTTTTTTGATTTGCTGAAGATGGTTGGAGGACTTGCACTGTTTTTATACGGAATGAATCTGTTGGGTGATGGATTGTCCCAGGCATCCGGCGGACGTCTGGAGCGTATCCTGGAGAAGCTGACCAGCAATCCGATCAAGGCAGTATTGATGGGTGCGGTGGTTACCGGTGTGATCCAGTCTTCCTCCGCTACCACTGTTATGGTAGTCGGTTTTGTCAATTCCGGCATTATGAGCCTGAAACAGGCAGTGGGCATCATCATGGGCGCCAATATCGGTACCACGGTGACCTCCTGGATCTTAAGCCTTACAGGCATTGAGAGTGATGCTTTCTGGATCCGTATGCTCAAACCCAGTTCTTTTTCGCCGATTCTGGCAATCGTGGGTGTGGGTATTTTGCTGTTTTCCCATAAAGATAAATTAAAAAATGCGGCAACCATCCTGGTGGGCTTTGCAATTCTGATGTTTGGCATGGATTCCATGAGCGCAGCAGTTTCACCGCTTGCAGAGGTACCGGAGTTTACCAATCTGCTGATCAAGTTCCAAAATCCCGTATTCGGTGTGCTGGCAGGACTCATCCTCACAGCGGTGATCCAGTCTTCTTCCGCATCCGTAGGTATTTTGCAGGCACTGTGCATGACCGGAGCGGTAAGCTTCGGCGCAGCAGTTCCCATTATCATGGGACAGAATATCGGTACCTGTGTTACCGCTATGATCTCCGGTATCGGTGCTTCCCGCAACGCAAAGCGTGCGGCACTGATCCACTTGTATTTCAATATTATCGGAACGATATTATTCCTTGGAATCTTTTATACTGCGAATGCTATTCATCCCTTTGCTTTTTTGGGAGAAGTGGCAACCCCCTTCGGCATTGCAGTGGTCCACAGCTGCTTTAATGTTGCTGCCACACTGGTATTGCTGCCATTTTCCAATGGACTGGTAAAGCTTGCCTGTCTGACACTGCCTACGCATGAAGATGTGAAGGAAATGTCTGAGACAGACAAGACACTGAGCCTTCTGGATCCCCGATTCCTGGATACGCCTGCCTATGCGGTAGAGCAGAGCAGACAGGTGGCGTCTGTTATGGCGGACAAATCCCGCAAGGCAATGGATCTTGCCATGGAATTACTGCAGGGGTATGATGAGGCAAAAGCAGAGCAGGTAGCACAGATGGAGACAGATGTGGACCGCTTTGAGGACGAACTTGGTACTTATCTGGTGAAGCTCAGCTCCAGACAGCTGTCCGGTAAAGACAGCGAGACACTGAACACTATTTTACATTGCATCGGTGATTTTGAGAGGATTTCCGACCATGCCCGCAATGTGAAAGAGGCTGCACAGGAAATGTATGAAAAAAAGCTGGATTTTTCCGATAAAGCACAGGAAGAACTGAAGGTATTTGAAAGAGCGGTACATGACATTCTGGATATTACCATGAACAGCTTTATAAAGGGAGACCTGAACCTGGCAAGACAGGTAGAACCCATGGAAGAGGTTATTGACGGATTGAGCCTGGATGTGAAGCAGCGTCATGTGCGCAGACTCCGCAAGGGAAAATGTACCATTGAACTGGGATTCATTTTGTCCGATGTGATCACGAACTTTGAACGTGTGAGTGATCACTGCTCCAACATTGCGGTCTGTCTGGTACAGGTGAATGAAGATGAATTCGATACGCATGCTTATCTGGACGAACTGCGCCAGGAGGATAATCTCGATTTCCAGGGGAAGGTGATGGCTTGCCGTGAAAAATACCAGTTACCTCCCACAAAGCAGGAACGTGTTATGGAAAAGAATGCAAAATTACTTGCGGAGTAAGGATTTCCAGAGGTATATTTAAGAAGAGAAAGCACAGTCAGAGAGGAGTGCTGTGAGATGGCATTGATCTATGTAGTAGAGGATGATAAAAATATTCAGGAGATTGAGACCTTTGCCCTGGCAAATGTAGGATATGAGGTAAAAGGTTTTGATTCCGCCACAGATTTCTATGCGGCATTGAACGAGACAGCACCGGATCTGATCCTGTTAGATATCATGCTGCCGGACGAGGATGGCCTGAGTATTGTGAAAAAACTGCGTACCAGACAGGATACCGTGCTGGTGCCGGTGATCATGGTGACGGCCAAGACCTCAGAGATCGATAAGGTAAAAGGACTGGATCTGGGAGCAGACGATTATATCACGAAGCCCTTCGGCGTCATGGAGCTGATCTCCAGAGTAAAGGCAATGCTTCGCAGAAGCCAGAAGACCCAGGAAAAGGATAAGGTGCTGAAGCTTGGCAATATTGTGCTGGACAGAGAAAAGCATTCCGTAATGGTGGGCAGAGAGCCGGTGGAGCTGACTTACAAGGAATATGAACTGTTAAAGCTTCTGATGACCAATGCCGGCATCGTGACTACCAGAGAACTGATCTTAGACCGTGTCTGGGGGATCGATTTCGAGGGAGAGTCCAGAACGCTGGATATGCATATCAAGACTCTGCGTCAGAAGCTGAAGGAAGAGGGCAGCCTGATCAAGACGGTACGTAATGTGGGATACATTATGAACGGTGAGAAAGCGTAACAGAAGATGAAGAAAAAGATTAACAAAATGATGATCCTCATTGCCACGGTGACGATCCTGCTTACCATGGTGCTGATCACAGTAGTGTATTATGATCTGTTTAGAAAACAGGTGCTGGAGGATCTGAAAAGCTATGGCTCCTTGTTGAAAAGCTGCTCTTCGGTAGAAGAGATCGAAGCAAACGGAGCACCCGTAGAATCGGATCTTCGACTGACCCTGATTAACGGTGACGGACAGGTGTTATATGACAATGAGGCAGATTCTGTGGCGATGGGGAACCATTCCTCCCGCCCGGAGATCCGGGAGGCGAAGCAGTCCGGAGAAGGCGAAGCAGTCCGTAATTCCGAGACTCTGTCCCGATCCACCTTTTATTATGCGATCCGCCTGGAGGATGGCAGTATTTTACGACTGTCCAAGGATGCCAGAAGCATTTACAGCATTTTCAGCCAGGCGCTGCCGATGATGGTGGGGATCTTCGTGGTGCTGCTGGTGCTGTGTATGGTGGCAGCCAGAGTGCTGACTACGAAGTTAGTGGCTCCCATCGAGAAACTGGCACAGAATATCGGGGAATGTACGGAGATGCAGACCTATGAGGAGCTAACCCCGTTCATGTCCATGATCCGCAAGCAGCATGAGGATATTATGAAAAATGCCAGAATGCGGCAGGAATTCAGTGCCAATGTGTCCCATGAATTAAAGACACCGCTTACATCAATCTCCGGTTATGCGGAACTGATCGAGACCGGAATGGCATCGGAACAGGATACGGTGCGTTTCGCCCATGGAATTCATAACAGTGCAAACCGTCTGCTTACTTTAATTAATGATATTATCCGCTTGTCGGAGTTGGACGGCACGGAACAGGAAGCGGATACTGAACTTCTGAATCTCCATGAGATGGCGAAGAATTGTGTGGAAATGCTCTCCATGAGTGCCGAGAAACACAATGTGACTATTCAGCTTGACGGAACAGATGCCTATGTGACGGCGAACAGACAGATGATGGAGGAACTGCTGTATAATCTGTGCGATAACGCCATCCGGTATAATAATCCCGGGGGAAGCGTGAATGTACAGACCTACTCGAGAGAAGGACATACCAATCTCGTGGTAAAAGACACCGGAATCGGCATCTCCAAGGAACACCAGGAGAGGATTTTTGAGCGTTTTTACCGCGTGGACAAGAGCCGATCCAAGTCCACCGGAGGCACCGGTTTAGGGCTTGCCATCGTAAAACACATCATCGCCAAGAGCCACGCCAAGCTGCAGCTCGAGAGCGAACCCGGCAAAGGAACCACGATACGGGTAATATTTTCTTGACTTTTTCCAACACAAGGTCTATACTGTGTATAGTTTAAAGATGATTACTAGAGTAAGAGTGGACGCGTGCCACTCTTTCTTGTTGTTGTGACGACAGTTCATATCAGTAAAGGAGGGCATACATGTCCAAACGAGAGGACTACGAAAGCAGAACCGAAGAACTGCTTACGCCTATCGCAGAAGTAAATCAGGTGGAGATCTACGATGTGGAGTATGTAAAGGAAGGCAGTGACTACTATTTAAGAGCCTATATCGACAAGCCGGAGGGTGTGAACATTCTGGATTGTGAAAATGTCAGCAGAGCATTATCCGAAGCACTCGACAAGGCGGATTTCATTCCGGATGCGTATATTTTGGAGGTCAGCAGCCCGGGCCTGGGCAGAACTCTGAAAAAGGATAAGCATTTACAGAAGAGCATCGGCGAAGAGGTGGAGATCAAACTGTTTAAACCCATCGACAAATGCAAGGAGTTTTCAGGCATTCTGGATAGCTTTGATGCAGATACTGTTACGATTACAGAAGAAGGAACCCCGAGGACTTTTGCCAGAGCAGACGTCGCACTGATCCGCCTGGCGTTAGACTTTTGATACTATTCAGAACCAAAGAGTGAAGGATAGTTATAGCTTGTAGAATAAGAAGAAACCATACACTAAGAAAAGGCGAAAGCCGGAATGGAGGAAATGATGAATAAGGAATTAATGGAGGCACTGGATGTTCTGGAGAAGGAGAAGGAGATCAGCAAGGAAACCTTGTTTGAAGCCATCGAGAACTCCCTGATGACAGCCTGCAAGAACCATTTTGGAAAGGCTGACAATATCCATGTGGAGATCAATAGAGAGACCTGCGATTTTCTGGTATATGCAGAGAAGGAAGTCGTACCCACCAAGGACGATGTAGAGGATGACTGCTTACAGATCGCTCTGGAGGATGCACAGGAAATCTCCCAAAAGGCACAGGTCGGTGACATGATCCATGTAGAGATCAAGTCCAAAGAGTTCGGACGTATCGCTACCCAGAATGCCAAGAACGTGATCTTACAGAAGATCCGCGAGGAAGAGAGAAGCGTGATCTACAATCAGTACTACGAGAAGGAAAAGGATGTTGTCACCGGCGTGGTACAGCGCTATGTCGGCAAAAACATCAGCATCAACCTGGGTAAGGCAGATGCCATGCTGACCGAGAACGAGCAGGTAAAGGGTGAGGTATTCAAACCCACCGAGCGTATCAAGGTCTACATCGTAGAAGTGAAGAACACCCCGAAGGGACCCCGTATCAATGTCAGCCGTACCCATCCGGAACTGGTAAAGAGACTGTTTGAGTCTGAAGTTACCGAGATCAAGGACGGCACCGTAGAGATCAAGAGCATTGCCAGAGAGGCCGGCAGCCGTACCAAGATCGCTGTGTGGAGCAACAACCCCAATGTAGATGCAGTCGGCGCCTGCGTAGGTATGAACGGTGCCCGTGTCAATGCTATCGTAGAAGAGCTGCGTGGTGAGAAGATCGATATCGTGAACTGGGATGAGAACCCCGGTAACCTGATCCAGAATGCACTTTCTCCCGCCAAAATCGTAGCAGTATTTGCGGATCCCGATGAGAAGACCGCAAAGGTAGTTGTCCCCGATTATCAGCTGTCTCTGGCAATCGGTAAGGAAGGTCAGAATGCAAGACTGGCAGCAAGACTGACCGGTTACAAGATCGACATCAAATCCGAGACACAGGCCAAGGATGCTCCCGGCTTCCGTTATGAGGATTATGTGGACGATTACGAGGATGAAACCGAAGACGATTTTGATGGAGAGCAGGAATAATCAATGGCAAAAAAGATTCCACTGAGGCAGTGCGTAGGCTGCGGAGAAATGAAAGGCAAAAAAGAAATGCTGCGTGTTCTGAAGACTCCGGAAGGAGAGATCTGTTTAGATACAACGGGCAAAAAGAACGGACGCGGCGCATATATATGCAGACAGAAGGAATGTCTGCAGAAGGCCCGAAAGAATAAAGGCTTAGAGCGTTCTTTCAAGATGAGTATTTCTCCGGAAAGTTATGATATGCTGGAAAAGGAGTTTGATCAGCTTGAAACAGAATAAGATTTATTCCCTTTTGGGACTTGCGATGAGGGGGCGTAACCTGGTAAGCGGTGAATTCCAGACGGAGGACGCTGTGAAAAAAGGTTCTGCCATGTTGGTGATCGTTGCAGAAGATGCATCCGCCAATACGAAAAAGTTGTTTCACGACAAATGTTCCTATTATGAAGTCCCGGTATACGAATATGGCACAAAAGAAGAGCTCGGCTGGGCGATCGGCCGGAACTTAAGATCTTCGGTAGGTGTGTGTGATGCGGGACTGGCAGATGCACTCATCAAGCAATTGGAAGCAAATTTGCCCGGTTAGGCAGAATGGAGGAAAGCATGGCGAAAATCAAAGTACATGAACTCGCAAAAGAATTAGAATTACAGAGTAAGGATATATTGAATTTTTTACAGGAAAAAGGAATTGAGGCGAAAGCTGCACAGAGCTCGCTGGAAGAGGATGCGGCAGCACTGGTACGTAACAGCTTAGGACAGAAGAAGGCGGCTGCAGCACCTGCTGCGGAAAAAGAGGCTCCCGCAAAGGCTGAAAACACAAAGTCTCTTGAGGAAAAGGCGCAGGAGGAGACAAAATCTCCCGAAGAGACGAAAAAGAAGAAAAAGATCATTTTTGTAAGCAACCCTCAGAATTCCAAGATGCCCGGACAGCGTCAGGGCGGACAGAACGGACAGGGACAGAGAAATGCCGGCGGACAGCGCCCGAACCAGGGACAGAATAACAGATACCAGAACAACGGTTATCAGAACAATTCTTACAATAACCGTGTGCAGGCACAGACTCCCGTACGTCCCATCAAGCCGCTGACCCCGCCTTCTCCCACACCCAGTGTGGCAATGGTACCCGGCAATAAGGGACAGCAACCTGTGAAAAAGCCTGTAAACAATACCGCAGCCACGCAGGCTCCTGTAAAGGAACAGGCAGCGCAGAGTACCAATACCGTAGCCACGCAGACAGCGCAGAATACACAGAATACTGCACAGGCAAGACCTGCGGACAGACCGCAGAACAATAATCGCGACAACCGTCAGGGTGGTTACGGTCAGAATAATTACGGACAGAACCGTGATAATCGTGGACAGAACGATCGTGTTCAAGGCGGTTATAATCGTGATAACAGAGATGGCAATCGTGATAATCGTCAGGGTGGCTATGGTCAGGGCAACCGCCAGGGCGGCCAGAACGCAAACAGAGGAGGTATGGGCAATGGCAGACCTCAGGGAGGCGGATTTAACAGACAGGGTCGTCCGGGTATGGAAGGCGGCCAGGGTGATCGCAGAAATAACGGCAACGGTGAGCGCGGTTACGGCAATAACGGCCGCGACCAAAGAGGCAATGGAGGATCGGGTAATCGATTCGGAGATAACAGACAGAATAAGGGATTCGCTCCGGAACCTGCAGGCAAAGATATTGAGAAGAAGCGCGAAGATGAAAAGAGACGCTTCAGCCAGGAGAAGGACAACAAGCGCTCCAAGAAGGACCATATCTACGAGGACGAGGACGCACTGAAGAACAAGCCCGGACGTTTCATCAAGCCGGAAAAGAAGAAGGAAGAGGTACAGGAAGAGCAGATCAAGGTGATCGTGCTGCCGGAATCCATCACCATCAAAGAACTGGCTGAGAAGATGAAGTTACAGCCCGCAGCCATCATCAAGAAGCTGTTCCTGGAAGGTAAGGTCGTAACCGTGAACCAGGAGATCTCCTATGAAGATGCAGAGAACATCGCCATGGAATATGACATTCTCTGTGAAAAAGAGGTCAAGGTTGATGTCATCGAAGAGCTGCTGAAGGAAGACGAAGAGAAAGAGGAAGATCTGGTGGAAAGACCTCCCGTAATCTGTGTTATGGGTCACGTTGACCATGGTAAGACTTCCCTGTTAGACGCTATTCGTAAGACCAACGTAACCGATCGCGAGGCAGGTGGTATCACCCAGCACATTGGTGCTTATACTGTAAATGTGGGAGATCGCAAGATCACCTTCTTAGATACTCCCGGACATGAAGCATTTACTGCCATGCGTATGCGTGGTGCCAATGCGACCGATATTGCTATCCTGGTAGTAGCAGCGGATGACGGCGTAATGCCCCAAACCGTAGAGGCTATCAACCATGCAAAGGCAGCAGGCGTTGAGATCATCGTAGCAGTGAACAAGATCGATAAGCCTTCTGCAAACATTGATCGTGTAAAGCAGGAGCTGGCTGAGTATGAGCTGATCCCCGAGGATTGGGGTGGAAGCACCGTATTTGCACCCGTATCCGCAAAAAGCGGCGAGGGCATCGACCAGCTGCTTGACATGATCCTGCTGACCGCAGACATCATGGAACTGAAGGCGAACCCCAAGAGAAAGGCAAGAGGCCTGGTCATCGAGGCAGAGCTGGATAAGGGACGCGGACCTGTGGCTACCGTACTGGTACAGAAGGGTACCCTGCATGTGGGAGATTTTATTTCCGCAGGTGTGGCTCATGGTAAGGTAAGAGCCATGATCGATGACAAGGGACGCAGAGTCAAGGAAGCAGGACCTTCTACTCCCGTAGAGATCCTGGGTCTGTCCGATGTTCCCAGTGCCGGCGAAGTATTCCTGGCACATGATAATGATAAGACAGCAAAATCCTATGCGGAGACCTACCTGGCACAGAATAAGGAAAAGATGCTGGAAGAGACCAAGGGCAGAATGTCCTTAGATGATCTGTTCAGCCAGATCCAGGAAGGCAATCTGAAGGAACTGAACCTGATCGTCAAAGCCGACGTACAGGGTAGTGTAGAGGCAGTAAAACAGTCCCTGATGAAGCTGTCCAATGAAGAAGTAGTCGTAAAATGTATCCACGGCGGCGTAGGTGCCATCAACGAGTCCGACGTATCCCTGGCAAGTGCGTCCAACGCAATCATCATCGGATTCAACGTCCGTCCCGATGCGACTGCCAAGGCAACCGCAGAGAGAGAGGGCGTGGATGTACGTCTGTACAAGGTCATCTACCAGGCCATCGAAGATATCGAAGCTGCCATGAAGGGTATGCTGGATCCCGTATACGAGGAGAAGGTGATCGGTCATGCAGAGGTTCGTCAGATCTTCAAGGCATCCGCTATCGGTAACATTGCCGGTTCCTATGTCTTAGACGGTGTATTCCAGAGAGGCTGTAAGGTTCGTATCACCCGTGAGGGCGAGCAGATCTTCGAGGGCAACCTGGCTTCCCTGAAGAGATTCAAGGATGATGTGAAGGAAGTTAAGGCAGGATATGAGTGTGGTCTCGTATTCGAAGGCTTTGACAAGATGCAGGAGCTGGATATCGTAGAAGCCTACATCATGGTCGAGGTACCACGGTAGGGAGTTATTCTAAGATTACAAAATACGTAATCTAAGAATAACTAGACCCTGCCGGGAAGTTTCGCGAAGCGAAACTTCCAGTGTGGTACAAAGCGAAGCTTCCAGTGTGGTACAAAGCGAAGCTTTCAGTGTGGTACGAAGCGAAGCTTCCGGTATATCATGGTTTAGGTTTGAAGTAAGAAGGAATAAGAATGAGAAAAAATAGTGTGAAAAATACCCGTGTGAACGGGGAAGTGCAGCGTGTTCTGGCAGAGATCATCCGGGGCGGTCTTAAGGACCCCCGGATCAGTCCCTGGACCAGTGTGGTCGCTGTGGAAGTGGCACCGGATTTAAAAAGCTGTAAGGCATGGATCAGTGTGTTGGGAGACGAGGAAGTCAGAAAGTCTACCCTGCAGGGCTTAAAGAGTGCCGAAGGCTATATCCGCAGAGAACTGGCGCGTACCATCAATCTGCGCAACACTCCGGATATTACTTTTGTGATGGACCAGTCCATTGAATACGGTGTCAATATGTCCCATAAGATCGATGAGGTCATTGCTGCGGACGAACAGGCACAGAAGCCGGAAAATGAAGTTATGGAAGAGACAGAGGAAGGTGACGAATAATGGATTTGCGTGAGGAATGTCGTGGTGCAAAAAAGATCGGCATCAGCGGACATATTCGTCCCGACGGCGACTGCGTGGGTGTATGTCTGTCCTTACAGATGTACCTGCGTAAACTCCTTCCGGAAGCAGAAGTTACCGTATATTTACAGAAGCCTTCCGAAGAGTTTTCTTATCTGAAGGGATACGATGAGATTCAGACCGAGTGCCTGGGGCAGGATCCTTTTGATATATATTTTGCGCTGGATTGCAGTGGAGACCGACTGGGAGACGCAGAGAAGTATTTTCAGAATGCGAAAAAGAAGATCAACATCGATCATCACATCAGCAATTCCGGCTGTGGTGACGTAAATCTCGTCCGTCCCGAGGTGGGCAGTGCCTGCGAGGTATTGTATCACATCATGGATGCCGAACTTATTGACAGAGATATTGCGGAAGCACTGTATACCGGCATCATCCACGATACCGGCGTATTCCAGTATTCCAATACGACACCGGAGACATTGCAGGCAGCGGCATTTTTGATCTCTTTCGGATTTGATTTTCCCAAGCTGATCGAGGAAAGCTTTTATCAGAAGACATATCTGCAGACACAGATCATGGGCAGAGCCCTGATGGAGAGCATACGCTTCATGGACGGTCGCTGTATCGTGAGCATGGTGGATCGCAAGACTATGGATTTCTACAATGCGGTACCGGGAGATCTGGACGGCATTGTAAATCAGCTTCGCAATATTAAGGGGATTGACTGTGCGATTTTCATGTATGAGACCGGTGTACTGGAGTACAAGGTCAGCATGCGTTCCAATGAGAAGGTTGATGTGGCGAAGGTGGCATCTTTCTTCGGAGGCGGCGGACATGTACGTGCCGCAGGCTGCACCATGAAGGGAACTTTCCATGACTGCATCAATAATTTGTCACTGCACATAGATAAGCAATTGCGGGGAGAACAGGATTAATGGACGGCATCATCAATGTATACAAGGAAGCAGGTTTTACCTCTCATGATGTGGTAGCCAAGCTTCGTGGGATCTGCCGGCAGAAAAAGATAGGGCACACAGGTACACTGGATCCACAGGCTACCGGTGTGCTTCCTGTATGTCTGGGGAGTGCTACCAGAGCATGCGAAATGCTGACGGACAGGACCAAAGAATATGTGGCAGAACTTTTGCTGGGGAAGATCACAGATACCCAGGATACCACGGGAACCGTTTTGGAAGAGCGGGAAGTAGCGGTGGATGAGGCACAGGTACGTGAAGTGATCGGAAGCTTTGTCGGCGGTTATGACCAGATCCCGCCTATGTATTCCGCGCTGAAGGTCAACGGAAAGAAGCTTTATGAACTGGCCAGGGCAGGTAAAGAAGTGGAACGGCAGGCAAGACACGTGGATCTGCCGGCGATCGAGATCCTGGAGATCCGGCTTCCGGTGGTGAAATTCCGTGTGGAATGCTCCAAGGGAACCTATATCCGCAGTCTTTGTGCCGATATTGGTGGGAAGCTTGGCTGCGGTGGCACCATGCAGAGCCTCGTCCGCACCAGAGTCGGAGAATTCCGGCTTACAGATGCCCTGACACTGACACAACTGCAGGAACTTCGGGATACGGGCAGATTAGAGGATGCACTGCTTCCCACGGACCGTATTTTTGCGGATTTTAATGCAGTGCATGTAGAGGAAAAATGGCGGAAATTGATCGATAACGGGAACGCATTTTATCCGGGACAGACCATGGAGCAGACTACTTATCCTGCGGGAGAGTGGGTGCGTGTTTACAGAGAGGATGACAGCTTTGTGGGCATTTATGCGTATGACGGGGCAAAAGAATGGTACAAGCCCGTGAAAATCTTCCCCAGTAACACAGAAAGCAGGAAATAGACTTGGAAATTATTGCAGGAACAACAGACTTTTATCTGGAAAAAGATACAGCGGTAGCCATCGGCAAATTTGACGGTGTGCATTTGGGGCACAGAAGACTTTTAGAGGAAATCCTGAATAAGAAAAAGAACGGACTGGCAGCCTGTGTTTTCACTTTTGATCCCACACCGGCGGTGCTGTTCGGACTGTCGGATGGAAAAGAATTGACGACAAGAGAAGAGAAAAGACGTCTCTTCGAACGTCTGGGTATCGACATCCTGATCGAGTTTCCGCTGACAAAAGAGACTGCGGCCACAGAACCGGAGCGTTTCGTGACAGAGATTCTGGCGAAGCAGATGAATACCCGTTTTGTGGCGGCAGGTGAAGATCTGTCCTTCGGTAAAAATGGTGCAGGCAATGCCGAACTTTTAGAGAAAATGGCTCCGCAGTTAGGCTTTTGTGTCCGGACCATAGAGAAGATCGAAGTGGACGGCATCGAGGTCAGTTCCACTTATATCCGTAAGCTGGTGGAAGAGGGCCGGATGGAAGAAGCGGAAAAGATGCTGGGAATGCCCTATACTCTGGTGGGATGCGTGGAACATGGCAACCATATCGGTCATACCCTGGGATTTCCCACGGTAAATCTCCTGCCGCCCGCAGGCAAGCTTCTGCCTCCCAACGGGGTCTATTATGCGGCAGTACGTTATAATGGGAAGGTCTACAAAGCTATCAGCAATGTAGGGACCAAGCCGACTGTTTCTTCCGAAAAAAGGATGGGGGTGGAATCCTATCTGTATGATTTTCATCAGGACATCTACGGACAGGAGATCGAGGTGGCATTAAAAAGCTTCCGGCGCCCGGAACGCAGATTCGGATCTTTGGAAGAGCTTAAGAAGCAGCTGGACCTGGATATTGCGGATGGGCGAAACGCATAGAAAAACGACTGTTATGCGCAAAAATGGTGGAAAACGTGTAAAATTTTGTAAAGAAAAGTAAAAGAAAAGTAAAATTTACATTGCAAGTTTTAATTCTATCTCGTAAAATATATTTTGGATTGTTTATATTTAGAATAAAGTTTGAAAATAATTAATTTGGTTTTTCGTAAGAGAATCGAGAGAGATTGAGGGATTTAAAATGAGCTTTGGAACAATATTGACAATGGCCGGAGGTCTTGGACTGTTTTTATTCGGAATGGAACTTATGAGTGATTCCATCGAGAAGGTAGCAGGTGCCAAGCTTCGTCGCATTCTGGAGATCTTCACCACGAACCGTTTCATGGGTATGATCGTAGGTATTATTTTCACCGGTATCATCCAGTCTTCCTCAGCATGTACGGTCATGGTCGTCAGCTTCGTTAACTCCGGGTTGATGAATCTGTATCAGGCAGCGGGAGTTATCCTCGGTGCCAACATCGGTACTACCATTACCTCACAGCTGGTATCATTTAATTTATCGAAAATAGCACCGCTGATCTTATTAGTAGGTGTGGTCGTGATGATGTTCACGAAAAAAGAAAAAGTCCGCAAGGTTGCGGAAGTGGTCGTAGGTTTTGGTATCCTGTTCGTGGGCTTAAGTACCATGTCCCAGGCGATGGCGAATATGAAGAACGAACCCCAGGTAGTGAATCTGCTGATGTCTCTGAAGAACCCGTTCTTAGCCACACTTATGGGTTTTGCCCTGACTGCTGTTATTCAGAGCTCATCCGTAACGGTCAGTATCGTGCTGTTACTTGCCAATCAGGATCTGCTGCCGTTACCTATTACACTGTACATTATCTTAGGATGTAATATCGGTGCCTGTGCTACCGCAATGTTAGCTTCCATGACCGGTAAAAAGGATGCGAAGAGAGCTGCACTGATCCATCTGTTGTTCAATATCATTGGTACTGTTATTATTTACATTGCTCTGTTCGTGGCAGGAGATCAGATCGTGGAACTGATCAAGTCTATCTCCGCAGATAACGGACGATTTGTGGCAAATGCGCATACGATGATCAAGATCGCTCAGGTAATCATGTTGTTCCCGTTCACCGGCTGGCTGGTGAAGATGACCTACCTGATCGTCCCCGGCGAAGACCAGAAGGTTGGTTACAGAGAAAGCTATCAGTTAAAATATATCGGCGACAAAGTGGTGTTCAATCCCGCTACTGCAGTGGTAGAGGTTGTCAAGGAGCTGGAGCGTATGGCTTCTCTGGCGGAGGAGAACTTAAACCGTGCCATGAATGCCCTCATCACATTAGATGAAGAAGATATTGAGGAAGTCTACGAGGTAGAGAAAAATATCAATTTCCTGAATCATGCCATTACGGATTATCTGGTGAAGATCAACCAGACGACGCTGCCCATCGAAGACCTGAACAGTCTGGGCGCCCTGTTCCACGTGGTGAACGATATCGAACGTATCGGTGACCATGCAGAGAACGTAGCGGATGCCGCGAGACAGCGCAAGGAAGAGGGAATCTCCATCAGTAAGGAAGCTCAGAAGGAACTGGGAGACATGCTGGAGATGGTCAATAAGATCATCCGTTATGCCGTAGAGATGTTTGCCAAGAGCGATGAGACCCATATGCAGGAGATCATCACTTTAGAGGATCAGGTAGATGAGAAGGAACGCGAACTGCAGAAGAAGCATGTAGAGCGTCTTACCAAGGGAGAATGTTCTCCCGAAGCCGGTATGATCTTCTCTGATGTCGTATCCGGTCTGGAGAGAGTTGCAGACCATGCTACGAACATTGCATTTGCCATTACCACGGAAGAGGAAATGGATGAAGGCAAGGTAAATAACTAGATACATGACAGAAACTGTAAAAGGCTGCCCTACATATTGTGGGACAGCCTTTTTGGGGAGTAATAGAAATGAAATGATAGCGTTTATATATTATAAGGACTACTGTGCATTCAACTCGGAGAGAATTTCATTTACCATATCCTGAGTTGTCTTCACATAGTTGTCCATAGCGGCATCTACATCGCCACCCTTTACAACCACTTCAGCGATGACTGCGTTCTTGGCATCGGTGATGGTGCCGCCGTAGTTGGTGATGGCATCACAGGATGCGGAATGGGGAGCATCTACGCTGTGCTCGGAGAAAAACTCGTTACATTCTTTGGTCAGGTCGGTAGCGGATTCAAAACCATTCTCTAAGGAGCAGATCATGGAAGAAGGATCAATAGCATTCTTTTTCCATAGAGCACTGGGATCGGAAGGGTTCAGGCGAAGATGAAATTCACCATCTTTATACTCATAGGTCTTTGCATTGTCGGTACCTTCACCGGTAACAATAGTTTCTGCTTCGGTAGACCAGTGATAACCCTCAGCACCGTATACCCACAGTGTCTGTACAGTGCCACCATCAAACATGGTTTCGAAGACTGCATCAAAAATTGCCTGTTCTCTGGAATCATCGCCGTCACCGTCATCAATAATGCAGTACACAGGAGATTCTCGGTTCAGGTAGCCATCCATTTCAGCGAGGGGAGCCAGTCTTGCCAGCCCGGAATCCACACCGTTTTTGTCCATGTTGTTGATCAGATTATCGTTCCAGTAACCGGACCAGTAAGTGAAAGCGCCGAAGGAACCGGACTGGTCAGAAGACCACCATTTTTCACGAACATCCTTGGTACCCATGGTCAGGGACTCGGGATCGATAACGCCGTCAGCGTAAGCCTGCTGTAAACGAAGCAGAGCATCCTTGGTCTCTTGAGTGTTGAAACCATCATACCATACACCATTCTCATCATAAGTGAAGTTGGGGTATGCATTCTGCCAGAACTGAGGCAGGTAGTTGGTATAAGGAGCCTCAGAACCGATAAAGCCTGCCGCAGCAACGCCATAGGTATCATTCTTGCCGTTGCCGTCAGGATCCTGCTCGGTGAATGCCTTTAACATTGCATAGTAGGAATCCCAGTCGGTAACATCTTCAGCCTTCATGCCAACAGCATCCAGCCATGCCTGTTTTACATAAGTGATACAACCGCCGCCAAGACCGGTGGACAGACCATACTGTCTGCCATCGATACGAACGCTCTGGTTCACTGCGGGAAGTACCATATGGCTCTGGAACTTTGCATTATCATAGGCATCTGTCATATCCCACAGAAGACCGGTTTTTGCATATTCGGCATACTGACTTGCATTCAGCAGAATCACATCAGGATAATCACCGCTGGCGAACAGACGACCGACACCATCTACATAACTGGAATGGTCTAACTGCTGGATATTCAGGCTGATGGGATGACCAAGTGCTTCACTGACAGCAACGTCCCACTGTTCGATGAACTTGTCCTGATAAGCATCTACGGATGCATTAAAGGTACCGTCTACGACGAGGGTAACCTTGTCCAGCACATAGCCGTTATCGGAAGAAGCGGCGCTTTCGGTAGCCGCTGCAGTGCCTGCGGCATCGGTGGATGCTGCGGGAGTATCGGAACCCTGGCTTCCGCAGGCTGTGAGTGCGGTCAGCATGGAAACTGACAGCAGTAAGCTTAAGATCTTGTTTCTTTTCATTGTAATCCTCCTTGTTTTCCGAAGGAAAATCCGAGCCTCTATGGCGAGGAGAGGATTTATCCTCCTTGTTTTCCGAAGGAAAATCCAGACCTCTATGTCGAGGAGAGGATTTATCCTCCTTGTTTAAAAATACATCTCTCTATAGCAAATGGCTTACCACCATAGTGCTCAGTGTAATGGGATCTCGAGGATCTGTCCTCTGCCGTATTCATAGGTCTTCTGACCTTCTTCGGTCAGATCCGGCTGGGCAAATCCTACATATAATGTAACGGATGTACCATCGCAGTTACGGTTACCGGAATCATCTACTGTAGTAAATGCCACGGCGGGAACTTCAATCCGCAATTCCTTGTCTGCTCCGGCTTCCAGGCGGATCCGTTCAAAGGCTGCCAGCTTGTGATTCGGCACTTCATTGGCGGAGCCATTCACATGGACATAAACCTGTATGACATCACTTAAGTCACGATCCGTGGGATTCTGACAGTGCAGAGTGATCTGTGCGGAGGGAATCTCCCTCGTGTATTCTACCTCTGACACTTTCGCTTCTGTAATCTGTAATTCTCCGTATGTCAGTCCGAAGCCGAAAGGCTTCCAGGGTCTGCCTTCCAAATAACGGTAGGTACGTCCGGTCATGCGATAATCGGTAATGTCCGGAAGAAGACTGTTATTATAATAGAAGGTAAGTGGCAGTTTGCCGCCGGGAGATACTCTGCCAAACAGAATATCCGCAATAGCACGTCCACCTTCGCCGCCGGGATACCAGGCATGCAGGATCGCAGACATCTGATCCTCATAAGCGGATAAATCTATGGGGCTTCCGGCGAGATCGACCAGGATCACCGGAGTGCCGGTAGCAAGTACCTGCTCTACTAGGTCTCTCTGAATCTTGGGAAGCAATAGATCCGGTTTGTCACCGCTGGCAAACGCATTGCCGACATCTCCCTGTTCTCCCTCTAATGTAGCATCGAGACCGACACAAAGTATTGCGAGGTCACAGGACTCGGCTAATGCCACAGCCTCAGGAATGCGATAATTCTGGAATACCTTTCGTACCGCAGGATCGTCATAGAGCAGACACCCTTCCGCATAATTCACATCCCAGTCGGTATTTTCGCAGATTCTTATGATGCCTTCCACCACAGTGATGGAGCGGGGCGGGGTACCGTTGTAATTGCCGACTAATGCGGCATGACTGTCGGCGTTGGGACCGATGACTGCCACACGTTTTTTATCCTTCAGGGAAAGGGGCAGTGTGCCGTTATTTTTTAACAGTACACAGCTCTCCACAGCAGCCTGATAAGCCAGTTCTCTGTGCTTCTTGCAGCCCACTACATTGTATGGAATTTCGTCTAATATACTGTGGTCAAAGAGTCCCAACAGATATCTGGTGGTGAAGAGGCGCACGGCACTGCGGCGGATCTCTTCTTCGCTCACTTTTCCCTGTTTATATGCCTGTAAGATATATTCATAGGTACAGCCGCAGTTTAAGTCACAGCCCTTCTCCAGGGCGAGAGCAGCAGAATCCTCAGGAAAAGCAGTCACATGGTGTCCTTCGTGGAAATCCCGGATTGCCCAGCAATCGGAGACGAAATGCCCTTCAAAATGCCATTTGCCGCGAAGCACTTCTTCCATAAGATAGGAGTGTGCACAACAGGGTTCCTCGTTGGTGCGATTGTAGGCACCCATGACAGCTTCCACATCTGCCTGCTTTACCAGGGCTTCAAAAGCGGGAAGATATGTTTCCCACAGATCTTTTTTCGTAGCCTTGGCGTCAAAACTGTGACGCAGGGCTTCCGGACCGGAGTGTACCGCAAAATGTTTGGCGCAGGCAGCGGTGGTTAAGTACCCGTCCCGTTTCGTCTGTAATCCTTCTACAAAGGCACAGCCAAGAGTAGCAGTAAGCATGGGGTCTTCTCCGTAGGTCTCCTGACCTCTTCCCCAGCGGGGATCGCGGAAGATATTGATATTGGGAGACCACATGGTCACACCCTTATAGCGCGTACGATCCTCCAGACGGGAATATGCGTTATATTTTGCCCTGGCTTCCAGTGCAATGGAAGCGGCAATTTTTTGCAGAAGATCACGGTCAAAAGTTGCGCCCAGACCGATCGCCTGTGGATAGCAGGTGGCAGTGCCGGCTCTGGCGACTCCATGGAGTGCTTCGCTCCACCAGTCATAGGCGGGAACGCCCAGACGGGGAATCGCGGGAGAGGAGTGCAGCAGCTGCGATGCAGCTTCTTCGATTGTCATTTTTGCTACCAGCGCGGTAGCTTTTTCTCTGGCTTCTGTACGATTCATAAAGCACCTCTTCTTTATATTGTTCATAGCTTGGTACTGCTTTCATTTGAGATTATTGTACGTGAAAAATGCTTAAACTGCACGACAAAAAGAAAATACTTATAGGACAAAAATTGCTATTTTAGGGAAAATAGTGGAAATCTGGAATGGAATATGGTATGTAGAATACAGACGGTACAAAATTTGATTCGTGATTTCTTCGATGAAAGGAATCATCTGCGGAATGGAGATTAGTATGAATACAGTAAAACCGTTTTATGAGAGCAGAAAAAAGGTCTATGATTGTCATGTCTGGTGGCATCCGAACTTCCCATTTCATCTGCATAAGCATATGGAATTCGTCCATTTGACGGAAGGAGAGATGGATGCTACGGTAGCGGGGGTAAAATATCATCTGACTACCGGAGATTGTCTGATGATCTACCCGAATCAGATCCATTCTTACAGCTCCGTGGGAGAGGTGGGGATGCTTCTGATCATTGCGGATATGGATTTCATTGGGGAATTTCAGGAAGAACTTACCTATTATGATATGAAGTCTCCCTATTTTCAGAAAGGGATGCTCAGCCGGTACGGACAGATGGTGTTAGACATCCTGGCGGACATCGGGTTACATAAGGAACTGCGACCGTTCAGGCAGGATAAAGGGCTGTTAATGGCACTGCTTGCGGACATGTATGAAAATATTCCGGTGATAAAAAAGGACAAGCCATCTGACCTGAATATTACGCAGAGGCTGTTACAATATATCAACGACAATATTACCGCGGAACTGACAGCACAGAAGGTGGCAAAAGAGCTGGGGATCAGCCCGTATTATCTGTCTCACATTTTTTCTTCTCAGTTGAATATTTCATTTCCATCTTATGTAGCTCAGCAGCGGATGATTATGGCATGCAATCTGTTGAAGGACAGTAAGAAAACGGTGACCGAGATAAGTTACGAATGTGGATTCCCTAATATGCGGACTTTCCATCGCAGTTTCCAGAAACGGTATGAATGCACCCCTACCCAGTGGCGGGAGAGAAGCCATCGGGGAACCGATGAAAAAATACGACATCAGCTCTGGAATCAGGAAAAGGTGGAGGCAGAAAACTCTCTGCAGTAAAATATTTCCTTTTCTCCGCTTTGGAAGTGTAGTATACTGTCTGTGGACAAACGTGTGACAAGGATAACGAAAGGCGGTAAATATATGACAGCGGAGATCATCTGTGTAGGCACCGAAATATTACTTGGGAACATTGTGAATACCAATGCGGCATATCTTGCGGAAAAGCTGGCGGGAGCCGGACTGGACTGCTACTACCAGACGGTGGTGGGAGATAATGCGGAGAGACTGGCGGGAGTACTGAAATGTGCCATGGAACGCTCGGATGTGATTCTGTTATCCGGCGGACTGGGTCCCACGGAGGATGATCTGACCAAGGAGACCGTGGCAAAGGTCTGCGGGAAAAATTTATCTGTGGATGATCACAGCATGGAACGGATCGCAGAATTTTTTGCTGTAAGAGACATACAGCCTACGGATAATAACTGGAAACAGGCCATGGTACCCGAAGGAGCGAAGGTTCTGGATAATGACAACGGAACCGCTCCGGGCATTATTCTGGAGACAGACAGGAACCGTATTGTATTATTACCGGGGCCTCCTGCGGAGCTGATCCCGATGTTCGAGCAGCAGGTATTCCCGTATCTGGAGGGCCTGACTCCCGGAATTATCTGCTCCCAGACTGTGAAGATCTGCGGTGTGCCGGAGAGCCAGGTGGAGGATACCCTGAAGGATCTGATCGCCGAACAGACAAATCCGACCATAGCCACCTATGCCAAGACCGGCGAGGTACATATCCGGGTGACGGCTTCCGGGGAGAATGCCAAGGCAGCCGGAAAAGCCATCAAACCTGTGGTGAAGGAATTAAAATCCCGTTTCGGAGCGGATATTTACAGCACAAAAGGGGAGACGACGCTGGAAACGGCAGTGGCGGATCTACTGCTTGCCAACGATCTGACGGTGACTACCGCAGAGTCCTGCACCGGCGGTATGATCGCTGCAAGGATTATCAACGTGCCCGGGGTATCGGAATGCTATAAGGCGGGACTGGTAACTTATTCGAACAAAGCCAAGAGAAAATTTTTGGGTGTACGCAAGAGCACACTGGATAAATACGGTGCTGTCAGCAGCAAAACCGCCGGTGAAATGGCAAAGGGAGCGGCAATGCTGATGAAGTCGGATGTGGCAGTGGCAGTGACCGGCATTGCGGGTCCGGACGGTGGAACCGAGGAGAAGCCGGTAGGGCTGGTATACATCGGATGTAGCGTGAAGGGAGAGCTTACGGTGAAGGAATATCATTTCTCAGGAACCCGCAGCCAGATCAGAGAGGCAACCACCTGTGCAGCGCTGATCCTGATGCGCAGCTGCATTCTGAAATACTTCAGCAAGGTTACTTTTGGTAAAAAGTAACAAAAAAATAATTTGTGAGATACCCTCAAAACGTAGGGGATAAAAATTGTAGATAGTGCCGAAAAAAAAGAAATGTATCATGCATCCTTGCAGGGAGCGGGGATGTGTGGTACATTCTTTTTATATCTTGTAGCGGAGTAATTCGCTGACATGTCTTTCTATCTCTGATTATCGGCAATTCAGGCATTCGCCAAAATTTCAGACGATTATCGGGACAAAATTAGTAAATAGGGGGGATGCTATTAAAGGGAGTTTTATTGGACATAAAATAGATATAATAAAAATAGACATTGACAAACACGAACAAATGTTTTATCCTAAATAAAAGCAGAACATTTGTTCCTTGAAAGAAAAGGAGATTAACATGGAAAAAGACGATAAGCTTAAAGCATTGGACGCGGCACTGAGCCAGATTGAGAAGCAATATGGAAAGGGCGCGGTAATGAAGCTGGGAGATCCCACAGCGCAGATGAATGTGGAGACCATTCCCACCGGTTCTTTAAGTTTGGATATAGCCTTGGGACTGGGTGGTATTCCCAAGGGAAGGATCATAGAGATCTACGGACCGGAATCCAGTGGTAAGACCACCGTTACCTTACATATGATCGCAGAGGTACAGAAGAGAGGTGGTATTGCCGGATTCATCGATGCGGAGCATGCCTTAGATCCCGTCTATGCGAAGAATATCGGTGTAGACATTGATAATCTGTACATTTCCCAGCCGGATAACGGTGAGCAGGCACTGGAGATTACTGAGACCATGGTACGTTCCGGCGCCATCGATATTATTGTAGTGGACTCTGTTGCCGCACTGGTACCGAAGGCGGAAATCGACGGTGACATGGGAGACAGCCATGTGGGCTTACAGGCACGACTGATGTCCCAGGCATTGCGTAAGCTGACCGCTGTCATCAGCAAGTCCAACTGTACCGTAATCTTCATCAACCAGCTGCGTGAGAAGGTAGGTGTAATGTTCGGTAATCCCGAGACTACCACCGGTGGTCGTGCATTGAAGTTCTACTCCTCCGTACGACTGGACGTCAGAAGAATCGAAGCGCTGAAGCAGGGCGGTGAAGTCATCGGTAACCGTACCCGTGTCAAAGTCGTTAAGAATAAGATCGCGCCTCCTTTCAAGGAAGCAGAGTTTGATATCATGTTCGGTGAGGGTATTTCCATGGTAGGAGATATTCTGGATCTGGCAGCCAGCTGTGATGTCGTAGCCAAGTCCGGTGCCTGGTATGCCTATGAAGGGAACAAGATCGGACAGGGACGCGAGAATGCCAAGCAGTATCTGAAAGACAATCCTGCAGTCTGTGATGAGATCGCAGAGAAGGTCAGAGAGCATTACGGACTGAAGGCAGACGTTGCTGCCGCAGCCGAGAAAGAAGAGTAGATACATGCTGGTAACACAGGTTACGGAACTTTCCAAATCGAGAAGTAAGGTATATATTGACCAGGAATTCGCCTTTGTATTATACAAAGGCGAATTGCGTCTCTACCATATAAAAGAGGGCGAGCCGTTAAAGGAAGAGGACTACCGGACCATCATGGGGGAAGTACTTCCCAAACGGGCGAAGCTTCGTGCCATGAATCTGTTACAGGGACGAGAATATACCACATCGCAGCTTCGGACGAAGCTGCTGCAGGGCTTTTATCCGCCCAAGATCATAGAGCAGGCAATTGACTATGTGGCAGGCTTTCACTATATTGATGACCTGCGGTATGCGGTGGACTATATTACCTATCATGAGGACAGCCGTAGCAGACGCCGGATCGAACAGGATCTGCAGGGCAAGGGAATCTTAGCGGCGACCATAGAAGAGGCATGGCAGGTATGGCGGGAGAACGGTGGTAAGCAGGATGAGCAGGCGATGATCCGGGAACTTCTTCATAAGAAGAACTACGATACAGAAGGCGAGACGGACTGGAAGGAACGGCAGAAGATATACGCCTTCCTGGCAAGGAAGGGGTTTTCCGCGGAAGTAATTCGTAAGGCAATCGGCGGCATGCATGGCGATGTTTTTTAAGAATGTCGGATTGTGTGGTATTTACAAGAAATAATGCACAAAGAATATTTTAATATGGGAACTATTTTTGGAGTAATTGCGACTTGTACTTGACAGAGGTGTAATTTCAGTTTACACTAATACTGTTGTGAATTGCTTGTTAGAATGTACATAAATTGCATTCTATTATGAACGATAATTTGTATTGTCGGAGCAAAATGTACAATGAAAATTTCATAAGGAGGTGCTCCTGTAGTGGACACTAATATTGTAATAGTATTAGTGGCTTCTGCAATCATTCTTGTCGTAGCCGTTATCGCAGCCGTGCTGATCACATCCAAAGTTACTACTTCCCGCCTGAAGAACAATGCGGAGAGTACGATCGGTAATGCGGAGGAGAAGGCAAGAGAGATTATTGATGAAGCTCTGAGAACTGCGGAGAACAAAAAGCGTGAATCACTCCTGGAAGTCAAGGAAGAGTCCATTCGTACTAAGAATGAACTGGACAAAGAGATCAAGGAACGCAGAGCGGAAGCTCAGCGGTATGAGCGCAGAGTTCAGCAGAAGGAAGAGAACATCGACAAGAAAGCAGATGCCATCGAGAAGCGCGAAGCAAGTTTAGCATCCAGAGAAGAAACCCTCAATCGTATGAAGGATGAAGTCTCCAAGCTGAATGAGCAGCGTGTGCAGGAACTGGAACGAATTTCCGGATTAACCTCTGAACAAGCAAAAGATTACTTATTGAAAATTGTTGAAGATGAAGTGAAGCATGAATCGGCCGTGATGATCAAGGAAATGGAGAGTCGGGCCAAAGAAGAAGCAGACAAAAAGGCAAAGGAATATGTGGTTAACGCCATACAGAGATGTGCAGCAGATCATGTCTCTGAGACTACAATTTCCGTTGTACAGTTACCTAATGACGAGATGAAGGGACGTATCATTGGACGTGAGGGACGTAATATCCGTACCCTTGAGACCATGACAGGTGTAGACCTGATCATTGATGATACACCGGAGGCAGTTATTTTGTCCGGATTTGATCCGATCCGACGTGAGGTAGCGAGAATTGCGCTGGAGAAGCTGATCGTGGATGGACGTATTCATCCCGCCAGAATCGAAGAGATGGTAGAGAAGGCGCAGAAGGAAGTCGAAGTAATGATCAAGGAAGAGGGAGAAGCCGCAACCCTGGAGGTTGGCGTACATGGCATCCATCCCGAACTTGTAAGATTACTCGGTAAGATGAAATTCCGTACCAGCTATGGTCAGAACGCATTAAAGCATTCCATCGAAGTGGCACAGCTGTCAGGGCTGTTAGCTGCAGAGCTGGGACTGGATGTGAGACTTGCCAAGAGAGCGGGACTGCTGCATGATATCGGTAAGGCAGTCGACCACGAAATGGAAGGCTCCCATATCCAGTTAGGTGCTGAACTGTGTCGTAAATACAAAGAGAATGCTACTGTTATCAACGCAGTGGAATCTCACCATGGCGATGTAGAGCCTACTTCCCTGATTGCATGTATTGTACAAGCTGCTGATACAATATCCGCTGCAAGACCGGGAGCTAGAAGGGAAACATTAGAAACCTATACTAGCAGATTAAGACAGTTAGAAGATATCACAAACAATTTCAAAGGTGTAGATAAATCTTTTGCTATTCAGGCAGGTCGAGAAGTTCGTGTTATGGTAGTGCCTGAGCAGATCTCAGATGCCGATATGGTACTGTTGGCAAGAGATATTTCCAAGCAGATCGAAGCTGAACTGGAATATCCCGGACAGATCAAGGTAAATGTGATCCGTGAGAGCCGCGTAATTGATTACGCCAAATAACTGACCAGTCAGAAATGACAATTTCATAAGATGTAGCTGACAGCCGTTGTATGGAAACATGCAGCGGCTGTTTTCATGCATTGTATCAAAAACAGTATCAAAAAAGTGAAAGTTCCCTATTGTGTTATCTGCGGTCTTATAGTATGATATTCAAAGTGTATGATTGTATACGATTATCCAATATTCACAGAAGAAAGCGTATTCCCCATGGGAAAGAACGAGAAAGGTATGGTACGAAATGAAAGCATATCAGGAATTATCCAAGGAAGAACTTTTAACATTAAAGGCAGAGCTTAACGCTGCATACGAAGATGCAAAAGGCAAAGGCCTGAAACTGGATATGTCCAGAGGAAAACCGGCAGCGACCCAGCTGGATATGACAATGGATTATCTCGATGTTGTGAATTCTCAGAGCGCTATGAAAGCTGAGGATGGCATGGATGTTCGTAATTACGGGGGACTGGACGGTATTCCCGAGGCGAAGAAACTGATTGCTGATATTCTGGAAGTGAAGCCGGAGAATGTGATCGTCTGCGGTAATGCCAGTCTGACCATTATGTATGATACCGTATCCCGGGCTATGACCCACGGATTCTTAGGCAATACCCCCTGGTGCAAGCTGGATCATGTAAAGTTCCTGTGCCCGGTACCTGGTTATGACAGACATTTTGGTATTACCGAACATTTCGGAATCGAAATGATCAACGTTCCCATGACACCGGAAGGACCGGATATGGATCTGGTAGAGAAGCTGGTGAGCGAAGATCCCGCCATCAAGGGTATCTGGTGTGTACCGAAGTACTCCAATCCTCAAGGATATTCTTATTCCGATGAGACGGTAAGACGCTTCGCAGCGCTTACGCCGGCGGCACCGGATTTCCGTATTTTCTGGGATAATGCTTATGCAATTCATCATTTATACGATGACAGACAGGACCAGCTGTTAGAGATTCTCTCTGAATGTGAGAAGGCAGGACATCCTGATATGGTATTTGAGTTCTGCTCTACCTCCAAGGTGACATTTGCGGGAGCAGGTATTGCAGCGATCGCATCCTCCAAGGCAAATCTGGATGATATGCGTAAATCCATGACGATCCAGACTATTGGCTATGATAAGATCAACCAGCTGCGTCATGTGCGTTACTTTAAGGACATCAACGGTGTCCGCGAGCATATGAAGAAGCATGCGGCTATTATGAGACCCAAGTTCGAGGCAGTACTGAAAGTACTGGAGGAGGAACTGGGAGGTCTTGGTATCGGCACCTGGACGAAACCTAACGGCGGATATTTCATCTCCTTTGATTCCATGGAGGGCTGTGCGAAGGCAATCGTGGCAAAGTGTAAGGAAGCCGGTGTGACTCTGACCGGAGCAGGAGCAACCTTCCCGTATAAGAAGGACCCGAAGGATTCCAATATCCGTATTGCACCTTCCTTCCCGACCCCGGAAGAGATGGCAATGGCTACGGATCTGTTCGTACTTTGCGTCAAGATGGTAAGCGTAGATAAATTGCTGGAGAGCAAATAAGTTTATTTGAGTTATATTTGGATGAGAAGGGACGATGAGTCATGGAAAAATTCAAGCGTATCAGCCGTGATCTGGTAGCAAAAGGTGCCATTCTCGATTATTATCAGGATACTATGCAGATTCCTAATGGCAATATTGCAAAATGGGATCTGATCGATCATAAGGGAGCGGCTGCCGTGGTGGCTGTGAGAGAAGACGGCAAGCTTCTCATGGTGCGCCAGTACCGTAATGCACTGGAGCGTGAAACACTGGAGATCCCGGCAGGAGGACTGAACGGCAGGGAAGAACCTACGGATCAGGCAGCTATGCGGGAACTGCAGGAGGAGACCGGGTATCATACCGACCATGTGGAACTGTTGACTTCCATCTATACCACAGTGGCTTTCTGTAATGAGAAGATCGACATCTATCTGGCGAGAGGTCTGAAGGACAGAGGAAGCCAGCATCTGGATGAAGATGAATTCATCAATGTAGAGGCGTATTCTGTGGAGGAATTAAAGCAGATGATCTATGACTGCAAGATTCAGGATTCCAAGACCATCTGTGGTATTCTGACCTATGCTTCAAAATATCTGAATGCATAATATATAATTTAAGATGCTAAGCCCCATCCGACAAGTAAAACTGTCTGATGGGGCTTTTTTGTGCCGACAAAGCATGATCCGGTATGTTGTCCGCATATATTAGCATAACACGGTGAAGCGGAGGATGGGGATTTGTGGAAATGGGACAGATCGATGCTGCCGGCGGGAAAGCTTCCGCTGCGTTTTTTGTTCCTGATCGGATTTGGAATTGGATTGTCTGCAGCATATTTCGGACGGAGAATCTGGTTTCAGACCACGGGGATACTGGATGAAGATATGTTGTACCGGATGAAATATATGACAGTGGACAGTAGAGGATTATTTTTGTATGTGTTGTGTAAAAGATGTCGGAATTTTATCGTGCTGATCATTATGGCAACCACGTATCTGGGACTGGTGTTTTGTGGGGGGATTACGGTAAAGTACGGATTTTCCATAGGCTTTTTTATAAGTACGGCTATTTACCGGTATGGGATCAAAGGGCTCTTATTGGGAATTGTAGGTGCATTTCCACAGTATCTGTGTTATGTGCCGGCGATACTTCTGTTGATCAGATGGTGTGAGGATCTGCATCGTAGTATTTATTTTTATCATAATATAACCGGGCAGGGAAAAAAGTCCCTGCCCGGCAGATTGGGAAGACTTGCGCTTGTTTTTCTTACGCTTCTCCTCGGATGTGTATTGGAATGTTTTGTGAATCCTGTGTTATTAAAAGGCTTCCTGCAATTTTTCTAAAAAGGCTTTGCCTTATTCGTACTCTGCAATATCGTAGATCAGACGCTCGCTGTCTTCCCAGCCCAGGCAGGGATCGGTGATGGACTTGCCGTAGCAGCCGGCACCTACCTTCTGGTTGCCTTCCTCGATATAGCTCTCGATCATGACACCCTTGACCAGCTTGTGCAGATCGGGACTGAGCTTACGGCTGTGCATTACCTCTTTGGTGATACGGATCTGCTCCTTGAACTGCTTGTTGGAGTTGGAGTGGTTCGCGTCGATGACACAGGCGGGATTCTTCAGATCCATCTTGCTGTACATATCCCACAGGCGGATCAGATCCTCATAGTGATAGTTAGGGATGTTGGCACCGTGCTTGTTGGTAGCACCGCGCAGTACGGTGTGTGCCAGGTCGTTGCCATGGGTGTTTACTTCCCATCCGGTATAGATGAAGGAGTGGGGATGCTGTGCCGCATATACGGAGTTCAGCATTACGGAGAAGTCTCCGCTGGTAGGATTCTTCATACCGGCAGCTACATCGAAGCCGCTGACGGTCAGACGATGCTGCTGATCCTCTACGGAACGGGCACCGATGGCCACGTAGGAGAGGATATCGGATACATAACCCCAGTTCTCAGGGTATAACATTTCATCGGCAGCGGTAAGTCCTGACTCCTGGATCGCACGGATGTGCATCTTACGCATTGCCATAAGACCTGCCAGGAAATCCGGCTTTTTCTCGGGATCGGGCTGGCTGGTGATGCCCTTGTAGCCTTCACCGGTAGTACGGGGCTTATTCGTATAGATTCTGGGGATCAGGATCAGCTTGTCCTTGACCTGCTCATTGACTCTTGCCAGGCGATTGACATAGTCACATACGGAATCCTCGTTATCAGCGGAGCAGGGTCCGATGATCACAAGGAATTTATTGCTTTTGCCGGTGAGAACATCACGGATCCCGGCGTCTCTTTCTTCTTTGATCTTGGCTAATTCTGCCGGAAGAGGCAGTTCCTTGCGGATCTCCGCAGGAGTGGGGAGTTTTTTGATAAATTCAAAGCTCATAGTATTCCATCGTGCGAGGGGCACGTCCTTTCTGATAAATGTCATTGCCCATTATAGCCCAGATTGCGTCCGGATGCAAGAAAATTTAGCGATTTAAAGCGAAAAAGAGTTAAAACAAATAAATTGCTGTGCTAAAGCGTTAATTTGGAAAATTATATTGACACACTGAAACGTTTGACATAAATTTAAATATGTAGTGAAAAACTGCGAAAAAAACTACGAGAGAGGGCAAAATTATGTACGGAACAATTTGGGCATTACTACCCCCGGTGGTAGCAATTGTACTGGCACTGATCACAAAGGAAGTATATTCATCACTGTTTATCGGTATCGTTACGGGAGCTTTGATCTATACCGGATTTTCTCCCATTGCGACGCTGGACACAGTGATCAACGACGGATTCATCAATTCCGTTGCGGATGCATGGAATATCGGTATCTTCATGTTCCTGATCCTGCTTGGAACCATGGTGGCACTGATGAACAAGGCAGGAGGCTCTGCAGCCTTCGGTGAATGGGCGAAAAAGCATGTAAAGACCAGAGCGGGAGCACTGCTTGCCACCTTTTTATTAGGGGTTCTGATCTTCGTGGATGACTATTTTAACTGTCTGACCGTAGGCTCCGTAATGATGCCGGTTACAGACGGACACAAGATTTCCCGCGCAAAGCTTGCATATATCATTGATGCCACGGCAGCACCCATCTGTATGATCGCACCGATCTCTTCCTGGGCAGCAGCAGTGTCCGGTATGGTGGATGAGGGTGTGTATTCCGGCATCGAACTGTTCGTAAGAGCAATTCCCTATAACTATTATTCGCTGTTAACCATTGTATTTGTCGTCGGAATGGCACTGATGGGATTCGATTACGGTCCCATGGCTAAGCATGAACGTAATGCCAGAGAAAAGGGCGACCTGTTCACGGAGGGTGAACGCGTGACAAATGCGGATAACGCACCCAAGGGTTCTGAAAGAGGAAAAGTATATGATCTGTTGATCCCTGTGATCGTACTGATCATCTGTTGTGTCGTTGGTATGATCTATGTCGGCGGATTTTTCGAAGGTGTGGATTTCATCGATGCCTTCAGTGCTACAGATGCTTCTGTGGGACTTCCCTGGGGATCGCTGATCGCGCTGTTGTTTGCCATTGTATATTATATGTGCAGAAGACTGGTATCCTTTAAGGAGGCCATGAACTGTCTGACCCAGGGCTTTATCGCTATGGTACCTGCCATGCTGATTTTGACCTTTGCAGTTACCCTGAAGACCATGACCGGACTGTTAGGCGCGGATGTCTATGTGGCAGGTCTGATGCAGGGTGCCTCTTCGGGGCTGACCAATATGCTTCCCGCGATCATCTTCCTGGTAGCATGTTTCTTAGCTTTTGCTTCCGGTACCAGCTGGGGAACCTTCGGTATTCTGATCCCTATTGTAACCGGCGTATTTACCGATCCTGCTACCGGAGCCATCGTACCCGGAGCCGAGCATCTGATCATCATCGGTGTGTCTGCATGTCTGGCAGGTGCTGTTATGGGTGACCATTGTTCTCCTATCTCTGATACCACGATCATGGCTTCTGCAGGGGCACAGTGTAATCATATCAACCATGTATCCACCCAGGTACCTTACGTACTGACTGTGGCAGCAATCTCTTTTGTGACCTATATCATTGCCGGATTTGTACAGAATGTGGTGATCTGTCTGGTGATCGGTATTCTGCTGACACTGGGGACACTGCTTGTACTGAAGCGTGTCTTCGGACAGAAGACTGCTACGCAGCAGTAACGCATGACGGGGATAATAAATATTAGTACAGAAATGTGTCTGAATGTGTCTGTGAGAAAGGAAACATATAGAAACTATGAAATACGATTATCTGGTCGTCGGTTCCGGCCTGTACGGAGCCGTGTTCGCAAGAGAAGCGGCTGACAGAGGGAAAAAGGTTCTTGTGATCGATAAGCGCCCCAATGTGGCGGGTAATATTTATACGGAAAAAGTGGAAGGGATCCATGTCCACAAATACGGTGCCCATATTTTTCATACCAATGATACGAAGGTATGGAAGTATATTACGAGATTTGCGGAGTTCAACCGGTTCACCAATTCCCCGGTGGCAAACTATCGTGGAGAACTGTATTCCCTGCCCTTTAACATGTATACGTTTAATAAAATGTGGGGTGTGGTGACACCTACGGAAGCAGCGGCGAAGATCGAAGAGCAGAAAAAAGAAGCATGTATCACGGAGCCGAAGAACTTAGAAGAGCAGGCCATTTCTCTGGTTGGAAGAGATATTTTTGAAAAGCTGATCAAGGGCTATACAGAGAAACAGTGGGGACGTGACTGTAAGGAGCTTCCGGCATTCATCATCAAGCGTCTGCCGGTTCGACTGACTTTTGATAATAATTACTTCAACGCCCTGTATCAGGGCATTCCCATCGGCGGTTACACGAAGCTGGTGGAGCATTTGTTAGAAGGTATGGAAGTACGACTGAATACAGATTATCTGGAGCAGAAGGAGGAACTGGACAGACTGGCGGAAACAGTCGTCTATACCGGTCCCATCGATGCGTATTTCGGATATTCGCTGGGAGCATTGGAATATCGTTCCGTAAGATTCGAGACAGAGGTGCTGGATATTCCGAACTTCCAGGGCAATGCAGCAGTGAATTATACGGACCGTGAGACTCCTTGGACCCGGATCATTGAACATAAATGGTTCGAGTTCGGCAAGGACGAACAGGGACAGGAGTTACCGAAGACAGTCATCAGCAGAGAATACAGCTCCGAGTGGAAACCGGGAGATGAGCCTTACTATCCGGTCAACGATGAAAAGAACGGCGCGCTGTATGCTGAGTATAAGAAGCTGGCAGATGCCGAGCAGAATGTGATCTTCGGAGGAAGACTGGCGGAATACCGCTATTATGATATGGATGCAGTCATTGCGTCGGCATTACAAAAAAGTGAAGAAGTACTGTGATCATTCAGACCACGGTGGTGAGCATACCTGGTGTTGCTCATAAAAAATGCAACGGTGAATCACACCGTTGCATTTTTTATCTCAAGAAATTGAATGCATTAATCAATCTGCGGTTTTGCTTTTCTCTTGTTGCGGAACTCTCTGACTGCGATCAGCAGGTCGTAACGATATACCAGGGTATACATTATCGCTGCCATAACGAAAGCGGTGAGTACATCGAAGACGGAGTGCTGTTTGATGAACATGGTCGCCAGGATGATCGAAGAAGCCAAAATCAGGGATCCGATGCGGATGCCCTTTTTCTTCTCGAAGCACTTGCTGCGGATGATCGCAAAATGTGCACCCAGAGAATTATATACATGAATGCTAGGCCACAGGTTGGTAGGTGTGTCCGTCCGGTACAGAGCGGCTACCATGCGGGTGAAGATATTGTCTCTGGGCATTACTGCGGGACGAAGGTGCTGTCCGTTGGGCCACAGAGTGGATACGATCAGGAAGATCGTCATGCCTGTAAAGAGAAAAATACAGGTGCGGTAGTAATCCTCTTTATTTTTGAAGAAAAAGTAGATGACCACTGCCGATACATAGGCAAACCATAAAAAGTAAGGAATGACGAACACCTCACAGAAAGGGATATAGTCATCGGCAGCCATATGTATGATCCGGTAATGCCCGGTGGTGTTCTTCTCCAGCCAGGCGAACCATGTCATATAGATAATGGCATATATAATAAGTGGAACGGCATGTTTATATTTTAAATAGAAGATCTTAAGCTTTTCCATAAAAACCTCATTTCTCTACCAAACCTATGCTTCAAAATCAATTTTAGTATAATCACCGGAAGAAAAAAATCAAGGTTTTTTTGGAATACTTAAGTATTCTTAAGAAAATCTTTAGGGTATGTTTATTTCACTTCGGGAGTGACCATGCGGATGGCACCGGGGAGGCATTCTACCCGAAAACCACAGCTTTTTCTGGTCACTTCTCCGTCGGTATGTACCCACAACGGAGAGGAAGTGGTAATGGACATCCGGGTGGCGGTATGCGCATTGATCCCCTTAACAAAATAGTGTTTACCGAAAAAGGCTGTGGGCAGGGCAAGTAGCACCAGCCCTTTGGAAATATTACCTACCGAGCACAGATCCAGCACGCCGTCATGATCGTTGGCGGAGGGACAGAACATGAAACCGCCGCCCTCGTAGCGGTGACTCATACAGGTAACGAACAAAAAGCGTGGAAGTGCTAAGTCTTCCTGCCTGTTATGCACGGTGTCTTCCAATGTCAGGGTACAGGAGACCTTGCGGGCGGTGATCAGCTGCTTTAAGGCGATTCCTAAATACGTCAGCTTGCCAAGACCGATCCGGTTCATGGTATCCTTGATGGGGGAATGCATGGCTTCTGCACAGACGGCTGCGTCAAAGCCGATTCCACAGCTGACAGCGAACAGCCTGGATTCTTCCGGCTGATCCGCATCGAGATAAGTAAGTCTCCCTAAGTCCATGATGCTGGGAGCAGCATCCCGAAGGATCAGATCAAGGGCTGCTTTCGGCTCTTTGGGAATATGAAGATCCCTGGCCAGATCGTTGCTGGAGCCGGTGGGAATGTAACCCAGGATCACCTTAGAAGGATCAGCGATGCCCTGCAGGGCTTCGTTCACCGTGCCATCGCCACCTAAGATAATGAGTTTTAAATCAGGATCGTCAGGATGCTCTGCGGTGATCTGTGCAGCCAGCTGCTTTACTTCTCCGGCTTTTTTTGAAAAATAGGTCTGATATACGGCATTACTTTCTTTCAGAGCAGGTTCAATCTGCTCAGACCAGATCTTCGCCCCTCTGCCGGAGCGGGAGGCGGGATTGATAATAATATGATACATGAGGATACCTCATCTTTCGTAAGGATATAACTAAAGTTTATTTTAACACACTCAGGGGCTTCTGCCAACATTGTTCATTTTCCATCTTTGCAACTGAATAGTTCTATGCTATACTAAACCATAAGTTTAGCGAATTAACGTAACATAAGGAGGAATGAGTCATGTATTCATTGGATGAAGTAAAAAAAGTAGATCCCGAGGTGGCACAGGCCATTATTGACGAGGAGAATCGTCAGAACAGTCATATCGAGCTGATCGCTTCCGAGAACTGGGTGAGTAAGGCAGTCATGGCGGCTATGGGCAGTCCCCTGACCAATAAATATGCGGAAGGTTATCCCGGCAAGAGATATTATGGTGGCTGTGAATGCGTGGATGTTATCGAGAATCTGGCAATCGAGCGTGCCAAGAAACTGTTTGGCTGTGATTATGCCAATGTACAGCCTCATTCCGGAGCACAGGCGAATATGGCAGTGCAGTTTGCCGTACTGAAGCCCGGTGATACTATCATGGGTATGAATCTGGATCACGGCGGACATCTGACCCATGGTTCACCTGTGAATATGTCCGGTAAATATTTCCATGTAGTACCTTATGGCGTGGATGACAACGGATTCTTAGATTATGACAGAATGAGAGAACTGGCACTGGAATGCAAGCCTAAGATGATCATTGCCGGTGCTTCTGCGTATGCCAGAACCATTGATTTCAAGAAGTTCCGTGAAGTGGCGGACGAAGTGGGCGCCGTACTGATGGTGGATATGGCACATATCGCAGGACTGGTGGCAGCAGGCCTTCATCCAAGTCCCATCCCTTATGCGGATGTAGTGACCACTACCACACATAAGACCCTGCGTGGACCCAGAGGCGGTATGATCCTGTGCAATAAGGAAGCCAATGAGAAGTTCAACTTCAACAAAGCCATCTTCCCCGGCATCCAGGGCGGCCCTCTGATGCATGTCATCGCTGCCAAGGCAGTCTGCTTCGAGGAAGCATTAAGCGACGACTTTAAAGTATATCAGAAGAATATCGTGGACAATGCCCAGGCACTGTGCAAGGGTCTGATGAGCCGTGATATCAAGATCGTATCCGGCGGCACCGACAACCACCTGATGCTGGTGGATCTGACCCCTTACGGACTGACCGGTAAGGCTGTGGAGAAGCTGCTGGATGCAGCGCACATCACTGCCAACAAGAACACCATCCCCAACGATCCCCAGTCTCCGTTCGTGACCAGCGGTATCCGTTTAGGAACCCCTGCTGTAACCTCCAGAGGTCTGAACACCGAGGACATGGATCAGGTGGCAGAAGCCATTGCTCTGGTCATCAAGGGCGGCGAAGAGCAGGTTCCCGCAGCCAGAGCCATCATCCAGAAATTAACAGACAAGTATCCTTTGATCTAAAGATCAGAGTATCAAAAAAGAGCCGAAAGGCTCTTTTTTGATGCTCTGAAATGCTCAGAAATGCATTAAAAATGCCTGAAAAAGATAAAAATGGGGGTTGTCTTTCATACTTTACTGTGCTAGAATATCCCTCAGTGAAAAACAAGTGTCCGTACTACGGATACGAATTGCGGAAAGGATAACATATGGGAGAAACGACCAAGTATTTCGTGGTGAAGCAGAAGGCAATCCCCGAGGTACTGTTAAAGGTAGTGGAAGCAAAGCGGCTTCTTGAGTCAGAGAAGGTTCTGACCATACAGGAAGCGGTTGATGCAGTTGGCATCAGCCGCAGTTCTTTTTATAAGTACAAGGATGATATCTTTCCGTTTCATGACAATTCTCAGGGAACGACCATCACACTGACTTTCCAGATGGATGACGAACCGGGAATCTTGTCGGATGTGCTGAAGATCATCGCAGAGTACCGGGCGAATATCCTGACGATCCATCAGAGTATTCCGATCAACGGAATCGCATCTCTGACACTGAGTATACAGGTACTGCAGACTACGGGAGATATTTCCCGGATGATTGAACAGCTGGAGGGGCAGACCAGTGTACATCATGTGAAAATACTGGCAAAGGAATAATGTCGGAACGAAAAAGATAAAAGTGAGGAGCATATTATGATCAATGTTGCGGTATTGGGCTACGGCACCGTCGGCAGCGGTGTGGTAGAAGTTATTGAGAAAAATAAGGACATGGTAAATAAAAAGTCCGCACAGGAACTGGAAGTGAAATACATCCTGGATCTGAGAGACTTCCCCGGAGATCCTTATGAGAATAAGGTCATTCATGATTTCAATACGATCTTACAGGATGACAGCGTAACCATCATCTGTGAGACCATGGGCGGTGTCGGAGCTGCTTACCAGTTCACGAAGCAGGCACTGGAACTGGGCAAGAGTGTCTGCACCTCCAACAAGGAGCTGGTAGCAAAGCATGGTCCCGAACTGTTGCAGATCGCCAGAGAGCACAACTGCAACTACTTATTCGAAGCAAGTGTGGGCGGCGGTATTCCCATTATCCGTCCGCTGAACTATTCCCTGACCGCGGAGAAGATTGAGGCTGTCAACGGTATCTTAAACGGTACCACGAACTATATCTTAAGCAAAATGGCAAGCGACGGTTCCGATTTCGCGGATGTATTAAAAGAGGCACAGCGCCTCGGCTACGCAGAGCGCAACCCGGAAGCAGATGTAGAAGGCTACGATGCGTGCCGTAAAATTGCGATTCTTTCTTCTCTTGCTTATGGAAAAGAAGTCAATTACGAAGAGGTTTACACCGAGGGAATCACAAAGATCACCGCAGAGGATATCAAATATGCGACCTCGATGGGAACCGCAATCAAACTGCTCGCAACAAGCCGCAAGGTGGGTGATCAGTATTACGCTATGGTAAGCCCGGTGATGATTGACGCGAAAAACCCGCTGTACAGCGTAAACGGTGTCTTCAACGCCATCTTCATCCACGGAAATGTACTGGGTGATGCCATGTTCTACGGAAGCGGAGCAGGAAAACTCCCGACCG